>ERZ827452.292-NODE-292-length-73746-cov-89.666513_pt1 | contig 73746 bp, 63 predicted proteins | sample MGYA00519866_ERZ827452 | MGnify/ENA primary metagenome ERZ827452 (study PRJEB31778, sample SAMEA3449307) | human gut metagenome | biome: human gut; feature: human-associated habitat; material: faeces | place: United Kingdom | collected 2010/2012 ... | reverse complement strand
AGGGAGGAACTCCCTTGCGGAGTCCAGAGGCAGAGCCTCTGGTGGGGTCAAGGGGGAGATGAGATGGGACGAAGTCCCCCCCTTGGCTCGTCGTCGTTATAGGGAAGGAGGAAGCAGCATGAGTTACGATGAATTGCTCGCGCAGGTGTATGCCGCGCTGCCGCAGCTCAAGGGGCAGCTCCATGCGCCGCGCGTGGTGTATGTGCAGTCGCAGGGCAAGGTGTACATCACGTTTGAGTCAAATGTGCTGGTGGAGGAAGCATCGTTCCTGAAGCTGGAAGCGCTTCTGCGGCGCGTTTTCCCGCAAAAGCCGCTGGCGCTGCGCGTCGTCTCGCCGGGACTGAAGGACGATTTTCTGGAGAACATCAGCGCGTATAAGCAGGTGCTGACCGACTTCCTGCGCCGCAATTATCCCGCGTCCGCCAGCTGGATGAGCCAAATCGACTGGCGGTGCGACGGCAAGCGCATCACGTTGACCTTCCCCGACGCGTTCAGCCTGGAATACATGGGGCGGCAGAACGTCGCGGCGCGCCTGTCACAGGCGGTGAAGGACATTTTTTCCGCCGAGGTGATGGTGGAACTGACCGTCGCGGGCGATCAGGAGAAGCGGCTGGCGGAAATCCGCGAAGAGAGATTGCGCGAGCAGACCGTCACCTACACGCCGGAGCAAATCGCCGCGATGACGCAGGGGGACGCCAAGCCCGCGAAGGAGCACAAGGAGCGCAAGCCGTCTGCGCCGCGCGAGAAGAAGCCGGAGCAGACAACGCCGGAGCGCGACCCGATGCTGCCCGTGATGACCGACCACGCCATCGGCAAGCCGATTATGGGGCGCGCGATTGCCGATCCGCCGATGGAAATGAAGGAGCTGGCAAGCGACGCGGGGCTGGTCGTCGTGCAGGGCGACATTTTCAAGCTGGAAACGAAGGAACTCAAGGGCGGCGAACTGCTGCTCGTCACCTTTGCCATCACCGACTACACGTCCTCCATCCTCTGCAAGGCGTTCATGCGCTACCGCCGCCTGCCCTTCGGCAAGAAGAAGGACGACGACGCGCCGCCGCCGCCGATTACCGACGAGGAACGTCAGGCGGTGATGGACAAGGTCAACCAAATCAAGGTGGGGCTGAACGTCAAGGTGCGCGGCGAGTGCATGTACGATAACTTCGCGCATGAGCTGTCCATTTCCATCCGCGATATGGTGCCGATGGAGCGCATCAGGCGCGAGGACACGGCGGAAGAAAAGCGCATCGAGCTGCACATGCACACCAACATGTCCACCATGGACGCGCTGACCCCGGCGGGCGACCTCATCAAGCGCGCCATCGAGTGGGGGCATCCCGCCGTCGCGATTACCGACCACGGCGTGGTGCAGGCGTTCCCGGCGGCGTTCAATGCCGTCAAAAAGCAGCCGATTAAGCTGATTCCGGGCTGCGAGGGCTACCTCATCGACGAAACGCAGGTCGTCACCGATGAAGACGACCGCTCGATTGATGATACCATCGTCGTGCTGGACTTTGAATCCACCGGGCTGGACACGCTGAAAGACCGCGTGATTGAAATCGGCGCGGTGAAAATGACCGGCGGCACGCTGGTGGATACGCTGTCGATTCTGGTGAACCCGAAAATTCCCCTGCGGCCGAAAATCACTGAAATTACGGGCATTACGGACATGATGCTGGCGGATAAGGAAACGGCGGAGACCGCTATCCCGAAGCTGATGGATTTCATCGGCGACGCCGCGATTGCCGCCCACAACGCCGCGTTTGACGGCAAGCTGCTCAAAGCGGAGCTGCGCCGGCTGGGGCGCGAGTTCAACGCGCCGATTCTGGATACGCTGTCCCTGTCGCGCAAGCTGCTGCCGGAACTGAAGTCGTTCAAATTGAAGAGCGTCTGCAAGGCGCTGAGCGTGAGCCTCAAAAATGCCCACCGCGCCGTCCACGACGCGACCGCGACGGCGTACTGTCTGGCGAAGATGTTCAAAATCGCCAAGGAAGAGCACGGGTTCACCAAACTCAGCGACCTGAACACCCTCAAGGGCGGCGCCATCGGCGAAAGCTACCACGTCATTCTGCTGGTGAAAAGTCAGGAGGGGCTGGTCAACCTCAACCGACTGGTGTCCATCGGGCATCTGGACTACTTCCGCCGCCGCCCGCACATGCCGCGTTTCATGATTGACCGCTACCGCGAAGGGCTGATTATCGGCAGCGCGTGCGAGGCGGGCGAACTCTACCGCGCGGTGCTGGAAAATGAGCCGTGGGAGAAAATCAAGGAAATCGCGTCGTGGTATGACTATCTGGAAATCCAGCCCGTGGGCAACAACGCGTTTCTGGTGCGCGAGGGGCGCGTGGCGGACGACGAGGCGCTGCGGGACATCAACCGCAAAATCGTCCAGCTGGGCGACGAGCTGGGCAAGCCGGTCGTCGCGACGGGGGATGTGCACTTCCTTGACCCGCACAACGCCATCAACCGCTCCATCATTCAGGCGGGCATGGGCTACGATGATGCCGACATGCAGCCGCCGCTGTACTTCAAGACGACAAACGAGATGCTGGAGGAATTTGCCTACCTTGGCGCGGAAAAGTGCCACGAGGTCGTCATCGACAATCCGCGGAAGATTGCGGATCAGGTGGATAAGCTGCAACTGTTCCCCAAGCACCCCAAGGGCGAGGACACCTTCCAGCCATTCTGGGAGGATGCGGCGGACAACATTCAAAATATGACGTGGGGCACGGCGAAGGAGCTCTACGGCGATGAGCTGCCCGAAATCGTCGTGAACCGGCTGAACAAGGAGTTAAAATCCATCATCGGCTATGGCTTCGCGACGCTGTACAACATTGCCCAGCGGCTGGTCAGCAAGTCCAACGCGGACGGGTATCTTGTCGGCAGCCGCGGTTCGGTCGGTTCGAGCCTCGTTGCACGCATGTGCGGCATCACGGAGGTCAACGCGCTTCCGCCGCATTACCGCTGCACCCATTGCCGCAAGGGCTTTTTCGACGTGGACAAGAGCCAATACAAAGTCGGCGTTGACCTGCCGGATAAGGACTGCCCAATCTGCGGTCAAAAGCTCGTGAAGGACGGCTTCGACATCCCGTTCGAGGTGTTCCTCGGCTTTGAGGGCGACAAGGTGCCGGATATTGACCTGAACTTCTCCGGCGAATATCAAAACCGCGCGTTCCATAACGTCGAGGAGCTGTTCGGGCATGACCACGTTTTCCGCGCGGGCACGATTACGGGTCTGGCGGAAAAAACGGCATATGGCTATGTGTCGAAGTACTTCGAGGAGCGCGGATTGCAAGTCGGCAACACGGAGAAGGAGCGTCTGGCGGCGGGCTGCGAGGGCGTGAAAAAGACGACGGGGCAGCACCCCGGCGGCATGGTCGTCGTGCCGAAGGAGTACGAAATCTACCAGTTCACCGCCGTGCAGCACCCTGCTGACGACCTCAATTCCGACTTTACCACCACCCACTTTGACTTCAACTCCATGCACGACATTCTGGTTAAGCTGGACTGCCTCGGTCACGACGACCCGACGGTTTTGCATATGTTGGAGGAACTGACGGGCATCGGCTACAAGGATGTTCCGCTGGATGACCCGGACGTGCGAAGCCTGTTCTCGTCGCCCAAGGCGCTGGGCGTGACGCCGGAGGATATCGGCTGCCTGACGGGTACGTTCGGCGTGCCGGAATTCGGCACATCGTTCGTGCGCGGGATGCTTGATGAGACGAAGCCGACGACGATGGAGGAGCTGCTGCGCATTTCCGGCCTGTCCCACGGCACGGACGTGTGGCTGGGCAACGCGCAGGAGCTGATTGCAAACGGTACGGCGAAATTGAGCGAGTGCGTCTGCTGCCGTGACGACATCATGAACTACCTGATTGACAAGGGCGTTGCGCCGAAGATGGCGTTCACGACGATGGAGAGCGTCCGTAAAGGGCGCGGTCTGAAGCCTGAAATGGAACAGGCGATGATTGAACAGCACGTTCCGCAGTGGTTCATGGATTCGTGTAAGAAAATCAAGTATATGTTCCCCAAGGGGCACGCCGTGGCGTATGTGACGATGGCGCTGCGCGTGGCGTGGTATAAGGTGCATCGTCCGCTGGCATATTATTGTGCGTACTTCACCGTGCGCGGCGACGGCTTCGACGCGATGACGATGCTGATTGACCCCGCGACGATTCGCGAGAAAATCAAGCAGATTAAGGCTGACCCGAAGGCGTCCGCGAAGGACAAGGAAGCCGTGACGAGCCTTGAACTGGTGCTGGAGATGAACATGCGCGGCTTCAAGTTCCTGCCGTGCGACCTGTACAAGAGCGACCTGAAGAAATTCAAGATGGAGGGCGAAACGGGGCTGCGGTGTCCGTTCACGTCCTTGGGCGGACTTGGCGAATCGGCTGCCATCAACATTGTGCGTGAGCGCGAGCGCGGCCCGTTCATGTCGGTGGAGGACTTGAAGGAGCGCACGCGCATTTCCAGCGCGGTCATTGAGCTGCTGCGGACGCACGGTTCGCTGGAGGGCTTGAGCGAAACCAGTCAGGTGTGCATGTTCTAAAGATTTCCCCGCTGCTGCGGCGACCAAAGGGCTTTCCGGTCGCCCTTTGGAAACCTTCGGTGCCCTCCCATGTTTCTTGGTTTTTATCGAAAGTGGTTATAGTTTGTGTGCTTTTGGCTTGCCAAAATAAGAAAATAAACATAACCAACCAGTAGCATCCGAAGGGGTCAAGGGGGCGATCGCAGACTTCGTCTGTTTTCATTGCCCCCTTGTCGCTCCCGCAGGAGCGAAATCCTGCATAAACACGCGGAAGTTGTATGAAGAAGTCACCAACTCAATCGCGCGAAAGGGTCAAGGGAGAAACTCCCTTGCAGGGTGCAGGGACAGTGTCCCTGCCGGAGTCCAGAGGCAGAGCCTCTGGGGAGGTTGTCAATAATGAAGGAACTGTATCGGGCAAGGGTCGTCGCCATCGGCAGCGAAGAGGACATGGCGGCTGTCTGCCGCACATTGCTCGCAAACTGCGATTGGCTCGAAATCCCGGATGATCGCCCGCCGTATTCGCTGGAGGAGCTGCGCCAGCAGGTCAAACAGCACGCGGAGGAACTGGGCGGCGAGGAGAGCGGATTCTACTATGGCATGGTCGCGCGCTATACCTATGGCGACGCGGATAACCGCACCTGCCGCTTTGATATTGCGCGCCAGCCCAGCGGATTGTGGACGGCGTGCTTCCATTATGATGGCGAAACGCCCTTCCAGAGCGAGGACTGGCTGTACCTGCATGAACACGCCGGGCGCGTGCCGATGCTGGCGATTCATGCCTGCGCGGATTTTGCGGCGGATAAGGGGATGACCGTCTTTACCGGCGGGCAGACGCTGGATGAGTGGTCGCAGATGGCGGAAATCTGGTTCTGGCTGATGGAGCAGTACGAAATCGGCAATCCGCCGGAGGAAGCCGTGCAGCACCTGAAGAAGCTGGAAGGTATCATGCGCCAAAGCGACTTCGACATGACCATCCCCGAACTTCTGCGGGGGTGCATCGACCACCTGAACGACGTCATGGCGCACACGAATCAGCCGGATGCACTGCGCCGCTTGATGGACGAATGCGCCGAAAGAAAAGATTATCAGGGGCTGTTCGTCGTGCAGTGTCAGGTGGCGGAAACGGTGCTGTGGGACTGCACGCACGTTGATTTGTGGCTTGCGAACCTCGAAAGCATCCTGCGCGAGTGGCAGAAGGAGAATCCGGCATAATCGGCAATCGCCGCGCATACCCTGACAGCAGGAGAGGGGGGAGCGCACAGTGAAAGAGCCGACAGTGCCGCAGAAGCCCTGCGGACTGGTTATCGAGAATCGCAAAAAGGCGGTTCTCACCGGGGTCAAGGAGGTTGACCGCTTCGATGAAACGGCGGTCGTGCTGGAAACATGGGGTGGGCGGCTGACGCTGACCGGCAGCGGGCTGCATGTTTCCGCTTTGCAGCTGGAAGAGGGCAAGCTGCTCGTGGACGGCGATATCGACGGCGTGCAGTATGAACAGGGGCGCGCGCGGCGCAAGGGCGGCTTCCTCCGCCGTGCCATCGGATGACGCTGGAGGTGCTGTTCGCGCAGCAGGGACAGGCGGAAACGTTCCTGCGGATGGTGCTGCTCGGCGCGGCGTTCGCCTTGGCGCTGACCCTCGGCGGCGCGTGGCGGCATCGGCATGGCCTGTCCGACGCGGCGGATGTGCTCTGCGCACTGATGCTCACGCTGGCGGCGCTCCTCGTTCTCATCCATAGCGGGGAAGGGCTGCGGCTGTACGCGCTGCTGGGGCTGCTGCTCGGCGCAGTGCTGTGGGAAACGGGCATCCGGCGCATCCTCCGCTGGATTGGAAAACGGCTGAAAAAAAGTTTTCCGTCAGGCAGGAATATGCAAAATCATAGCGAATAGATAAGGAAAAGAACACTTCCGATTCTGGAGAAAAGGAGTGAGGGCGTTGGGGCGCAGGCTGGTGCGTTGGAAGGCGGTTGTCATCCTGCTGGTGGTGCTGGGCATCATCTTCTATGTCGTGATGGCGCAGTCGCGGCAGCGGCTTGACGCGCTCTCGACGCACAATGAGCAGCTGCAGCAGCAGTATGCGGCGCTGGATCAGAAAAATCGGGACTTGCGCGAAGAACTGACGTATGTTGCGACGGATGCGTACATTGAGGAAACCGCGCGCAACGAGTTCGGCTATGTCCGCGACGGCGAAATCCACTTCCACTTTGCCAGCATGGATGTGCTGCGGGGCTACACCGAGGCGGAATGGAACGCGCTGCTGGATGAATTTCGGGATTAAAGGGGGACTTTGCGTCTGCAAGTCCCTTTTTCGTTACACATATTGTAAACCAGAAAGACAGGAGAGGTGAACCATGAGGGCAGCAGTCATCGGGATCGGCTCCAATTCGGTGAGGATGCTTGTGGCGGAAGCAGCCGACGGGGAGATCCGCCGCATCAGCCGCGACCGCGCCGGCACACGCCTGTTCGCCGGGCTGGACGAAGCAGGCAACTTGTCACGGGAGGCAATGGCGTCCTCCTGCGCGGCGGTCAAACGCATGGCGGAGTCCGCCCGCAGTCAAGGCGCGGAAAAAGTGCATCTCTTTGCCACCAGCGCCACGCGCGACGCCGCCAACAACGCGGATTTCGCGGCGCTGCTCAAAGCGGAAACCGACTTGACGCTCGAAATCTGCTCCGGCGATGAGGAAGCCGCGCTGTCCTTCTTCGGCGCGACGGATGGCGGCGATTCCGGCGTCATCGACATCGGCGGCGGATCAACCGAAATCATCATCGGGCAGGGGATGAACATCCGCTGCTCCTTCTCCTGCCAAATGGGGGCGGTGCGCCTGTTCCAGCGGATTCCGATTCGCGACCACGGCGATTTGGACACGGTGGAGCAGATTGCCGCCGATATTCTGGCAGACAAGCTGCTGGATTACCCTGTGCTGTCGATGCCGGGCAGCTGGCGCGGCACGGGCGGCACATTCACGACGCTCGCCGCGATGGTGAAAGGCATTTACTGGACGGATAGAACCTACATGCACGGCACGGTGCTGACGGAGGCGGATGTGGCGCGCTTTGAGCGGCAGCTGGCGGATATGACGCTGGAGCAGCGCAAGCAGCTGCCGGGATTGCAGCCGAACCGCGCGGATATTGTGGTGCATGGAATTTGCATTTTGCGGGCGATTATGCGACGGATGCATATCGGGCAGATTGTGGTGAGTGAATATGGGAATCTGGATGGGTATTTCAAGAGGGAATACTTAATGAAGAAGAAATAAGGTCAAAAAAAAGAGGATAGACACGCGGAAGAAGTAGGGAAAAGCGACCAACTCAATCGCGAAAAGGGGTCAAGGGGGGGATTCCCCCCCTTGCAGGGTCAAGGGACAGCGTCCCTTGTGGGGTTTGGGGCAACGCCCCAACCGTTCCGCGGGCGACCACTCCAAAGGGAAAGTCAACAAGGCGCAGGCAGCGAAGCGTCCCTGCCAGTAACTTCGCGCGTCCTCAGACGCGCCCCCAAGCTGCTTTATCGACCCACTGTGCAGTGTCGCGCCAAATGGGCGCGACCACATAGCCTGCCCGCCCCTATCAGCGCAAACAAAACCCAGCCGGAGGATAGCCAACATCCTCCGACTTACCTGACCCCTCTTTTGCACATCTGCCATATACCAAATTCGCCCCGGAAGCATCAGCAGCTTCCGGGGCGAAAATCATGCGAAAAAAATGCGAGCGTGACCGTAAGCCGAGTTCTGTCGAGGGACGATCATCTATCCAGACCTGACGTTGCCGCGCAGGTTCAAGCGATGCCGAGGACGCGACGGGCAGCCGCATGTGTCCTCATACGCATCTTGCACCAGATGGGGTTTACAGCACGGACAAGTCGCCAAGCCGTGGGTGAGCTCTTACCTCGCCTTTCCATCCTTACCGCACCGAAATGCGGCGGTATATCTCTGTTGCACTCTCCTTGGAGTCGCCTCCACCGGCCGTTAGCCGGCATCCTGCCCTGTGGTGCTCGGACTTTCCTCATACCATTGCTGGCACGCGATCGCCTGATCACCTCGCACAAGTGTATCATAGCGCAAAAGGCGCGGTTTGTCAAGGGGCGCCTGTTGACGCAGAATGCGCGCTGTGCTATAATGGGCGCATCAATATGGGTGGAGGATGAAATCATGAAACGCTTTATCGCAATGCTCCTGATACTCTGTTCCGCGCTCCTGATGACGACGGCTTTCGCGGAAGAGGCTGCCCCTGAAGCGAAAATCACCGTGGTGGAACAGCGCCTCATCAACATGGAGGACAACGGGCACGGCTTCTTCTTCGCGAAGGTGCAGAACACGGGCGATGCTGCCGGTTACGTTGATTATAAGGGGAATATCGTCGCTTCTGACGCGGAGGGCAATATCATCCTGACCGAAAACTATGTGAGCACCGCACCCGACGAAGTGTACCTTGAACCCGGCGAATACGCGTACGTCTGCGAAAACATCTACGACGACGCGCTGGACACCGCCGAAGTTGCGGACTGCCAGTTCTCCATCAAGGCGGTCGATGACGGCGAGGAGTACGAAAAGCTCGCGTCGGAAGCGAAAATCCACTACGAGCCGGACGAAGAAGATGACAACTATGTGGATGTCACCTTCACCAACACGACCGACGAAATCCTCTACGACTACGAGATGGTGGCGGCGCTGTACGACCAGAACGGCGAATTGCTGTTCATCAACACGGAAATGGTGAGCGGCATCGGCGTGCATCCGGGCAGCACCATCACCGTTCGGCTGTACATTTACGAGGATATTCTCATGTACTTCTGCCGCGAAGGCCTCACGCCCACGACCGTGGATGCGCTGGTCTACTGCGAAAAGTAAAGCGGAAATCCTGCAAAGCGCATCGTCCCCGCGGCGGTGCGGTTTTTCATGCCCTCAGCCGAAAGTCTGCCGCCATCCCCCGAAAAAACCGATTCATCACGGAATCTTGGGGGAAGAGCAGCTTGGGGGCGCGTCTGCGGACGCGCGAAGTTACTGGCAGGGACGCTTCGCTGCCTGCACCTTTTGTTGGGCGTGTTTGACAAACTGGTCGCCCGACCAACAGTTGGGGCGTTGCCCCAAACCCCACAAGGGACGCTGTCCCTTGACCCTGCAAGGGGCAATTGCCCCTTGACCCCATTTCGCGATTCAGTTGGTCGCACTTTCATGCTCCTTCCGCGTGCAGCTTTTTGGTGCTTCGCCTAAGCCCTTATTTGCTCCCCAAACTTTCCGTGAAGAACCAAAAAACCTGCTTGCAAAACGCCGCCGACTGTGCTAAAATGCCGAAGCATCCACATTTTTCGGAGGATTTTTCCCCATGGCGACCTTGCTCCTTGTCGTGATTTACCTTTCCTTCATCAGCCTTGGCGTGCCGGATTCGCTGCTCGGCACGGCGTGGCCCGTCCTCTACCGCGAACTCGGCGTGCCGCTTGCGTCCCAGAGCGCCGTGAGCATCCTCTGCTCCCTCGCGACGATGACCTCCAGCATGAACAGCGCGCGCATCATCTCCCGCCTTGGCACGGGCAAAGTGACCGCGTTCTCAACGCTCCTGACCGCCGCTGCCCTGCTCGGCTTCTCCTTTTCGGGCAGCTTCTGGTTCATGTGCCTGATGGCGATTCCGCTCGGCCTGGGCGCGGGCTGCGTTGATTCGGCGCTGAATAATTATGTTTCCATCCACTATAACGCGACCGTCATGTCCTTCCTGCACTGCTTTTATGGTGTTGGCGTGATGGTCAGCCCGTACATCATGTCCGTCGTCATTAACAGCGCGGTCGGCTGGCGCGGCGGCTACCGCACGGCAAGCCTGATTCAGGCGCTTATCGGCAGCATCCTCCTGCTGGCGCTGCCCTTGTGGAAAAAGGCGCACGGCGAAGAGTCTATTCAGGCGGAAAAGAAGATGAAAGTCCTGCCGATTTCTCAGACGCTGCGGATTCCGGGCGCGCTGATGACTTGCCTGCTCTTCCTGACCTTCTGCGCGATTGAGGTCATCTGCGGCGGCTGGAGTGCAACGTACATGGTGGAAGCGAAGCACATGTCCGCGGATTTGGCGGCGCGCGCGACGATGTACTTCTACCTTGGCATGGCGCTGGGGCGCTTCCTCTCCGGCGTTGCGGCGAAAAAGCTGACCCCGTGGCAGATTATCTTTATCTCGATGGGCATCCTCGGCGTGTCGCAGACGACGCTGCTTGTTTCCGGCAACAACGTCCTGACGATGGCGGCGCTGCTGATGACGGGCTTGGGCGTTGGCCCGCTGTACCCGAATTTCAACTACATGACCCCCCTGCATTTCGGCAAAGACGTCAGCCAGTCGGTTATGGGGATGCAGATGACTTTCGCGTCCATCGGCACCATTGCCGCCCCCGCCCTCTGCGGCGTGCTGGGACAGCTGCTCGGCATGGGCATTTTCCCGGCGTATTTGATGATATTCTACGTCCTGACCGCCGTCGGCATTATCGCCCTGCGCCGCACGCTCCGGCAGGTGGGACGGCTTCAGCAATGAGCAATGAACAATTAGCAATGAAAAGCGCGCCCGCAGATTTTGCAGACGCGCCTTTTTGTAACGGGAAAGACCAGTAACAGGAAAGCGATTCCCGTTGCAGCAAAACAAATCAAGAAACATGGGAGAGACCGCGCCGAAGGTTTCCAAAGGGCGATCGCAGACTTCGTCTGTTTTCATTGCCCTTTGGTTGCTCCCGCAAGAGCGAAATCCCTGCGCAGCGATAAAAATCAACTATGGAAATGTGCACTGCGAAGGGGTCAAGGGGGCGATCGCAGACTTCGTCTGTTTTCATTGCCCCCTTGTCGCTCCCGCAGGAGCGAAACCCCTGCGCCACAGGCAAGCAGTGCCTGAAAAGCAGAATTACGCCGCAATGCCGCGCATTGTCTTCCTAAACACATGCATGAACAGCGTCACCGTGCACAGCACTGCCAAAACATCCGCAATCGGTTCGGCGAGGAAAATCGCAAACACCGTGTCCGGAATGAACAGCGGCAGCAGATACACCAGCGGAATCAGCAGAATCAGCTTGCGCAGGCACGCCAGAAATAGGCTGCACTTCGCATTCCCCAGCGCCACAAACGTCTGTTGACACGCAATCTGCGCGCCGAAAATCGTCACGCCCGCCATGTATAGGCGCACGCATGGAATTGCGTACTCTCGCAGCGCCGCGTCCGGGGTCAGCAGATAGACAAAAATCTGCGGCGCAAAGATGCACGTCAGCCCCAGCACCGCCGAGAACGCCAAGCACGAAATCAGCAGTATCCGGAACGCGGCTTTCACCCGCTCCGGGCGCTTTGCACCGTAGTTGAAGGAGATAATCGGCTGCGCGCCCTGCGAAAGCCCCTGCAAGGGCAGCAGCGCAAACTGCATCAGCGTGGAGCAGATGGTCATCGTGCCGACGGCGAGGGTGCCGCCTGCCGCGCGCAGCGATGTGTTGAAGCACACGGACACAAGGCTCTCCGTGCTTTGCATAATGAACGGCGCAAGCCCCAGCGCCACGCACGGCGCAAGCAGCTTCCAGTTCAGCCGCAGCAGACGGCGCTTCAGGTGCAGTATCGTCTGCCTGCCCGTCAGGAAGCGCAGGACGAACGCCGCGCTCACAGCCTGTGAAATCACCGTCGCCAGCGCCGCGCCCTGCACATCCATGTGGAAAACGAAGATGAACAGCGGGTCAAGCAGCGTGTTCAGCACCGCGCCAATCAGCACCGTCAGCATCCCCGCCTTGGAGAAGCCCTGCGCGGTGATGAACGGGTTCAAGCCGAGAGACAGCTGCACGAACACCGTGCCGAGGCTGTAAATGGCAATGTAGCGCTGGGCGTAGGGCAGGGCATCCTCCGTTGCGCCGAACGCCAGCAGAATCGGCGTGTAGAAGCAGGAAAGCACAACCGTCAGCACTGCCGAAACGCACAGCAGCAGCGCCGTGCAGCTGCCCAAAATCCCCTCCGCCTTCTCGTGGTTCCGCTGCCCCATGGCGATGGACGCAAGCGGCGCCCCGCTGGATGCGCACAGCGCCGCGAACGCCGAAACCAGCAGGATAATCGGCAGGCAGACGCCCAGCCCCGTCAGCGCGAGCGTGCCCACGTCGGGAATGTAGCTGATGTAGATGCGGTCAACAATGTTATAGAGCATATTGACGAGCTGCGCGGTGATGGTGGGAATCGACAGGCGCAGCATCAGCCGCCCGACGGGTTCATTTGCGAGGTCGGGGCGGCGCGGTGCAGTGGACATAGAAAGCCTCCTTTTTTGTAAACATGGGATAATTCGCCGTCAATGCCCGGAACTCCTCTTGCTTTGCGGAATTTTCGTGTTTATACTAATTCTCATCTAAACCATGTCATTCGCACAGCATCTTTTCCGCCCTGGCTTTGCTTCGTTCCGCTCGCGCGTACCTCCAGTACGCCTCGCTTCACTCAGCTTTGCCAGAACGAAAAATCTGCTATGCTCGATGCCATGTTTTAGAATCGAATTAGTATCACTTGTGCTTTTCGGGCGAATCTGGTATACTGGATGCAATCCAACGGAAAGGTCGTGCGGATATGCCGGATTTGCTCCCTGCCGCCGAAGCGCTGGCGGAGAAACGCTGCCTTGTCACCCTGCGCAATCAGCCGGATTTTGTGCTGCTTCAGCCCATTGACGCGCGGAACACGCTTTCGCAGGAAATGCCGCTGCTTGCCGCGCAGACAACGCGGAGCTTCCTGCACGTCGCGTTTCCGGTGGAGGCGTGGAATGTGGATTTGTCCCCGTGGGACGCGCCGCCTGTGTTCGGCAGGGAAGCCTTCGGGCACGGCGCGGCGGATACGCTGGATTGGCTGCGGTCGCGCCTGATGCCGGAAGTGCGCGCGAAGTACGCGATTTCGCCGGATGCGCCCGTCATCCTTGGCGGATATTCGCTGGCGGGGCTGTTCAGCCTGTGGAGCGCGGCGCAGACGGATGCTTTCGCAGCCGTCGCCGCGGTATCGCCCTCCGTCTGGTTTCCCGGCTGGCGCGCATATGCGGATCAGCACGCGCTTCGCAGCCGCGTCGTCTACCTCAGCTTGGGCGACCGGGAGGAAAAGAGCCGCAATCCCGTGCTTGCGAGCGTCGGCGACGCCATCCGACGGGAGGACGCACGGCTCAGCGAGCGGGGCGTGCGGCATACGCTGCAATGGAACGTTGGAAATCACTTTCAGGACGCAGAGAAGCGCTGTGCGGACGGCTTCGCGTGGTGCATGGCTCAACGAAAGGCAGAAGAGAAAAAAACACATGAACATGAAACAGTATGAAACGTTTGAATTGCGCTTCGGCGGAGAGGTCTTGCCGGACGCGTGGGCGCAGATCGACCTGACGGCCACCTTCTCCTGCGCGCAGGAGTCCCTGACGGTCAAGGGCTTCTATGACGGGGAAAGCGACGGGCGGGGCGTTTATGTCGTGCGCTTCCTGCCGCAATATGCCGACGTTTATCGCTATCAAGTCCGCGGCGCGGTCACGGCGGAGGGCGAAATTGTCTGCGAAGCGTCCTCCCCGGAGGCGCACGGAATCGTCCGCGCCGTCGGCACGCACTTTGCCTTTGCGGACGGCGCGCCTTATATTCCCTTCGGCACAACCGTCTATGCGCTTATCTCGCAGGACGACGCGCTGGTGGAGCAAACGCTGCAATCCCTTGCCGCCGCGCCCTTCAATAAGCTCCGCCTGTGCGTTTTTCCCAAGGATTACGACTACAACCACAATGAGCCGCCGCTGTACGCCTTTGCGCGCCGCGAGGACGGCTCGTGGGACACATCGCGTCCAAGCATCGCCTTCTATCAGCGTCTGGAACGCATCCTTCGCCGCATCGCCGCGCTGGGCATTCAGCTCGACCTGATTCTCTTCCACCCCTATGACCGCTGGGGCTTTGCCGCCATGCCGCAGGCGGATAATTTCCGTTATTTAGACTATCTGCTCCGCCGCCTGTCCGCCATGCCGGAAATCTGGTGGTCGCTGGCCAATGAATACGACCTGTGTATGCCGAAGAAAACGCTTGCGGACTGGGAGGCGCTCGAAGCCTTTGTCGCCTCCTGCGATCCGTATCATCACCTGCTGTCCTGCCATAATTGCTTCTGCTTCTGGGACTTCAAAAGAAAAGACGTGACCCATGCCTCCATCCAGACTCGGGCGCTGACGGAAATTCCTCGTTATCTGCGCGAATACGGCAAGCCCGTCGTCATCGATGAATGCTGCTACGAAGGCGACCTGCCGCATATCTGGGGAAGCATATCCGGTCAGGAGATGGTTCGGCGCTTCTGGCGCTGCTATGTTGGCGGCGGCGCCTGCACGCACGGCGAAACCTTTTTGTCGCCGGACGACGTGCTGTGGTGGGCACGCGGCGGCGTCCTGAAGGGCGAAAGCCCGAAGCGCATCGCGTTTCTGCGCCGCGTCATCGAGGAGCTTCCGGGCTTCCTGTCGCCTCTGGAAAGCGTATGGGAAGAGGCCGAGCGGCAGGACGAAGCGCAGCGTCCCGACTGGATTCGCCCCTTCCTTGCCAGCCTGTCGCGAATGGCTCCGCCCGACCGGCACATGCTGCTTTGCGGGGAGCACCTCTGGGCGGCGCACTGCGCGGAGGACGCTTATCTGTGGTATTACGGTCAGCAAACCGCTCGGGAGCAAATCATCAAGCTGCCGCCGGCGCATAGATACCGGGTCGAGGCGCTGGACACATGGAATATGACCCGCGAGACGCTGCAAACGGGCGTAAGCGGGCGTGTCGTGCTCACGCTGCCCGGTCGGGAGGATATGGCGGTGCTGGCGGTTCGGATGGACTGACCGCACGTGAAGCCCGCGCTGCATTCTTCTTTTCTTTTTCCCCATAATCACAAGAAAATGAAGGTACAGTTGTCAAACCTCACAAAGAAACGACGGCAAATTCTACGCTGAGATTTTGTTGAAGTCTTGACAATCCCATCCTGTCGTGTATAATAAATGGTATTACACCGCATTTTCATGCGGAACGAAAAAGAGGTTATTCAGATGCAGACTCGTCGTGAATTTTTGAAGAAGAGCGCAGCCCTGCTGGGCAGCGCAGCGGTTGTCGGCAGCGTTCCCGGACTGCTGAAGGCACAGGCGGAGGACGGTCAGGAAGTCCCCGCGTACCCCTACCCCTATGTCGAACTGGATCCGGCATACGTCGAGAAGCTCGCCTATGAAGGCTATTTCGAGAACGGCTGCTGCTTCGGCGTCGCCAAGGCGATTCTGGTTGCCCTGCGCGAGAAGGTCGGCTATCCCTACACCGTCATCCCGGAAGAGATGTTCGCCAACGGCAAGGAAGGCTACACCTGCGGCACGCTGTGCGGCGCGCTCGGCGGCGCGGTGGCGATGATTGGTCTGGTCTGCGCGTCTGCGGATTCCCGCCAGCTGACCAAGGATCTGTTCGCGTGGTACTGCTCCACCAATCTGCCGATTTACCAGCCTGAAGCGGCTGCCCCCGTGCAGACGGTGGCGCCCAGCGTCAACTGCATTGACTCCATCACCAAGTTCATGACGGCTGCGAACGTCGAGCGCGGCGATATCATCCGCAAGCGCCGCTGCGGCGGCCTGAGCGGCGACGTGGCGCGCCGTACGGTTGAGCTGCTGAACGCGCACTTCGGCTTCGCGGAGCTGCCGGTCGCTTCTCCCGTGGCGGAGGAAGAAACGCTCGCTCCCAACGAATACATCGGCGAAGCGCAGTCCTTCGGCGGCACCCTCCGCGTGAAGGTCACGATGGACGGCGACAAGATTGCCAAGATTGACATCCTGTCCCACGGCGACACTGCCGGCGTGTGCAACGCGGCGTATGACACCGTGCCGGGCAAGATTATCGAAGCGCAGTCCACGAATGTTGACGCGGCGACGGGCGCAACCGTCTCCAGCAAGGCCATCATGGCGGCTGTGGAAGACGCGCTGAGCAAGGTCGGCAAGTAATCCGCTGCATTTCGTATCACATTGGGAGGGCTTGCATGGGCGCTGCCCGGCACGCCCTCCCTTTCTTTCATCGGTCATAAGCGCCGAAAGGAGGTCATCAAGCCATGTTCAACATTGGTTTTTCGGAACTGCTGCTGGTGCTGCTGGTCGCCTTTCTGGTGGTCGGACCGAAGGATTTGCCCAAGGTTGCCCGCTGGCTGGGGCGCACGGTGAAAAAATCGCGCCGCCTGCTGAACGAAATCAAGAAGGAATCCGGCTGGGACGAGCTGGAGAAGGAAGTTCGCGATGTTCAGCACGACGTCAAGGACACCGTGAAGCAGGGCGATGTCTCCGCGGAATTGCGCGAGGCGAAAAAATCCGTGCAGGACAGCGCGGAAAAGTTTGACAAGGACACGAAATCGAACTGAGGGAGGACACAAACATGCGTCTGGGAACCACGGAAATCATCCTGATTGTCGTATTGGCGCTGGTGCTGTTCGGCGGCGGCAAGCTGGCGGGCGTCGGCAAGGCGCTGGGCAAGAGCATCAAGGACTTCAAGAATGAAGTGAAGGACGACAAGGCGGAGGAAAAGTCCAAAGAGGACAAAAAGGACGAAACATGAAGCAGAAGCAGACGACCCCTGCCGAGGAGACGGAAGACAAGCGCCCGAATGAGACGCCCGACGGGGACTCATCCGACGGAGAGTCCTCCGATGGCGAGTCCTCCGATGGTCTGAAGGAAGCGGGCGAATCCATGCTGTCGCACCTGATGGCGCTGCGCAAAGTCCTGCTCATATCCGCCGCGGCGGTGCTGATCGGCTTCGTCCTCGTCTTTTATCTGGCGATTGACCCGCTGATGGCGCAGATTCTCGCCCCCATTCAGGCGCGCAGGATTCAGGTGATTTTCACCACCATGTCCGAGGCGCTGGTGACGAAGTTCAAGGTGGCGCTGCTGGCGGGCATGATTATCGCCAGTCCCGTTGTCATCTGGGAGATTTGGGGGTTCATCAAACCCGCGCTGTACCCGCAGGAGAAGCGGAAGTTCCGCCTGCTGTTCGTGCTGGCGCTGCTGCTGTTCCTGACGGGCGTTGTGTTCTGCTATTTCGCCGTGTATTCTCTGGCGGTGGATTTCTTCCTCGTTGCGGGCGATTCGCTGGCGACGCCGATGCTGTCCATTGACAAGTACGTCAGCTTCCTGTTCGGCTTCCTCGTGCCGTTCGGGGTTGCGTTCCAGCTGCCGGTGGTGCTGTACCTGACGACGCGCGTTGGGCTGACGACGCCTGACATGCTCCGCAGCAAGCGGAAGTATGTCATTCTGGCGATTTTCGTCCTCGCGGCGATTTTGACGCCCCCGGATGTGGTGTCGCAGGTGGCGCTGGGTCTGCCGATGTGCGGGCTGTACGAAATCGGCATACTGGTCAGCCGCTGCACGAAGGCAAGGGAGCGGGCATAAGGGGATGAAATGCGCTGCGCATGGCTGATGCCGCAGCGCTTTTTGCGTGGGGGCGGATGAGGTCGTTCCCCCGAAATTCAAAAAATTTTAACACCTTTTCCGGCGGATTTGCTTGTCATTCGCGCTGACTTGCGCTATAATAAGGAAAGTACCCCCTCAATGAAATGTATAGAGATGGGAGAGAATAAGTTTATGCAGAAAAAGGCTCTGCTGGCACTGCTGCTGGTGCTCACGATGATTCTCAGCGGCTGCTCGCTGATTGTCAAGGACGAAGCGGTCGATGCCGCGCGCGTGGTCATCCGCGTGGGTGATGATACCTATACCAAGGCACAGGTGCAGGCGCAGATTCAGAATCAGGTCAACTATATGACCGCCCTGTATTCCAGGTACGGCCTGTCTTTCGACAGCACCAATGCGGACGTAATGAGCAACCTTACCGACAACGTGCTTAACAGCCTTGTCGAGCGCTCCGTGCTGCTGGCGAAGGCGAAGGAGCTGGGGCTCGACCAGCTGACGGACGAAGAAAAGACGAAGATTGAAGAGAATACCGCGTCTCAGCTGGATTCTCTGCGCAAGAGCGCGGCGACCGAGTTCTCCCTTGACCTCGAAACGCAGCTGGACGAAATCAACGCCAAGCTGGATGAAATCGGCTACACGGAGGAAGTTGTCCGCAAGAGCGTGACCGAATCCCTGCTGATTACGAAGGCGGAAGATTACGCGGTGAAGGACGTGACCGTGACGGAGGACGAAATCGTCGCGGACTTCAACAGCAAGGTTGAAGCGGCAAAGACCTCCTACGAATCCGACCTGTCCGCGTATGGCAAGGCGGTGCTCAACGGCACGACGGTCTACTATCGCCCGGCGGGCTACCGCAACGTCAAGCAGATTCTGATTAAGTACAGCGACGAAGATTCCGCGCTGGTGTCCAACATCCAGACCGCGCTGGACAACGTGATTACCGAGCAAAACAACGCTGCCAACGTGATGGCGAAGCTGGGCGTGGCGAACATGGACGAGCTGGCGAATCAGGTCACTGTGACGCTCAAGCCCGCCACCGAAACGCCCACCGCGACCGTGGAGGTTGAAAGCTCCGTGTCCGCGTTCGAGGAAGGCCTCGACGAGACGGTGGCTGCCACGGCTGTGACGATTGCCGAAGCGAAGGCGAAGCGCGCGTTCCTTGAGCAGCAGCTGGCGGACGCGAAGGCGAAGGCGCTGGCGAACATCACCCCCGAAGCGGACGAAGTGCTGGCGGCGCTGGCGGAAGGTCAGGACTGGGACACGCTGGCGGAAGCCCACAACGACGACCCCGGCATGAAGGCGGGCGCGGTGAACGCGGCAATCGGCTATCCGGTCTGCGAGGGCTTCACGCAGTTTGACGCTGCCTTTGTCGAGGGCGCGATGGCGCTGCAAAACGTCGGCGATTACTCCGACAAGATTGAAGGCAGCTACGGCTACTACATCATCCAGTACACCTCCGACGTGGTGGAAGGCGCGGTGGACATGGAGACGGTGCACGACACCATTTCCTCCTCCTTGCTGAGCAGCAAGCAGAGCACCGTGCGCGACGAAGTGGTGGCGCAGTGGGTGAAGGATGCCAACGCCACGATTAACAAGGACATCCTGAACGACTAATTCCCAATACAGCAAAATCCCCCGATTCGCGTAGAGTCGGGGGATTTTTGTGAGCTTGCCGCGTCAGTTGTTGAGGAACTCCACCGTCACGTTTCCGCCGCTGAGGGTCACCCGCACGCCGATTTCCGCCTGCTGCGTCTGCACAATCTGTGCGCCGGCGCTGGACAGCACACGCAGCACCCTTTTCGCGGGGGATTCCGGCAGAATCACGCTGCTTGTGCTGATGACCGCCACTTTCGGCTCTACCGCCGCCACCAGCGCGGCTGAGGTTGCATCGTCGCGCCCATGATGCCCCACCTTCAGCACTTCGCACGATGGAATCACCCCTGCTGCCAGCAGGTCGTTCTCCTCGTCGTACTCCATATCCCCGGTCAGCAGCATTTTGCCGCCGCCGCCCGATGCAACCAGCACCAGCGAGTTGTCGTTCTCGCTTTCCTCGCGCTCCTGAATCGGGCCAATGACCGTCAGCAGCCCATCAGAGAGCGTGTCGCCCGGCTTCAGCAGGGTGATTTCCTCGCCGCGTATCGCCGCCGCCTTCACCACGGGATGCTTTTTCCACTTCTCCTTCTCCCACGCCCAGGACGCGTACCACCCGTCGATGGCAATGTCACTTTCGGCGAGCTGCTTTGCGCCGCCGTAGTGATCCTTGTCCATGTGCGTCACAATCACGCCAGTCAGGTGCGTTACGCCGAGGGCTTCCAGCGCGCGGGACAAATCCGTCCAGCTGTCCTCCGTTCCGGTGTCGATGAGGTAAGCCGTGTCGCCCGATGTGAGCAGCAGCGCATCCGCCTTGCCGACGTTGAACGCCACGAGCGTCAGCTTATCATCCGTCTCCGCCGCATCCGGCGCGGCGCAGGATGTCATTGTCAGCAGCATCATCAGCGCCAGCAGGGCGGCAAGCAATCGTTTCATCAGGAAACCTCCTGTCCAAAGAATTTTGGGGCGAAGAAGGGATTCGACAAAGGAAGGGCGAAATCCTTCATGGGGGGATTTTCCCGTTCCCTCCAAGCAATAATCAAAACTAAGCATGAATAAAAGAGGAATTATGCAAAACGACGAAGTTTGGATGCGCCTTGCGCTCCAAGAAGCCCGCCTTGCCGCGGCAGAGGGCGAAATCCCCGTTGGGGCGGTGCTTGTCCGCGACGGACAGGAAATCTGCCGCGCCCATAACCTGCGCGAAAATCAGCATGACCCGACTGCGCACGCTGAAATCCTCTGTATGCGCAGGGGCGCGGAGAAACTCGGCACATGGCGGCTGCGCGGCTGCACGCTCTACGTCACCCTTGAACCCTGCCCGATGTGCGCGGGCGCAATGGTGATGAGCCAGCTCAGCGCCTGCGTCTACGGGGCGGCAGACGCCCGGCAGGGGTGCTGCGGCAGCGTGTACGATTTGCCGGGGGATGCGGCGCTATCCGGCGTTACCGCTTGGCGCGCGGGCGTGCTGGCGGATGAATGCGCTGAAGTCATGCGCGGTTTCTTCGCGAAAAAACGTATAAATCCATAACATTCAGTCGAAAGCGAAATACAGTTTCGCCCCGGACTTCCCCCCGATGCGGGAGAGGTTCGGGGCGAATATTGTCGCTTAGTTCGCCTTCACTTCGCTGGTAATCTTGCTGGTCGCGCTGCCGGTAGTGTTGCCGACGCCTTCCGCCCAGACGTACATCGAGTGCCCAATGTCGTCCGCCTGCACGGTGTAGGTGGCGCCGTAGGACAGAATCTTGTCATCATCGCGATACCAAGTGATGGTCGCGGTCGCGCCATAGGGGGCGACACTTGCCACAAGCGTCTGCCCGACGATGGGATTCAGGATGTTCAGCGTCACGCTGTCGATGCGGTAACTCGTGCCCGCCGTCACCTGCTGCGAGTAGGGGCTGGTGACGTTGCCGCTCGTGCTGCCCGTGCCCTGTGCCCAGGCGTAGATGCGATGCCCCGCGTCCGTCGCGGTGACGGTGTAGGTCGTGCCCGTGCCGAGGTAGACGTTGTCGTCACGATACCAGAGGATGGTGGCGGTTGCGTTCGCAGGGGCAATGGTCGCCGTCAGCACCGTGCCGACGGTCGGGGAATAGTTGTTGAGGGTCACGCTGCTCAGCACGATGGACGGGGTCGCATCGACGGTCACGGTGTCCGTGTAGGCGCTGGTCGCCGTGCCGGTGGTGCTGTTGGTGCCCTCGGCGTAGGCGAAGATGCGGCGGCCGATCGCGCTGGGCTGCACGGTGTAGCTGCTGCCGTAGCCAAGATAAGTGCCATTGTCGAGATACCAGTAGATGTTCGCGGTCGCGCCGGACGGGGAAAGCGTCGCGGTCAGGGTCGTGCCGACGACGGCGTTGGTGGTGTTCAGGGTGAGGGCCTTGAGCTGATAGAAGGTGCTGACTGTGCCGTTGCCCTGCACAGCCGCCCAGCCGCTGACGACAGAGCCGGTTGCGCCGTTCTTGCCGGTCACGCGCACGCGGATGCGGCGGCCTGTGTCGCTGGTCTTGACGGTGTAGGTGCTGCCCGTGCCAAGGCGCGCGCCCACGTCGTTCAGCCATTCATAGGAGACGTTTGCGTTTGCCGGATTCGTGGTCACGGTCAGGGTTTCGCCGGGCCAGACCGTGTTCTTGTTCAGCGCTGCACTGCTGATGACCGCCGGCTGGGTGGTCGTCAGAAACTTGGTCATCATATAGCCGGTGTAGCCGTTCACGCGGATTTTGCACCACGTCCTGCCGTACTCCAGCACCGTCACCTGCGTGCCGACGCTGTAGGTGCTGATGACGCTGTAATTCGTGCCCGCGCCCGTGCGCATCCGCACCGGCTTGCCGTTGCTGGCGGTCACATACGCGGTGTACGAGCTGGACGGGGTGGACGGGATGGACGGGGTGATGTTCGTCACCGACAGGAACTTCGACATCATATAGCCCGTGCGCGTGCCAACGCGAATTTTGCTCCAGTCCGCGCCGCTGATGAGCACCTTTACCTGCGTGCCCACGTTGTAGGACGCGATGACGCCGTAGTCGGTGGACGGGCCGGAGCGCATCCGGACGGGCTTGCCGTTCGCCGCGTAGATATACGCCGTGCTTTCGGTGGTGGTCGAGCCGCTGCTGCTGCCCGTCACGGTCAGGTAGTTGCTGTTCATAAAGCCGTAATGTCCATCCGGCGTGAGGACATAGTACCATTCGCCGGATGTGCCGATGATGGTCACCTGCGTGCCGGTGAAGTAGGCGGAAATCGTTTCGGAGGATGCGGAAGCCTCCGCGCGCAGCCGCAGCCATCCGCCCTTAACGACTGCCGTCGCGTAATTCTCCGCACTCGCGGGGATAATCAGCATCGTGATGGCAATCAGCATTGCCAGAACCAATGATAAGAAGCGTTTCATAATGAAATCCCTCCATTCGGGCGGTCGGCTGAACCTTCCGCTCCCTCCGTTTTCCTTTACACCCATAGAACGGCTGACGGATGTTTTTTGTTCCCGGTGGAGAAAAAATATTTCGGGGGATGAGGAGGAAAAAATTGGTTCTTCACGGAAAGGTGGGGAGCAAACAAGGGCTCAGGCGAAGCGCCAAAAAGTTGCACGCGGAAGGAGCATGAAAGCGCGACCAACTCAATCGCGCGGAGGGGTCAAGGGGCAATTGCCCCTTGCAGGGTCAAGGGACAGCGTCCCTTGTGGGGTTTGGGGCAACGCCCCAACTGTTCCGCGGGCGACCAGCATCTCAAACGCACTCAACAAAGGCGCAGGCAGCGAAGCGTCCCTGCCCCTAACTTTGCGCGTCCGCAGACGCGCCCGCAAGCTGCTCTTCCCCCAAGATTCCGTGAAGAACCGGAAAATGTGCACGCCCTGTGACAGATTGCGCAGATTCTTGACTTCTCCCCCATAAATGCGCTATAATGGGTGGGAATGCGTCAAGAAAGGAAGACCATGATGATTCGCCTGAACAACGATTACTCCGAGGGCTGCCACCCTTCGATTCTCCTGCGCCTGAATGAAATGAACCTCGAACAGAACCCCGGCTACGGCACGGACACCCACTGCGCCGAAGCCGCTGACGCCGTGCGCAAGGCGTTTTCCTGCCCGGATGCGGACGTGCATTTCCTCGTCGGCGGCACGCAGGCAAACATGACCGTGATTGCCGCGGCGCTTCGCCCGTATGAAGCCGTCCTCTGCGCTGACACGGGGCATATCAACGTCCACGAAACGGGCGCGGTGGAAGGCACGGGGCATAAGTGCATTGCGCTCCAAAGCCGCGACGGCCGCATCAGCGCGAGCCAAATCAGCGTGGCGGCGGCAATGCTGGATGACAATGAGCATGTCGCGAAGCCTGCAATGGTCTACATCTCCATGTCCACCGAGCTGGGCACGGTCTACAACCGCGCGCAGCTGCGCGATATTTATCTGACCTGCCAGCAGCTGGGACTGTACCTCTTCATCGACGGCGCGCGGCTGGGCTACGCGCTTGCCGCCCCGACCGGCGACCTGACCGCGGCGGATATCGCCGAGATGTGCGACGTGTTCACCGTCGGCGGCACGAAGATGGGCGCGCTCTTTGGCGAAGCGATTGTCATCAACCATCCGGCGCTGAAGAAGCATTTCCGCCACATGATGAAGCATCAGGGCGGCCTGCTGGCAAAGGGCTGGCTGCTGGGCGTGCAGTTCAGCGCGCTGATGGCGGACGGGCTGTACTTCCAGCTGGGACAGAAGGCGGTCAAGCAGGCGATGCGCATTCGCACCGCGCTGCTGGAAAAGGGGATTCCGCTGCATGTCGATTCCCCGACGAACCAGCTCTTCCCGATTTTCTCCGATGAGCAGGTGGAGGCGCTGGAGGAGGATTTCGCGCTGGAATTTCAGGAGCGTGTGGACGAGAGCCATGTCGTGCTGCGCGTGTGCACCTCGTGGGCGACGCCGGAGCGGAATGTGACGGCGTTTATCGAGAAAATCAACAAGCTGTAAGCATTACGTTTCTGCCGGAGCATTTGCAGTAAGGAAAGTGCGCCCAAGCCGGGCTGCAAAAAAGGGTCAAGGGGGGACTTCGTCCCTTTTCATTTGCCCCTTGCAGGGTGCAGGGACAGCGTCCCTGCTGGGGTTTGGGGCAACGCCCCAACTGTTCCGCGTCCGACCAATCCCAAGGAAGCCACCTGCAAAGGCGCAGGCAGCGAAGCGTCCCTGCCAGTAACTTTGCGCTCCCGCAGGAGCGCCCCCAAGCTGCTCTTCCCCCAAGATTCCGTAAAGAACAAAAAAGGTCGTTCCCACCAGGAGGAGCGACCTTTTGCTTTACTTTTTACTTTTTCCGCTTTTTCTGATTGCTGCCCTTGCTCTCCATCCGCTGCTCCACCTTCGACTTCTCCGGGAAGTTCGCCGTCACCCACGCCTGCACCTTCTCCATCTCCGGGACGCCGCGGAAGTAGTACGCCGTGCCCTTGACGCGAATGTGGCAGACGTGCAGCCGCTTTTCAATGAACGTCTGCTTGACCAGAATGTCCTGCGCGGATACGCCGCTGACCTCGTAGGTGTTCGCGCGACCCAAATTCGCCACAATCCGCGCGCCGTGCAGGTTCGTCGCGGGCTGGAAGGCATAGCTGCCCAGATAGCTGGGAATGTAGAACGCCATTGTCAGGCTGCACGCCGCAATCATCAGCCCCAGAATCATCAGGGTGAAGGAGGGCGGCAGGAGCAGCAGGCTGATTGCAAGCACGGGCAGCACGGACAGCGCAACCGGGGCGCACGCGGTCAAAATCACGGCGGATTTTTTCGTCCGCAGTTCCAGTTTCTCACGCATCAGGCGTTTTTCTCCCCATCATTTCGTTCGTCCGACGAATCAGGATGTCGGCGATTTTCCGCGCACAGTCGGGGTCAATCTTCTCGTGCTGCTTGGCAATCATTTTGGCGCGCTTTTCCGGGTGACGCAGCAAATCCGCCACTTTCGCGGTCAGCTCGTCGTCCGTGTGCGCCCAGAGCGCCAGCGCGTTGTCCTCCATGAAGCGGGCGTTTTCCGTTTCGCACCCCGCAATCGGGTGTGCGACGACAATCGCCGTGCCGATGGTCATTGCCTCGGTGGAAGTCAGCCCGCCGGATTTCGTGACCAGCACATCCGCGGCGGCAATCAGGGGCGTCAGCGGCGTCACCTGCGCGCGCAGGGACACGCGCGGGTCGCTGCCGTAGGCTTCGGTCGCCCGGCGCAGCGCATCCACGTTTGACCCGCAGACGACGGTCAGATGGCCGTTTTCGCCCAACACGGGCAGAATCCGCGCAATCATTTCCGGCAGATTGCCCGCGCCCATGCTGCCGCCGACAAGGACGACTTCGGGGCGCTCCGGGTCAAGCCCGACGGCCTCCTTCGCGGCGCGCTTGTCCGTGCAGGGGCGGCAGGAGAGGGACACCGGAATGCCTGTGAATTCATAAGCACTTTTGGGCAGCGCCAGCCGCCTGGCGGAGGGCATCGCCGCCTTGCAGGTGAACATCACGTCGCACTCGATGTCCTCAATGAAGGGATGAATCGTGTAGTCGGTCATGACCATGGCGAACAAGCCGTTCCACAGGTCGTGGCGGCGGAGGTAGGTGACGCTCTGCCCGCCGAACATGTGGGTGCAGACAATCAAATCCGGCGCGTAATCGGTCAGCAGCTGCTCCATCTTGCGCGCGTAGGCGGCGTTGAAGAGGTAGACGGGGGACTTGATGCGCGGCGTGCTGATGGCCTTGGCGAAGCGGTACAGCCGCCCGAAGGCATCCGGTGCCGCCTGTACAAATTTGACGTAGACGTTCGACACGGTGGCGGACAGCTTCTGCCCGCCGAATGCCACGCAATCCTCAAATCGGCATTCCACGCCGCGCTCCGTCAGCGCTTCCATCACCGCGTGCGCCGCCGTGTTGTGTCCGCCGCCGGTGGCTGTGGAGAGTATGAGTGCCTTCAATTAGTCCTCCTGCCCGGCGGCATTTTCCGCCAGCATTTCGTCAATGATTTTGCAGGTCATGCGGATGATTTTCGCGCAGGGGCGGCTGCTGTAATACGCGTTTGTCCGCGCATCCGGGGTAGGGGATTCCGGCTTCTTCTCGCGCCCTAACAGCTCCGCGCAGCAGATGCTGCCGTTTCGGGCGATGAACGCCCGGTAGACGCGCTGCACCCGCGCGTACGTCTGCGGGCGGTGCTCCGGCTTCGCGCCGTCTGCCCCTTCCAGCGCGGCGCAGAGCATTACCGCCGAGGAAAACGCGCCGCAGTTGTCGCGCAGCCGCCCGATGCCGCCGCCCAGCCCGCAGGCGACCCGCGCAGCCTGCTCCTGCGTCAGCCCAGCAATGTCCGCATAGGTCATCAGCACCGCCTGAGCGCAGTTCACCCCGGATGCAAACAGGCGAACCGCCGTCTTTTCTCGTTCTGAAATCGCCATTTTATTGTGCCGTGATCACCTTCAGCGTGTCGCGCAGTTTGTCGTAGACGTTTGTCTTGTAGGTGTCGGTGTACCCTGCCGGGTAGGTAAGGTGGACGGTGTAGAGCACGTTATTCTTGTAAACCGCCGCGATGCGCCCCGCAATTTGCAGATTGCCATCCAGCGTCGCGGTGTAATTGGCGTACACGCCCGTTGCGCCGAGGAACAGCCCCTTGCGCGTCGCCGTGTTTGACGGGCTGAACTTGGGGTAATTCGCGTTGCGGAGGTTCGTCAGCATGGACTTAACTTCCGTCGTCAGCGAATCGGTGGTGTACTCAATGTTCGTGCTGTTTGCGCGGATGACGAGGGTCGCCGCGTAGCCCGTCGCCCAGTCAGGACTCTGGATTTTGTAGCTGTTCGCCTCGGACGTATCCACCACCCAGCCAGCCGGGCCTTCAAACGTCAGATTCAGGTTCGACGCGGTGTAGGTCTGGTAGGTGAAGGACAGCGCCGGCAGGGGCGTGGGGGTCGGCTTGTCAATGGGGTCAATCACGACGGGCGTCGCGCCGGAATACTGCCCGGAAATGACCGGAATGGGCGTATTCGTGGGGGGAGGCGTGACGAGCGTCGGCAGATGAATTTCCTCCGGCGTGCTGGCAGCGTCGCCCGTGTAGTCGTCCTCCTCGGACGCGGGGTCGTAATCCGCCGGAAGGCTGCTGCCGGCGGTATTCGTGCTGGGTATGTTTGCCGCCCCCTGCGTGTTCGCCGCCCCCTGCGTATTGACGTTATACTGCGTCTTCGGTTCAGATGCGCAGCCCGCCAGCAGAACGAGGCACGCGCTCAGCAGAAGCACTGTCCGAAAGCCCTTTTTCATCGTGATTCCCTCCTTATGGTTGTTATCCTAAGGTAACACCGTACAAATGAGGTGGTGCCTTAATTCAAAAACGATTGAAACACCCGTTTTCTTGCAAAAGAATGTGGATGACGTCATTCCGCCCCATCAATCTCCTGATACTTCGGGTGATAGATCCGCCGGTCAAGGCTCCAGACCTTCTCCGAGAACGCACCCTCCGGCACGCGCGCAAGAATCCCCTGCATTTCGTTCATCTTCGCGTCCAAATCGTCGATGCGCGCGAGCACCTCCGCTTCGGGGAACATCGGCGCCTTCGGGCTGCCGTATTCCGGGATGCTGTGATGCGAGAGCACCATGTGCTCCAGCAGCAGCACAATTTCCCCGGATACGCCCACGTTCTTCGCCGCTTCCTCAATCCGCGCCACGCCGCGCACCAAATGCCCAATCAGCAGCCCGTCCGCGGAATAATCGCTCACGCTGCCCGTTTCGTCGCTGATCATTTCCGTCGTCTTGCACAGGTCGTGCAGGATAACGCCCGCGTAGAGCAGCTCCGCGTTCAGGAACGGGTACGCCGCCACGACGTGCCGCGCCAGATTCAGCATACTCGTCGTGTGGTGGAGCAGACCGGAGCGTTCCGCGTGGTGCAGCCGCTGTGCCGCCGGGAACCATTCCAGCTTGTCGCCCGTCAGCCGAAGCATCTCGCGCACGATTTTCTTCAGTCCCTCGGACTGGAAGGTATCAATCGTGTCCTCAATGTCCTTGCGCATCACTTCAGGCTTTTCGGGCGCACACGCGACCAGCTGCGCCATGTCCACCTCGTCCTGCGGCAAGGCGGCGCGCATCCGCTCAATGCGGAGCTGCTTGCGGCTGTTGTACTCTTGCACCAGTCCCTGCACTTTGATGACCGAGCCTTGCTTGGGCACGTCCATCAGCTGATTCCAGTCCCAGTATTTGCAGTTGATGTCGCCCGTTTTATCCGCGAGGGTGAGGTCGAGGTACGCGCCGCCCTTCTTATCCGTCCGCGCGTCCGCAGAGCGAACGAGCAGAAACCCGACGAAGCGGGCGTTGGTTTCCAGCTGATTGACTGTCATGGGTGATTTTCCTCCGATGGATGAAAATGGTTGAGGATTTTGGAATCCTCATAGTCGTTAGTAGTATTTTCTATGCAACAGGTCTTGACTGCGGCAAGCAGAGGGCAATGGAAACGGACGAAGTCCGCGGTCGCCCTCTGGACTCCTTCGCCTTCGCCATCTAAGTTACTTGATTTGTATTGAAGCTGTTTTAGTTAGTGCACCCGGTTTCCCAAGTAACAATACAGCACTGTAACATGGAAGGGTGCAGCCGAAGGTTTCCAAAGGGCGATCGGAAAGCCCTTTGGTCGCCTCCGCAGAGGCGATTCCCCCTGCCGCAAAGCAGAATAATAAGCGAAAGAGAAAACAACATCTGCCAAGATGACAAAAGTCAGAAAGGCGCATCCCCGCCGTTCTCTCCCCCCATCGCCGAGGGCGGCAAATCCGTGTACGTCGTGTATTCGCTCAGCCACGCGACCTTCACCGTGCCCAACGGGCCGTTTCTCTGCTTCGCAATGATGATTTCACCCACGTTTTTGTCCGCCGTTTCGGGGTCGTAGTAGCCCTCGCGGTGGATGAACATGACGACGTCCGCGTCCTGCTCGATAGAGCCGGAGTCGCGCAGGTCGGACAGCGCGGGACGCTTGTTGTCGCGCGTCGTCGATGCACGGGAGAGCTGCGCGCAGGCAATCAGCGGCACTTTCAGCTCCAAAGCAATCGCCTTCAGCTGACGGCTGATTTCGCTCACCTCCAGCTGACGGTTCTCGGTCTTGCCGTCGGCGTGCATAAGACCCAGATAGTCTACGATGATGAGGTCAAGCCCCTTGTCCATCATCAGGCGGCGGCAGCGCGAACGGAGCTGCGTTGGCGTGATGCCCGCCGTATCGTCAATGTAAACAGGGGAGTTCGACATGGGGCCGATGGATTTCGCCAGCTTTATCCAGTCCTCTTCACGCAGGGTGCCTTGGCGGACGCTTTGCATGTTGACGCGCGCGTCGGAGCAGAGCATACGCAGGGCAATCTGCTCGCGCGGCATTTCCAGCGAGAACACGGCGACGCTTTTGTTCGCGTAGAGTGCGGCGTGGGTGGCGATGTTCATCGCGAAGGACGTTTTGCCCATGGACGGGCGCGCGCCGATGATGATGAGTTCGCCGCCGTGCAGACCGGTGAGCATGTTGTCCAGCAGGGTGAAGCCGGTCGGCACGCCGGAAACGCGCCCCTTGAGCTTCGCCAGCTCCTCGATGTTGGCGTAGGTGTTGTACAGCACGTCGCGGACGTGGACGAGGCTCTCGCCGGATGCGCGGTTCATCACGATGTCGAAAATCGCCTTTTCCGCGTGTCCGAGCGTCTCCTGCAAGGGGTTCTGCTGGCTGTAACACTCCTGCGAAATCTCCTGCGACGCCTTGATGAGCTTGCGCAGGGTGGACTTTTCGGCTACCAAGGTGATGTACGCCTTGACGTTCGCGGTCGTCGGCACGAAGCTCATCAGCCGCATGAGGTACTCCGTGCCGCCGATGCCTTCCAGCGTCCCGCGGCGGGTCAGCTCCGCATCGACGGTCACGAGGTCAATTGGGCGCTGCTGATGGTGCAGGGCAACCATCGCCTCGAAGATTTCGCGGTGCGCCGGCTGATAGAAATCGTCGGTGGACAAGGCTTCCGCCGCCTGCAGCACCGCGTTTTCATCCTGCATCATCGCGCCCAGCACGGACTGCTCCGCTTCGACGCTATTGGGCGGCGTCACGCCACGAAATTCTGACATAAACCTCTCCCAAGGGGAGTTTTATGGATTCCCCTTGAATTTTTTGCGTTATGGAGTTGGTGACTTCTCCCCAATTGGTCTTGTTTGCAGTAACCAGAGGGCTTTGCGGTCGCCCTCTGGACTCCTTCGCCCTGTACTCCCATGTTACTTGACTTGTATCGAAACTGATTTAGTTTGTGTGCTTTTCGTTTCTCCAAGCAACAATACAGCATTGTAACATGGGTGGCGCCGAAGGTTTCCAAAGGGCGATCGCAGACGTTCGTCTGTTTTCATTGCCCTTTGGTCGCCTCCGCAGAGGCGAAACCCCTGCTGCAAACAAAATCCATTATAATAGGAAGAAAACCTTCCGGCAGACCGGGAGGACAGCCCCCCCGGCGGTGACTGCCTTACTTCACCGCCGCCGCTTCCACATGCACAACCATCTTCGCGGAGATGTCCTTGTACAGGCGAACCTCAATCTCCACATCGCCGACGGCGCGGATGTTCTCGCACTTGATGTCGCGCTTGTCCACCGCAACGCCGTGCTGCGCCTTCAGCTGCTCGGCAACTTCCGCGCTCGTAATCGAGCCGTACAGCCGTCCCTGCGCACCGCACTTCACCGACATGCTGATGACCTTGCCGCGCAGGGCGTCCGCCTGTGCCGTCGCGTCGGCCCGGCGCTGGGCTTCGCGTTCGGCTTCCGCCTTGCGCATCTTCTCAACGCCCTTCATCGCGCCGGGGGTCGCTTCCACCGCCAGCTTCTTGGGGAACAGGAAGTTGCGCGCGTAGCCATCCGCCGCATTCACAATCTGATCCTTCTTGCCAACACCCTTCACATCTTCCAGCAAAATAACCTTCATAATCTGTATCCTCCTTAAATCTTAAAAATCAGAAAAATCATCGTCTTTTCGATGGCGATCGTCGCGCAGTCCGCGCGGGTCGCGGATTTGGTCGACGCAGCCCGCGAACATCGGCAGAATCGGCACGAACAGCACCATCAGGATGGTTAGGAACCAGCGGTGGCCGCGCGTTGCACCCGCGCGTATCATGGCGAAATTCTGCGCCGAAACGCCCTGCACCGCGAAGCTCCAGAATGCCACACTGCCCAGCAGCGAAGCCGCCAGCGCAACTGTCGCGTTCGTTGTAAACAGCTGCGCCGCGCTCAGAAGCAGCAGCACCGCCATGCTGATGCCAAGCGGGGTGGGCATGAACCAGCGGTCGGCGGTCGGCGTGTCCTCCGCATCGGGAAATTTGCGCCAGCACAGCAACATCCCCAGCGAAAACGCCATAATCCCCTTGACCAGCAGGTCAGGCATGATGGATGGCAGCGTTCTCTCAATCGTTGCGCGCAGGCTCCATTCCAGCTGCTGCAGTACATCCTCGGAAAGCCACGGCAGCACGTTTCCGCCCGTCAGCGCCGCGAGACTTTCCAGCGCTGCCGTGCGTTTTGCATCCAGCGCCGCCAGCCCAGACACATACGCGGAATACAGCACCTGCGGGCGCGTCCGCGCGTTCATCATGACACGCAGAATGTCATAGGACAAGCCCTCATACAGGTCGCCGTACGCCTGATAGCGCTGAAGGAGCATTATCAGCAGCGCGACGACGGCGGCGAAGCAAATCACCGCCCAATACATTGCCATGCGCGATTTGCGGAAGGCGCCGGGCGGCAGGAACAGCATCAGCGCGCCGCCGAAGAGCCAGACGCAGGCGGACGGAATGAGCAGCTTCGGCAGGAGGAGCAGCAGAGAGGAAAACGCGCCGATGACGAGCAGCGGGATGCTGATGCAGAGCAATGTCTGGAAGATTGGCGCGTTGCGGGTCGGCAGGGGCAGTTCCCCCGTGAGGGAGAGCAGCGAAAAGGGCATGAACAGCAGCAGAAGCACTGCCAGCGGCACGCTGCGCAGGCTGAATGTCAAAGCGAATACGATACAAGCGCCCATCATGTACCAATCGGGCCTGCCGACTTTGGCTTTGCCGTACATGCTGTCCTCACCTCCTTGTGTAGGCTCATCCATCTTCCTATTGTACAGCACAATCGCCAAAAAAGCAAGCCGGGGAGGCGCGGATGCACGAAAAAAGGAAGCGCCCGTCGCAGTCGCTTCCTTTATATATGCTGATTTTTTATTCGCCGCGCACAAGCGACTCGCGCTTTGCCAGCTCAGCCGCCAGCGCTGCCGGCAGCAGATCCCGATGCGGCTCTTCCTGCGGCACAGCCCCGCGATAGACCGCCAGCGTCCGCTGCGTCACCGTGTCCCAGTTGTGCAAATGGCAGATGTAATCCGGCGCTTCCGCCTTGTACTTTGCCACCTTCGCCGGATTCGCCAGCAAATCCGCCAGCTTTGCGTGCAAATCGTCGATGTCGCCGCGGCGGAAGGTCACGCCGTGCTCCTGAACGACGGAGGCGCACTCGTCGATGTCGCTTGTCAGCACGCAGCAGCCGTAGCTCATTGCCTCCATCAGCGAAAGGGGCATCCCCTCGACGTCGCTGGGCAGGACGTAGGTGTAAGCGTTGCTGTACAATTCCGCCAGCAGCTGCCCCTGCACAAAGCCGGGGAATATCACGCGGTCGTCGTCCTTTGCCATTTCGCGCAGCTCGTCGAAATACTCCTGCGAGTCGGACGCGCCGCCCGCAATGACCAGCTTCTTGTCCGTCGGCAGATGCTTGTACGCCTCAATCAGGTAATGCTCGCCCTTTTCCGGCACAATGCGCCCCAGATAGAGGATGTAGTTGTCCTTTTCCAGCCCGTACTGGCGAATCAGCTCCGGCGCGCACGGCTGGTAGCTCGGCACGCCGTTGGGAATCAGCAGCGTCTCGCGCCCATAGGTGTCCGCAAAATACTGCTTCATGCCATGGCTCAGCACAATCAGCTCATCCGCGTGGCGCACCGCCATCTTTTCGCCCAGCCTGATGCACTTGGACGCAATGCCGTTTTGCCATTTCGCGCGCGTCCAGTCCAGCCCGTGTACCGTTACGATAACGCGCTTGCCCATCAGCTTCGGCAGCCAGCAGAACAGCGCCGGGCCCTCCGCGTGCACATGCACCACGTCATAATTGCCAACCGCCGCGCAAAGGCAGCCGAAGAAACTTGCGGAAACCGCCGCCAGCCCCTTCTTCTGGATGGTCGGTACATACTTCAGGCTGATGCCGTTGAAATTTTCGGGCTGCGGCTGCTGTTTGTCGGTTCGGTTATAGCACGTCACGGAATGCCCCTGCGCCACCATGCGCTTGGCCAGTTCGCCCACCACAACCTCAATGCCGCCATCGCGGGACGGTACGCGCTTATGTCCGACCATGGCAATTTTCATATACTTCCGAGCCATCCCTTGCAGCCTCCCTTGTTGCATGAAATTTCCCATTATGAGGGGGAGGGGAACCCCATCAGCAGCCCCGATGCGCTTTGATGTACGTTTCGGTGTCATCTGATGCGCTAATCATACCACACACATGGGTTAATTGAAACGAAGTTACATCGGTTTTCCGAAATTCTTTCGGTATGCCGCGTGATTCCGAAAGTTTTCAGGAAAATTCAGGAAAGATGGCGGCGGCTTTTCACAAAATGCCTGTCCATTCGCGTCTGTTTTTAGCCGAAAACGATATACTTGCGGTTCAAAAAAACAGCGTTATTTTATGTGTAAGAAGACCGTGTAACAACGAAGAAAAACAGGTTACATAGTGCAATGGCATGACGCGCGAACGAAACCTGCCAATTTATCCGCTAAATTGCCATATTTATGCTGGTCACTCTTGACATGTTGATTTTTGTCAGGTATAATTTACATATGAACAGCATCGGTGCAGCGCCTCTGGTGGATGCTGTCCGCAGCAATGGGTGTAGCCGGACGAATAGGGGAGGAGAGAAACCATGAAAACGAGTTGGCTCAATGGAAGCAAACGAATCCTGTCAGCACTGCTGATTGCGGCGGCGCTGATGTTTGGCTGGACGCCGCTGGGGGAGGGGAAGGCACTGGCGGCGACGGATAAGGGGAAACAGTTCGCACAGGCGGCGATGCTGTTCCAAAAGGATGAAGAAGCATTTGGACTGGAGATTTACGGGAAGAATTACACGGTGTTCTCCAACACTGGTCCGTGGTGTGCGGTGTTTGTGTCCGTCATCGCGAATCAGTGTGGCATTCCAACGAGCGTTATTCCCAATTGGGCTAACGTTGGCGCATTTTGCCCTGAAGCGGGTCAGAAGAATGCCGACCGTTTCCACCCGATTATCAATCCAAGTCAATATACATATTCGGGTACGGGCAGTAATTCGTTACCGTATTACCAGCAACAGTATAATAACGATGCAAAAAACGGTGGCTATGTGCCGCAAGTGGGGGACATTGCAGTCTGGAATCAATACTGGGATAGCTCGACATCAAAGAAAATAAAAAGTATTGGTTATCATGTGGGCATTGTGACGAACTACGATGTAAGCACGAAAAAAACCACTGTTGTGAGCGGAAACTGGGGTGGACGCGTTCAAAAAACTGTTTTCACATCATACTATGGCACCCAATGGATTACGGAAGGAAGTAGACGGGTTTACCATGGCATTTTTGGCTATTACCACCCCGACTGGAGCAAGGTTGGCACGATGCGCGCTCCGGTTGCAGCTACGGGAATTTCGCTTTCGTCGAATGAATTTGGAAACCTCAACGATAGCGTGATTACCATCGGCGTGGGCGATACGCTCCAGCCGGAAGTCAGCATCACGCCTTCCAATGCATTCTGGAATCCGCAGGATGGTATCTATAGCTATTACAACTATAGTTTCCAGACTGTGCCGGGCTATACAGGCTTGTACTGGAAGAGCAGCAACACTAAGGTGGTGACGGTCGATCGTTTCAGGGGGACGCTGACGAGCGTCGGGGAAGGCACGGCAACCATCACGGCGTATGCGTATGCGGACGACAAACGTACACGCGCGGACGCAGTACAGACGAGCTTTACTGTCAATGTTGATAGTAATGTGCCTATTGCACGCGAATGGTATCCCTACGAAACGCAGAAGAACATCGAACTGCGCACAACCCCGACGTACAGCAGCAACAACCTCTATGGAACGATTTTTGCAGGGACGGAATTGCAGATTGACCTGCTGCATGTGACCAAGGCAGTCGTGAACAGCAAGACGTACTGGTATGCGCCGGTGCAGCTGAACGATGATGAAGTGGTCTACTGCGACATCAGCGACCAGTCGGTGATTCGCCCGATGCGTGCGCCGAGCGGAAACGACTGGTGGAAGTATAAGGTTGTTTGGAAAAACGGCGTGAACATCCGCTCTTTCGCTAACTCTTATCCGACAACAAACATCGTCACAAAGATTCCGACGAATGATACGGTTGAACTTGACCTCAATCACACAATGCGCGAGCCGAAATACGGCGACACGTGGGCATTTGCGCGCTACAAGCAGTCCGATGGCACATACGTCTATGGCTGGTGCATCGAGAGCGACAGCAACTACATGCAGAAACAGGATAAAATCGGAAACTCTGCCCACTATTCCGACTACATCATTGACGAAAATGGTGGAATTGTCGTGTACGCCGCGCCGCATTATGAGAATAAAATCGACGAGCTTACCAGTGCTGACGGCGTGTTCCAGATAGATGTTGCCAACATGGTGTTTTACGATGCTTCAGGCGTTAACAGCTATTGGGCGCCTTGCCGATATACAAAGAATGGAAAGACAATAGAAGGATATATCGAGGTGCTTGCGGACCCGCCTACTCCCTGCGGCATTGACCGCGAAGGCGACTGGGAACGCTACGAAGTGACGAATGCATCCGGGGCAAAGTCAATTCGCTATCCTGCCACGTTTGAATTGTCCGAACTCAGCAGCTACGACCAAGGCGAAATCATCTGGCTGGACAGGAACGAACGCGTCACCATCACCGAAAACGGCAAGCAGTACACCTTCATGCGCGGGCATGGGGATGATTTCGTTGCGGGCTGGTTTGATGTGACGAATGCCAACGAGCCGTTGACGCAGGTTGACGACAGCATTGAGGAAGTCATCTCTGTGCGCAGCGGAGCCAGCGTCTACACGTTCTGCCGCGGCAATGTCTCGTGGGCGCAGGCGGCGCAGTACGCGGCGTCTATGGGCGGACACCTCGTCGTGATTGACAATGCGCAGGAAGATGCCATGCTGCATTCGACCATCATGAGCGCATACGGCGGCACGGCGTGGACGGGCGGCCACGCGAATGGCGCAGGCAATGGCTGGACGTGGCTGAATAACAACACGATGAGCTATCAGAATTGGGGCTCGTCGAGCGCGACGCCGACCAGCAGCCATACCGCGCTGGCAATCAAGGGCGATTATGAGGGATGGTTCACCTACCGTGACTGCGCGAACACATACGTTGACAGCTTCATCGTCGAGGTGGAGGAAACGCCGCGCGCGTGGTTCACCTACCGCACGAAGGCGAAGCTCAACATTCGCAAATCGCAGAGTATTTCCGGCGCGGTCGCAACCACAACGGCGGTGGGCGATTACCTGACCATCGACCTGCTGAACGTCGCAATGGACAGCAATAAGAAGTACTTCTTTGCGCCTGTGCTGATGTCGGACGGCTCGATTCTCTACTGCAACATCGGCGATAAGACCGCTATCGTCCCCGACCTTGAACCCGATGAACCCGCGTGGACGCAGTATAAAGCACTCAGCAGCCTCTACGTGCGCACCTTCCCGAACACTTGGTGCGATACGGGCGTGCTGAAAACGCTGAGCAAGGGCACCATTCTGGAGCTGGACGTCAGCCACAAGCTGCGCGACCCGCGCTTCGGCAACGACTGGGCATACGCGCGCTACAAGCAGTCCGACGGCACCTATCTCTACGGCTGGGTGATTGCTGCGAACAGCTACGTCGAGCAAGTGAAGCAGACCCCCGTTTGGTACGACTACTTTGCGAATCCGGGCAGCACGGTGTATGTCTACAAAACGCAGAATGTGGATGACACGATTGTCAAAACGTACACATCCCGCAGCCGTTTCCAAGTGGACGTGAACAACACGCGCCAAGACCAGAACGGCTACTTCTGGGCGCCTGTGGCGGATAGCACGGGCAAAGAACTGGGCTATATCGACCTTTCCGCGGTGCACGCAGGGAGCAAATCAGCGGCGATTCCGGATGTCTACTGCCAGTCGGGCTGGAAATACGCCTATGTGTTGGAGGACGGCTTGGACGTGCTGGCTGCTCCGAATGAAGCGGCTGCCCTCGTCAAGCACATGGATCGCGATGCGGACTTCTGGTTTGGCGCGGATGAAACCTATACCGATGCGAAGGGCAAGATCTGGACGCGCATTTACGCCGCAAAGGACTACGAGGAAATGGCGGATGGCGGCTGGGTCAGGCTGAACGACGGCGTGAACTACACCACCGTCTATGGGGAGTGCAGCTACACTGGACGAAGCATTTCCCGCAACGGTATCACCTACACGCTTTACGGCGGCTACAACAGCTGGGGCGGTGCAAGCAGCTGGTTCTCGGACGGCATAGACTTTAACGATGGCACAGCCGTCAGAAAGCACCTTGCCATCGTCCACAACGACGCGGAACAGAAGATTATTGAGCAGCTGCTGAATGCCACCTCGACCGTCGACAAGGCGTGGATTGGCGCAAGCAACACAAGCGGCTCGTGGAGGTGGGTGGACGGCACGAATGTCCAGTACAGCCAGTGGGGCTACAATGAACCGTCGGGCACTGGAACGGAACTTGGCGTGGCTGCGTCTTTCGACGGCAGCTGGTATGCGTATGCTGATGCTTTGGACATCCACATTCAGGGCTTCATCACCGAGCAGTTCACGGGCATCGGGCTGCCGCAGGTGAAGCTGCCCGCGTCGACGTTCTATGTGGATGACGAGGCGTTCGTGGGCAACAGCACGATTCAGGCAGTCGTTGCGCCGGATGGACTGCAGGTCATTGGCACGCGCGCCTTTGCGGACTGCGCGAACCTGAAGTGCATCACTCTGCCGGACTCCGTGTCCCACATCGCGGAGGATGCGTTCGAGAACACGCCGGATGTCGTCATCTTTGCCAGCGTCGGCAGCTACGCGTGGCAGTGGGCGGAGAAGCAGGGCATCCCGCACGGCACGCCGTACACCGAGTAAAATCAGTGGGCGCAGACTTCCCCAGCGGGCGGTCTGCGCCTCTTTTCGTGGGGAAAATTGTGGCTTCGCGCAAAAAATCCGCCACTTCCCCCTTGACAAACCGCTTTTCCTGTGCTACAATATCCACGTTTGAAGCAGAGGCTTGCCCGTCTCTCACCTTGCGCGGCGTATGCTGCCGGGTTCACAGGCTTTTTCCCTTTCAGGCGGATTGACCGCCGAAAAAGGCGCAAAGTGCATGTCAGCGACGGGTGGAGTCACCCGCCGCTTTTTCTGTGGTATGGAGCAGAAAACGCTGGCTTCAACGAAAATTGGGAGGTGTATGGACATAGCACTCGATCTGATGATCAATGAGGAAATCCGCGACCGGGAAGTCCGCCTGATTGACGAAAACGGCGAACAGCTCGGCGTCATGCCAACAGCCAAGGCGATGGAGCTGGCGGAAGAGCGCGGCCTCGACCTCGCCAAAATCCAGCCCACGGCAAAACCGCCGGTCTGCAAACTGCTGGACTATGACAAGTACCGCTACGAACAGTCGCGGCGCGAACGCGAAAACCGGAAGAATCAGCGGGTCGTCGAAACCAAGGAGGTTCAGCTGTCCGCCACCATCGAGGAGAACGACGTTCTCACGAAGGCGAAAATGGCGCAGAAGTTCCTTCAGGGTGGCGATAAGGTGAAGGTGTCCATCCGTTTCCGTGGCCGCCAGATCACCCATAGCGAAATCGGCATGCAGGTCATGCAGGACTTCGCGGCCCGCTGCGCCGAGGTCAGCTCGGTGGAGCGCCGTCCCATGATGGACGGCCGTCATATGATTATGATCCTGGCCCCCAAGGCGGCAAAGGCTTCCTTCGCTGAAAAGAAGGCTGCCCGCGAAAACGCCAAGGGGAATCAAGAACAGGAATAAAACGGCTATCGCAGCTTGCCTGCGCCCCGTTTTATCAGCATTGGAAGGAGGACTACACCATGCCTAAGCAGAAGTCTCACCGTGGTGCTGCCAAGCGCTTTTCCTTTACCAAGACCGGTATCGTGAAGCATAAGCAGATGAACGCCAACCATCAGGTTCGCCTCAAGACCACCAAGCGCACCCGTCACCTGCGCGCTGACGGCATTGTGGACAACGCGGCGGAAGCCAAGACCATCCACAAGCTGCTGCCCTACAAGTAATTAAGCCCATTCGCTGGCAAGGAGGATACTCACAATGGCACGTATTAAGAGATCTGTGAACGCTCTGAAGAAGCGCCGCAAGGTCATGAAGCTGGCTAAGGGCTACTGGGGTGCAAAGTCCAAGCAGTACCGCGCCGCGTCCGAACAGGTTGCTCGTTCCCTGCGCTATGCCTTCAAGGGCCGCAAGCTGCGTAAGCGTGATTTCCGCTCCCTGTGGATCACCCGTATCAACGCCGCTGCTCGCCTGAACGGCATGAGCTATTCCACGTTCATCAATGGCCTGAAGAAGCACAACATCACCGTCAACCGCAAGATTCTCGCGGATCTGGCTGTGAACGATGCAGCTGCTTTCACCAAGCTCGTGGAAATCGCCAAGGCGTAATTGTCGCCCAAGCGTTTCATAGCACAAACTCGTCCGATGTTGAAACCGTGTTTCAGCGCCGGACGTTTTTTTGCCTTTTTTTCCGCAAAAGGGCGTTTGTGGATTGCCTGATTGCAAAGGTGACTTTCCTTCCAAACAGGACATCGCCATGCTTCCAGAGGGCAATGAAAACGGACGAAGTCCGCGGTCGCCCTCTGGACTCCTTCGGTGCCCTCCTTCGTAGCAGTGCGGTGGCGCTGCTTGGGGGTACGAATGGTTCACAAACTATAACTACTTTCGGTACAAATCAAGTAACATGGGAGTGACCGCGCCGAAGGTTTCCAAAGGGCGAGCGGAAAGCCCTTTGGTCGCGTCCGCAGACGCGAAATCCTCTGCGGCAATGGTGGAGAAAATCAGGGAATTAGGAGATTGAAGGAAATAACATCATGCTCAAAAAGTACATTACCGACCTGAAACATGAATTTTCCGGCTACAACGCCGGCAAACTCATCAAGGACATCCTGAGCGGCATCACAGTGGCGGCGGTGGCGCTGCCGCTTGCTCTCGCATTCGGCGTGTCCTCCGGCGCGGACGCCGCCGCGGGGCTTGTCACCGCCATCATCGGCGGACTTGTCATCGGGCTGCTTGGCGGCGCGTCCTTCCAAATCAGCGGCCCGACCGGGGCCATGAGCGCCATTCTCATCGGCATCGTCGCCCAGTACGGCTTGCAGGGCGTGTTCGCCGCGTCGCTTGCGGCGGGCGTGATTATCCTGCTGGCGGGCATCCTCCGCCTCGGCAAGCTCGTCAACTTCATCCCGACCAGCGTCGTCATGGGCTTCACCAGCGGCATCGCGATTATCATCGCCTTGGGGCAGGTGGACAACTTCTTCGGCACGCACTCCGTCGGCACAAGCGCGCTGGAAAAGCTGTGGAGCTACACCAGCGTCGGATTTTCCCCCAACTGGCAGGCGGTCGCCATCGGTTTGCTGGTGGTGCTGTTCATGGTTTTCTGGCCAAAGAAGCTGAACGCGAAGGTGCCGGGGTCGCTGCTGGCGATTATTCTGGCGACCATCGTGACCGAAATCGCGGGTTTCGATTCGCTGGCGAGGGTGGGGGACATCCCGAAAAGCCTGATGCTGGACAACCGCCTGAACCTCGGCGCGGTCAACCTCGACATGCTCCAAAACCTCGTCAGCCCGATTGTCTCCATCGCCATGCTGGGCATGATTGAGTCGCTGCTGTGCGGCGCGAGCGCATCCCGGATGAAGGACGAAGCCTTCGACGCGGATCGTGAGCTGATTGCGCAGGGCGTGGGCAACATCCTCCTGCCGTTTTTCGGCGGCGTGCCCGCAACGGCGGCGATTGCCCGCACGTCCGTCGCCATCAAGTCTGGCGAGCAGACCCGCGTGACCGGCGTTGTGCATTCGCTGGTGCTGCTGCTGGCGATGGTGCTGCTGGGCGGCGTGATGAGCCGCCTGCCGCTGAGCGCGCTGGCGGGTGTGCTGATGGTGACGGCGTGGCGCATGAACGAGTGGCACGGCATCAAGACGATTTTCAGCCGCAAGGTGTGGACGGGCGTGGCGCAGTTCCTGATTACGATGGTGTCCACCGTCGTCTTTGACCTGACCGTCGCCATCGTCATTGGCATTGTGACCGCGCTGCTGATGTTCGTCTGGAACGCCGCGCGCCTGACCATCGAAACCGAGCAGGTGGACAAGGTGCGTCTGGAGCGCCTGCACCGCATGGGCAAGCCGGTGGATGAATCCCGCGCGAAAAGCATCCTCGTCAGCTATGTGAACGGTTCGCTGTTCTTCGCGAACTGCGCGGATTTGAAGCGGAAGCTGCTTTCGGTGGATTTTACCGGCTGTGAGCACCTGATTCTCTCCCTGCGCGGCGTGTCTGCGACCGACATCTCCGGCGTGCAGACGCTGATGGAGGTGTGCGCGCTGATTGCGCAGAAGGGCGTGACCGTCTCGATTTGCGGCGTGCATGAGAACGTCGCGGGCTTCTTCCAGAAAGTCGGTCTGACCGACCAGCTGGGCGCGGCAGCGTTCTACCCGAATGCCTCCGAAGCAGTGATTGACACGCTGGCGCAGGAACAGGCGGGGGCGTGAGCAATTCACAATGGGAAGCTAAGCGCGCCATGGGTTGCAATTCCTCTGTTCGGGAAAAAGCAGCGTCATCATAAAAAGCCACGATAAAAATCAAGTAACATGGGAGTGCGCTGCGAAGGGGTGTCGGGGGCGATCGCAAAGCCCCCGACTCGCCTCCGCAGAGGCGAAATCCCCTGCGTTCGGGAAAGAGCGGCTATGGTCGCAAGACCAGCAACTTGGTCGCGCCCATTTGGCGCGACACAGCACAGTTGTTGGGTAGAGCGGCTTGGGGGCGCTCCTGAGGGAGCGCGAAGTTAGGGGCAGGGACGCTTCGCTGCCTGCACCTTTGTTGGTTATTCCCTTTGAGTGGGTTTGACGAGGAACAGTTGGGGCGTTGCCCCAAACCCAAGCAGGGGCGCCGCCCCTGCACCCTGCAAGGGGCATTGCCCCTTGACCCTTTTTTTGCGCCCCGGCTTGGTCACTTTTCCATACAATAAATGCCCCGGCAGTTTTTCGCTGTCGGGGCATTTACCTTTTCCTTTATTCCTCCGGCTTTTCTACTCGAATAATCCGTTCAATCACCGGCTGATTCGCCTTGGCGACCGTCCCGTTGCGATCCGTCACCGGCGTATGCTCGCAAATCGCGTCCACAACCTCCATCCCGCTGATGACCTTGCCGAACGCGGCGTACTGCCCGTCCAAATGCGGCGCATCCGCGTGCATGATGAAGAATTGGCTGCTGGCGCTGTCCATCGCGCTTGACCGCGCCATTGACAGGACGCCGCGCGTGTGTTTGAGGTCGTTCTGCACGCCGTTGGCGCTGAATTCGCCCTTAATCCGCTGGCTTGAACCGCCCGTGCCGTTGCCGTTCGGGTCGCCGCCCTGAATCATGAAGCCGGAAATGATGCGGTGGAAGGTCAAGCCGTCGTAGAAGCCGCTGTCCACGAGGGAAAGGAAGTTCGCGACGGTGATGGGCGCGGTGTCGGCGTACAGCTCCGCGACAATCGTGCCGTAGTCCTTCACGTCGATTTGGACGTAGGATGTGCCGGTCAGGGGCGCGTCCGTCGGCGCGTCGGCAGCGGGGGAGTCCGCATTCTGGGCGGAACAGCCCGTTAAAATCAGCAGCAAAATCAGCAGAAGCGGCAAAATTCGTTTCATTTTCATGTCTCCTTTATAGGATGTAATCCATTGCCATCATCAGCGAAAATCCGACGGCGAACAGCACCGTGCCAACATTGGTGTGCGTGCCCTGCGCCATCTCCGGCACAAGCTCCTCGATGACGACGTAGAGCATCGCGCCCGCGGCGAAGGACAGCATCACGGGCATCATCGGGGCGAAAACCGCCGCCAGCCCGATGGTCAGCAGTGCGCCCAGCGGCTCAACCGCGCCGGACAGCATCCCCAGCGTGAACGCCTTCTTGCGGCTCATGCCCGCCTGACGCAGGGGCATGGCGACAATCGCGCCTTCGGGCACGTTTTGCAGGGCGATGCCGACGGCAAGGGCGAACGCGCTGACGAAAGATACGCTGCCGACCTGCTCCGGCTGCATACTGCCCGCGTAGACCACGCCGACCGCCATGCCCTCCGGCAGATTATGCAGCGCGACGGCGAGCGCAACCATCATCGACCGGGGGAGCGACGCGCGCAGCCCCTCCTGTTCGCCATCCAGGTGGACGTGGGGGACGAGGCGGTCGAGCAGCAGCAGGAAGAGAATCCCCAGCCAGAACCCGATCGTCGCGGGCAGAAACGACCATGCGCCCAAGTCCGCCGCGCCCTCCAGCGCCGGAATCAGCAGGCTCCATATGCTTGCCGCAACCATCACGCCCGCCGCGAAGCCGCTCAAGCCCTTCTGCACCTTTTCAGGCAAGTCGCGTTTGAGGAAGAAAACCAGCGCAGCGCCCAGCGTTGTGCCGAGAAAGGGCACGAGCAGCCCTTGCAAAACCTGTGTGTTCATGAAAAGTGGATACCTCCTTCATTCGCGGATGTTCACCTCCGCGTTTTTCTTGCATGAACACATGGTAACACACCCGTTTTTTCCTGTCAAGGGGCAAAAAAAACGGCGAAAATGCAAAATTGCCGCCGCTGTCATCCAGAAAAACATAATTAGTGCAGCAAAAGCCCTTGCCATATGCGCCCGCATGGTGTATGATGAAAAACGTGAAGGGCGAAAGTATCGCCTCTCGACAAGGGCGTCGGGACTCCGCATCGGCGGGTTCTGCGCCGATAAATCAGCATGTTTATGATTTGAAAGGAGTCCTGCATCATGGCGAATTATTGCCAGCGCGTTCTTGACGATTTGAAGGTTCGCTATGCCCACGAGCCGGAATTCATTCAGGCGGCGACCGAAATTTTGACGACCCTTAAGCCCGTTATCGAACGGAACGAAGAGAAGTATGAAGCGGCGGGACTGCTCGAACGCTTCGTGGAGCCGGAGCGCATCATCACCTTCCGTGTGCCGTGGATCGACGATCAGGGCAAGGTGCAGGTCAACCGCGGCTACCGCGTGCAGTTCAACAGCGCGATTGGCCCGTACAAGGGCGGTCTGCGCCTGCATCCCAGCGTCAACCAGTCGATTTTGAAGTTCCTCGGCTTTGAGCAGATTTTGAAGAACAGCCTGACCGGTCTGCCCATCGGCGGCGGCAAGGGCGGCTCTGACTTCGACCCCAAGGGCAAGAGCGACAACGAAGTGCAGCGCTTCTGCCAGTCCTTCATGACTGAGCTGTACCGCTACATCGGCAAGGACACCGACGTGCCGGCGGGCGATATTGGCGTCGGCGCACGCGAAATCGGCTACCTGTACGGCCAGTACAAGCGCATCACCGGGCTGTATGAAGGCGTGCTGACCGGCAAGGGTCTGACGTGGGGCGGCAGCCTCGCGCGCAAGGAGGCCACCGGCTACGGTCTGTGCTACTTCACGCAGGCGATGATGGAGCGCAACGGCAAGGCCATTGCGGGCAAGACGGTCGTCGTGTCCGGTTCGGGCAACGTCGCCATTTACGCGGTGCAGAAGATTACCGAGATGGGCGCGAAGGTCGTCGCCATGAGCGATTCCAACGGCTACATCTACGACCCCGACGGCATTAAGCTGGATGTGGTCAAGCAGCTGAAGGAAGTGGAGCGCAAGCGCATCAAGGAGTATGTCAAGGCTGTTCCGACCGCGACCTACACCGAGGGCTGCTCCGGCATCTGGACGATTCCCTGCCAGATTGCCCTGCCCTGCGCAACGCAGAACGAAATCAACGAAGCATCCGCCAAGGCGCTGATTGCCAACGGCGTGGAAGCAGTCGGCGAAGGCGCGAACATGCCCTCGACGCTGGAAGCCACCGCGGCGTTCCAGCAGGCGGGCGTGCTGTTTGCCCCGGCGAAGGCGGCCAACGCGGGCGGCGTGGCGGTTTCCGCGCTGGAAATGAGCCAGAACAGCCAGCGCCTGAGCTGGACGTTCGAGGAAGTGGACGCGAAGCTGAAGGATATCATGGTGAACATCTTCGCCAAGGTGGATTTGGCGGCGCACGAGTACGCCAAGGAAGGCGATTACGTCGCGGGTGCGAACATTGCGGGCTTCCTGAAGGTTGCCGACGCGATGATGGCGCAGGGCGCAGTGTAATCAGCGGGTAAAATCAGCAGTATCAAAAAAACCGGCAGAGCAATTTCGCACTGCCGGTTTTTGTATGCGGATATTATGAAATTTCCAGCGCAATCTCCATCATCTGCGTGAAGGTGTTCTGCCGCGCTTCGGCATCCAGCTCCTCGCCCGTGAAGGGATTGTCGGAAATGGTGCAGATGGTCAGCGCATTCTTGCCCAGCCGCGCCGCGTTCAGGTACAGCGCCGCCGCCTCCATCTCCACCGCCAGCACGCCCAAGCCTTGCAGCACCTGCCCCGGCGACGGCTGCGATTCGTCATAGAAAATATCCGACGAGTACAGCGCGCCCGGTACGGGGGTCACGCCGAGCTTCTTGGCCGCTTCCATCGCGGCAGAAAGCAGCGCGTAGGAACAGCACGGCGCGACGTTCCCGCGGAAACCGTACTGCTGCCCGAAATTGCTGTTCGTGTACGCGCTCATGCCCAGCACGATGTCGCGCACTTTCAGCTTCTGGCTGAGCATCCCCGCCGTGCCGACGCGGATTATATTTTCCACACCGTAGAACTTGAACAACTCGTAGGAGTAAATGCCGATGGAGGGCATGCCCATGCCGGACGCCATCACGGACACGCGCTTGCCCTTGTAGGTGCCGGTGTAGCCCTGCACGCCGCGCGTGTTGTTGACCAGCACGGCGTTTTCGAGGTAGTTGTCCGCAATGAACTTCGAGCGCAGCGGGTCGCCGGGCATGAGGACAGTGCGGGCGAAATCGCCTTCCTTGGCGGTAATGTGCGGGGTCGGAATCATGTCAGTCGCTCCTTTTCAGGTTGGTACCCTGATTATACCATAGAATCGGGATTTTCGCAATCCGCTGATTGCAGCACTTCGCGCAGATTATCGAAAATGCGCGCGTTCGCCGCCATGTGCGCCATCGGGCGGTCGTAGACGACGCTTCCGCCGCGGATGTCGCCGCAGCGCCCGCCAGCTTCCTCAATCAGCAGCGTCCCCGCGCAGTAGTCCCACGGCTGGAGCCGCCACTCGAAGTGCCCATCGCTGATGCCGCGCGCCACGTCGCACAGTTCCCGGCAGGCGCTGCCCGTCCGGCGCACATCGGCGATTTTCGGCAGCAGCGTCGAAACTGTCCGCCCGGTCAGCGAAAACAACTCCTCGTAGTACGGCGCAGAACCGAAGCCAATCAGCGCCTTGTCCATCGGCGTGTCCGACACGCGGATGCGCTCGCCGTTGCAGGTCGCGCCCTTGCCGCGTTCCGCGAGGTACATTTCGTTCGCGTACGGGTCGTACAGTCCACCGAAAACGGGAAGTTTATTTTCCACCGCGCCGATGGAAATCATCGAGCAGCGGCGGCGGCGGAAGTAGTTCGTCGTGCCGTCGATGGGGTCGATGATGAAGGTCAGCGCGTCGGTGAGGACGTGCCGATCCTCCTCCTCGGCGAAGAATTTCGCGCGCGGATACGCCTTTTGCAGCGCATCGACGAGATAGGACTGCACCGCGATGTCCGCCTCAGTGACGAAATCGGCGTGATGCCCCTTGCTGAACACCTTCGGGGACTGGTAATCGAGCATCATGCGCCCGGCGGCGCGAAGAAGCGAATCGAGTTCGTTCATGCGGAAAACGACCTTTCTTGATTGTTAGGGGATGCGATACGCCCAATCGGGATTCCGCTGATTGATTTCTTCCTCTGTTTCAAAGTGCGTGTCGGGGTTTAGCGCGGTGATTTCGCATTCGTCCGGGAAGGCACGGAAGCCCACAAATTCCACCGACGCGGGCAGGGTGACGGCGGACAATTCCGTCTGCTCCCAATCATAGTAGTAGAAGGCAAATTCTCCGATGCGCGTCACGCCCTCCGGGATTTCCACCGCGCCCAGCCCGCAGTTTGCGACGCAGTAGGCGGGAATTTCCGTCAGCGTTGCCGGGAAGCGCAGCAGCTGAATCTCCCAGCAGCCGTAAATGCTGCAATCGGACAGTTCGCGGACGCCGTCGGGGAGAATCAGCGCCGCCAGCGGGGAAAAATCGCCCGTGTACTGCCCGTCCAAGGCGTAAGGACCGATGGATTCCAGCGTGTCCGGCAGGCGGATTTCGTTACCCGCAGGTTTCCAGTTATCCAGCGCGGAATCGCCCAAGCGACGGACGGCGGGAATCGGCTGCCCCTGACTGGACGGCGCGGCGTACAGCAGCGTCTGCGTGTCGCGGTCAATCAGGAAGCCGTTTTCGCAGGAATAGCGCGGGTTGTCGTTCGGAAAGTCGATTTCCGCGTAGACGTGAAAAAAACTGCCTTCCGCGAGCATTGTTAGCGTGGAGGGAAAGGAAATCTGCGTTGCTGCGTGACAGCATTGAAACGCATCTGCTTCCACACGCTGAACGCCCTCTGGCAGCACAATGCCGAACAAAAGGCTATCGGCACAGGATTCAGATGTGTTCAACGCATTCGCCGCAATTGCCACGACAGGAGTTCCGCCCAATTCTGACGGAATTTCCAGCACGTCGGGGACTTCTGGCTGGTTCAAGAAGCGGGAACAGTCGAGCAGAACCGCGCCGCGCGACGAAAGCTCGTAGTCGAACAGCCCATCCGAATAGAGGACATCCGCCGCTTCGTCGCCATACCAGTCATATTCAGGGATGCGCTCGGCGTACTCCGCAGCAGTCTCAAAATGAACCTGCGGGTTCAAAGCCGTCACGTCGCATTCGTCCGGAAACGCGCGATAGCCCACAAATTCCACCGACGCGGGCAGGGTGACGGCCCCAATGATTTCGCCCGTGAACCAGTCCACCGCGTGCGCGCCGATGCGGGTCACGCCGTCGGGGATGGTCAGTGCGGTCAATTGGCAGTTCCAGAAGCAGTAATCCGGGATTTCCCGCAGCGACGCGGGCAGGTGAACTTCCTGCAAATCGGTGCAATAGAAGGTATAGGGCGACAGTTCGGTGATGCCGTCAGGGAAGGTGACGCGGGTCACGCCGCAGTCATAGAAGATGTAGCTGCCAACACTTTCCAGCGTGTCGGGCAGAACGGGGTCGTCATCGTCGTCCCAGAGCCAGTTGGCAAGCGAACAGTCGCCAAGGCGGCGGACGGCGGGCAGCAGATTGCCGTGGCTCGACGGCGCGGTGTACAGCAGCGTCTGCGTAGTATTGTCAATCAGAAAGCCGTTTTCGCAGGAATAGCGCGGATTGCCGTTCGGAAAGTCGATTTCGGCGGAAATCCGGTCGAAACAGTCCTCTGGGATGATTTCCAGCGTCGCAGGCAGGGTGACTTTCGCGGCGTAGTAGCAGTCGGCGAAAGCATCAGCATCCAGCGCGCGAAGCCCTTCGGGGAGCACAACCTCGAACGGCGCGTCCACGGGGCTGCCGTCCAGCGAGCAGAACACCCAGCCGCCAATCGACGTGACTGGATAGCCGCCCAGCGTCGCCGGAATCTCCAACGAAACCGACGGTTCGGCGAACATGTACAGCGAATCCGCCTGCATCGCGTCCCAGTCGCAGCCGGTCAGAATCGCTTCGCCATCCGCAATCTGGTAGAAGAACGCGCCGTCGCGGCGACTTTCGGCATCTTCCGCCAAGACGGTCAGCGGGAGCAGCAGCAAAATCAGCACCCAAAGCAGCTTTTTCATGCGGAAACCTCCTTCGTGAATCGAATTGGGGAGAAACTGTGGATAACCATACAACGATTCAGCGAATGGGATTCTTCCAGCAGGCAGGAAAAATCGTTACCTATTCATATAGCGCGATTGGGCAGCAGCCGTACCATCACCAGCTCGCACGGACACCACAGGCGCGGCGCGCAGGCGGAGTTCGTCATGCCGCGGCTGATGAACAGTTTGTCATCAAAATAAAACCCGCTCGTCAATTTCGGGAAAAGCCCCTGACCCGGCGAGTAAATTCCCTGCGAACCAATCCGCACCTGCCCGCCGTGCGCGTGCCCCGCGAGCGTCAGGTCAATGTCCAGCCCCTGCACCAGCGGCGCGAAATACTCCGGGTGGTGGCAGAGCAGCAGCTTGAACCTGTCCCGCGCCGCCATGGCTTGCAGGAACGGCTTTTTTGCGTCCATCTGCGCGCGAACGGGCGGCATTCCCGGCATTTTCCGCGCGCTGCTGACTCCGCCGAGGGTGATGCCGCGGAAGTCCACAAAGCAGTCGTCCAGTACGGTCACGTCGCTTTTCTGCACCAAAGGAAGGTATTCCGCGATGTCGGGCAGCAGCCGCTCGTGGTTGCCGAGGTTGTAGAACGTGGGGGCGACGCGCGGCGCGAGGTCGAGGAAGCGCGCGGCGTTGCGCCATCCGTGGCGGCTGTGGCGGTTGACGAGGTCGCCGCCGATGAGAATCGCGTCGCAGCCCCGCATGAGTGAAAGCGCCTCATCCGCATCGCCGTTGTGGAAATCCGCGGCAAATGCGAATGTTAACGGCTGGGTAATTTTATCCGACGTGACGGTGATGGTGTTCTTCTGCATCATGCGTGTGCCCTCCGAAGCAGCAGGATGCCCGGCAGCAGCGTCACCGCGGCGAAAACCGCCTGTGCGCCGCCGAGCAGCAGCAATGCGCGGGTGACTTGCGCCTGCGCGATGGTCGAGAGCGGGTGGAGCAGCCCCGGCAGGTTGAGCAGCAGCGCAGGGAGCAGCAGCAGCAGCGCGGCGAGCCCTGTGGCGGTGAGCGTTGCGCCGACGCGGACGCGGCGGCAGCAAAGCAGGAGCAGAATCGCCGCCAGCAGACAGACCGCGCCGCTGATTTCGACCGCGTGGAGCAGACGTGGGAGGCTGCATTTCTGTGCCGCCAGTCCGCCGAGCAATTCCATCAGGCTCTGCCGGATGGGGAAGGAATATCGCTGGACAAACTGAGAGAGGGGGTAAACGACCTCGTCGCGGGCGGTGGCGCGGCGAAAATCCGCATCCACGCGGGCTTGGAAGCCTTCATCCGCCATGACAAGGGCGACCATTTCGCGCTCATCGAGGGGGGCGGGAGCGGCGGGCAGTTCCTCCGCATCAGTGCGGAAGAAGTCGTGCCAATAAACCGCAAGTTCCGCCTGATACGCCGCGCAAGCGCCGGACAGGGGGGCAAGCGCAGCGTCGGAGAGGGCAAAATCCGTCTGAATTTGGGCGGCGTTCCACTCGGTTTTGTGCTGACTTTCTTTTTCGCTGGATGACAGGACAGACGCGGCGAACGTGCGCGTGGTGGCGAAGAAAATCAGCCCGCACAGCAGCGAAACGAGCAGCAGCACGGCGGTCAGGAGAGAGCAAAAATACTGCGAAAGCGCCGAATCAGCGCGATTCGGGCGCATCACGGCAGCACCGCCACGTTGAGCAGCGCGTGGACGAAATCCTGCCCGCCGAGGAGGACGGCGAGGCACAGAAACACCGTCAGCAGCACGAAAGGCAGGAGCAGCAGGGGGAGAAAGCGTTTGGTGGGCATGGGACACCTCCGGGATAATTAGCAATGAGGAATGAGCAATTTGGAGGGATAAACAAGAGGTTACGACGGGTGGCATACGGGTCGGTCGCGCCCATTTGGCGCGACACAGCACGGTTGTTGGAAAGAGCGGCTTGGGGGCGCGTCTGCGGACGCGCAAAGTTACTGCGCAGGGACGCTTCGCTGCCTGCGACCAAGGCTGCCCCGCTTGAATTTTCCTTTTGAGTTGGCTGGACGAGGAACAGTTGGGGCGTTGCCCCAAACCCCAGCAGGGACGCTGTCCCTGCACCCTGCAAGGGACATTGTCCCTTGACCCTTTTTGGGCTGCCCGGCTTGGGTACGCTTCCAAACTTAGTGGTGTCTGGTGCTTTCGCGCGTCCTTCTCCGCTTCTTTTGAATCTGCTCCGCTTGGGGCTTTTCCCCCTTGAGTTCCAGCAGCTGGTCACGGAGCTTCGCCGCCTGCTCGAAGTCCAGCGCCTTCGCCGCCGACAGCATCTGGTCTTCCACCTGCTTCATCAGCGCGTTCCGCTCGTCCTCGCTCATCGCGGCGGGCGCGCTTTCTTCCGCCTTCTTCGTAATCTCCAGCACCTGATGCACCGCGTTGCGCACCGACTCCGGCGTGATGCCGTGCACGCGGTTGTACTCCTCCTGAATCGCGCGGCGGCGGTTGGTTTCGCTGATGGCGCGCATCAGGCTGTCCGTCATCACATCGGCGTACATAATCACCCGCCCATCGACGTTTCGCGCGGCGCGCCCGATGGTCTGCACGAGCGACGTTTCCGAACGCAGGAAACCTTCCTTGTCCGCGTCGAGAATCGCGACGAGCGATACTTCGGGCAAGTCCAGCCCCTCGCGCAGGAGATTGATGCCCACCAGCACGTCATATTCGCCGAGCCGCAGCCCGCGAATCAGCGCCATGCGATCCATCGTCGTCACGTCGCTGTGCAGGTAGCGGACGCGGATGTCCATGCTTTGCAGGTACTCCGTCAGGCTCTCCGCCATCCGCTTGGTGAGCGTCGTCACCAGCACGCGCTGTTTTTTCGCCACGACTTGGTGGATTTCGCCCACGAGGTCATCCACCTGACCGGTCGCCTTGCGGAGGATGATTTTGGGGTCAAGCAGCCCAGTCGGGCGGATAATCTGTTCCACAATCTGGGATGCGTGGCTGATTTCATACGGGCCGGGCGTTGCGGAGACGAAAATCGTCTGCCCGATGCGCTGCTCAAATTCCTCGAACAGCAGCGGACGATTGTCAAACGCCGACGGCAGCCGGAAACCATATTCGACAAGCTGCTCCTTGCGCGCGCGGTCGCCGTTGTACATGGCGCGAATCTGCGGCACGGTGACGTGGCTCTCGTCGATGAAGCACAAAAAACCCTTGGGGAAATAGTCCAGCAGGGAATAGGGCGCGTCGCCGGGCTTTCTGCCATCGAAATAGCGCGAATAGTTCTCAATGCCGCTGCAATAGCCGATTTCGCGCATCATCTCGATGTCGTAATTCGTCCGCTGGGCGATTCGCTCCGCCTCCAGCAGTTTGCCCTCCTTTGTGAACTTGTCGACCTGCTCCTTCAAATCGCGCTCGATGACGGCGATTTTCTCCGGCAGATTCGTCTGGTCAGTCGCGTAGTGCGTCGCGGGATAGACGCTTGCGTGCTCCAGCGACGCCAGCGTGTGCCCGGACACGACCTCGAACTCGCTGATGGACTCGATTTCGTCGCCGAAGAACTCAATCCGCAGGCCGTGCTCCTTGCCGCCCGCGGGGATGATTTCCAGCACGTCGCCGCGCACGCGGAACGTCCCGCGCTCAAACTCCACGTCGTTGCGGTCATACTGGATGGCAATCAGCTGGCGGATGAGGTCGTCGCGCCCAATCGCCATGCCCGGCCGAAGCGACACCATCTGCCCCTCGTACTCGCTGGGGTCGCCCATGGAATAAATGCAGCTGACCGACGCGACGATAATCACGTCCCGCCGCTCCCGAAGCGCCGCCGTCGCGCTGTGGCGGAGGCGGTCGATTTCCTCGTTGATGGCGGCGTCCTTCTCGATGTAGGTGTCCGACGACGCGATATATGCTTCCGGCTGATAGTAATCATAATAGGAAACGAAATATTCCACCGCGCTGTCGGGGAAGAATGCCCGGAACTCCGAGCAGAGCTGCGCCGCCAGCGTTTTGTTGTGCGCAATCACCAGCGTCGGGCGCTGCACCTGCGCAATCACGCTTGCCATGGTGAATGTTTTGCCCGACCCAGTTACGCCCAGCAGCACTTGCCCCTTCATGCCCGCGTTGACGCCCTTTGTCAGCGCCTCAATCGCCTGCGGCTGATCTCCGCTTGGCTGATACGGCGCTTTCAGCACGAACTTCCCGCGCGTCTCGTCCATCCGCCAATCCTCCCTTGCCTGTTTGTCTGATTATCATACCACGTTTGCTTTTTTCTGTGAAGGGGAACAGGGGGAAGAAGGGGAAAATTAGCAATGAGAAATGCGGAATGAGGAATGCAAATGAAGCGCGTCCGCAGACGCGCCCTCAAGTAACAATAAAAGACAAGCATGAAAGTGTGCAGCCCGAAGGAGTCAAGGGGGCGAGCGCAGACTTCGTCTGTTTTCATTGCCCCCTTGTCGCTCCCGCAGGAGCGAAACCCTCTGCGACATGCAAAATCAAGACGCATAAAACCAAACCCGCCGCGCCAGCGACCACAAAAATCCCCCAACAGAAAACAGCCCGAATCTGCTGAAATTCGGGCTGTCTCCGGGGCGCGGGAGGTTGCTGACTCCACGCCCCAAGGAAGGAAAGGGAAAGGAAAAAGGAGGAGAAAAGGAGTGAAAACCATGTCATGCAGGGCGCAGAGGGCGATGCGCCGCGTCCGCTGAAATCCTTATTCCGCCGCGATGCGCGCTGGAACTTCTGGTGCAGCAGAAGCATCCTTCGCGGATTCGGCGGAACCCACTTGTTTATCCGGCAGTTCCTTCATCAGGATGGCCGCGACAACCATTGGTTCCATCAGCAGCTTCATAAGCGCCTCCTTTCTGTGCTTCCCGCCTGACAGTATTGATTCTACCCGCCCAGCATGACGTCAGCATGAAGGAAATGTGACGCTTTGCTGAAAAAACATGAATAAATTGCAAACTTACCCTTGACACAGGGGATTTTGTTTGCTACAATAGCAACACACGTTGCGCAACATTTGTTGCCGAAAGGAGATGCCCCATGCCGCCCGCCTGCCGATTCACCCGCGAGCAAATCGTTGCCGCCGCCCTTGCCATTACCCGCGAGCGCGGCTTCGATGCCGTCACCGCCCGCGCGATTGCCGATATCCTGCATTCGTCCTCCAAGGTGATTTTCAGCGCCTTTTCGGGCATGGACGATCTGCTTGCCGCCACAATTGATGCCGCGGACGCTCAATACCGTGCTTACAGCGCTGATTTTGTCCGCGATTCCGCCGATCCGCCCTACAAAGCCGTCGGCACGGCGTACATCCGCTTCGCCCGAAACGAGCCGAACCTCTTCCAACTGCTCTACATGCGCGACCGCCGTCGGGAGGATCACAGCGGCGACGCGGAGAACATCGCCGTGCTGGTGGAATTCCTGATGGCGAAGCTCCACATCACCCGCGAGGACGCGACGCTCCTGCACATCGAAATGTGGGCGTACGTCCACGGCATTGCGGTGCTGTGCGCGTCCGGGCAGCAGAATTGGGACGACGCGCTCATCAGCCGGATGCTGACGGACGGGTTTGAGGGCATCAAGAGCAGATTTCAGAAGAACGAGCAATGAGCAATGACGAATAAATGTGCGTGTTCGCCTTCACAAAAATACGGATTCATGCTATCATAAAGGAGGAAAATCCCCATGCGCCGCTATGCGTATCTTGACCATATTCGCTGGATGACGGTTCTGCTGGTCATTGTTTACCACGTCTGTTACCTCTTCAACGGGGTCGGCATCTTGGGCGGTGTGCCGAATGCGCGAAACCTGCCGCTTCTGGATACCATTTCCGGCACGGTGTACCCGTGGTTCATGGTGCTGCTGTTCGTCGTGGCGGGCATGTGCGCCCGGTTCGCACTTGTCCAGCAGGGGAATCGCGCGTTCCTGCGCAATCGGGCGCGGAAGCTGCTTGTGCCGTCCACCTTGGGGCTGTTCGTGCTGCACTGGGTGACGGGGTATCTCAATATCCGCATGGGCGGCGCGGTGGATACCATCCCGAAGCCCTTGCTGTACCCGATTTCGGTGCTGTCGGGCATCGGGCCGCTGTGGTTTGTGCAGCTGCTGTTTTTGTTCAGCGCGATTTTGGTGCTGATTCGCAGAATCGACCGGAATGACCGCCTTTTCCGCATCGGCGAAAAGTGCCCGTCATGGCTGATTTGCGCCTTTGCGCTGCTGATTTGGGGTGCGGCGCAGGTCGGCAACATGCCCGTCATCACCACCTACCGCATCGGGATTTACCTGACGGCGTTCCTGCTGGGGTACGCGGTGTTCGCGCATGAAACGGTGATGGAACGCGTGGAGCGGATGCGCTGGGGGACGCTGGCGGTTGCGCTCATCGGCGCGGCGGCGTACGGCGTGTGGACAAACGGGCAGAATTTCACCGACGCGGCATATCTGCAAAGCCTGTGGGCGAATGTGTACCTGTGGGCGGTGGTGCTGGCGATTCTGGGCAACGCGCGCCATTATCTCCATCAGGAGACAGCGGAGTCGCGCTTTTTCACCCAGCGGAGTTACGCGCTGTATGTCGTGCATTACCCCGTACTGCTGCTGACGGCGAGTCTGCTGACCGAGCGGACGACGCTTCCGGCAGCGCTGATGTATTTGCTCACGCTGGTGATTGGCTTCGGCGCGACGCTGGGCTTGGCGGAGGTCATCTGCCGGATTCCGGGGATTCGCTATTTGACGCTGGGCATCCGGAAGGAGAAAAAGGCATGAATGTATACGAATCCATCCCGACGATGGAGAAGGGCGAAATCCGCCTGCGCCCGGTGACGGCGGAGGATGAAGCGGCGCTTCTGCGCGTCTACGGCGACCCGCTGGCGCTGCCATTCTTCAACAGCGACAACTGCCACGGTGACATTTTCTATTACGACACGCCGGAGAAGATGCGCCGTGCGATGGACTTCTGGCGCACGTCGTGGGAGCAGGGCTGGTTTGTGCGCTGGGCGATTGCATTGCGCAGCGAGGTCATTGGCACGGTGGAGCTTTGCCGCCGCGAGGAGTCGCCGGACGACCCGTACAGCGGCATGGGCATCCTGCGCGTGGATGTCGGCAGCGCGTGGGAGAAGTCGGACGTGCTGGCGGCAGTGATGGACGCGCTTCTGCCCGATGCGTACGCGCTGCTAAACTGCCGCACGCTGATGACGAAAGCCGCGCCGTATGCGGTTGCGCGTGTAGCGACGCTGACGGAATGCGGATTCGTGCGGAGCGACAAGCCGGTGATGGGACACCATGGGGAAAGGTTCGAGTATTATTGGGTCAGGGAAAAGTGAGGAGAATAGAGAAACGCGGCGCACAGGTCGGTGAGGACTTGTGCGCCGCGTGTTTGTGGGGGAATTACAGCTTCGCGACTTCCGCCTTGAACTCCGGAATCGTGTCCACGAAGCGGTAGGGGGCGTATTCGCCATAGGCGGAGGGGCGGCTGATGGTGACAAATTGGATGCCTTTGTTAAGATAACGGCTATTCATTTCTGCCTTCAGCTGAACCACGGGTTTTCCCAGCTTCATGCGAATTGCCACACTGCCGATTTTATTGGCGTTCTTTGCCACAACGTAGCACATTGGATAACACCTCCTGAAATTCTGCTTCATTCTTAATTTTGCCCTGCTCATAGAGGGTGCGCATTTGAGCACCAACAGCAAGCGGATACTGCTTTTTGTACAAGTATTTATGCAGCCAGTTGTTTAACTGACGGTCAAAATAAGTGTTATACTGAATTTCAATAGGATAATGAAAATTATCCAGCTGATAATAGACATGCACCCCGCGATAGCCGTCGTCATTCGCTTTTCCATGCGACATATTCACAATCCGCAGTGCATCTGGCGGCGGATTTTTCAGAATTTCATCATAATCGTCGCGCAGAGAGCGAAAACCCAGCAAATCATTGAAAACTTTTGCCGTCGGTCTGTCCGGGAAATAGCGGTCATACTTGTGTGAAGCCGATTCCAATGACTTGACGCGATAGTCCAAAGCAAGCTGTTCTAAGGCTTCATGCTCGTCATACCAAACGGAAATTTCTTCAATTTCGTGCAAAAGTGCAGCTTTGGTGAAGTGCGCAAGGCTGTTTTCAAAGAAAGTCCCAAATTTGTGCGGAATGATAGCGATTGCAGAATCTCAACCGACAGTCCATCTTGCAGCAAAAATCGGCACATGAAAACACCTCCCTGCACTGCCTACGTTCTTATTATAGCATGGGGCTATGCGTTCCGTCAAGAAGGGGGACAAAAGGGGCTTACTTCCTCCTCGGCAGCAGCGGCTGATTATCCACCTTCTGCGACAGCTTGTCCTGATTGAGCTTGAACACATCCGCCACCTCGCTGATGGTGATGTACGCGCGATCATCAAGGTCGTGCACAATGTCCTTCATCCGGCTGATTTGGAAGCGGTTGACGACGAAGTACACAATCGTCATTTCCTCGTGCGAAAAACCGCCCTGCGCCGGGATGCACGTCATACCTGTGCCGAACGCCTCGCCCAGCGCGCGGCAGATGGCGTCCGGGTTGCGGGTGACAATCAGCGCCGCTTTGCTGCGGTCGATGCCCTCGATTACAAAATCGACGACTTTCAGCCCGACGGCGTAGGCGATAATGGAATACAGGGGGAGAATCCAGCTGGAACGGAGCAGTCCGGCGAGGATGTACAGCACGACGTTGTAGCTCATGACGAATGTGCCGACAGTCATGCCGAGCTTGCGGGCGAAAATGACCGCCATGACCTCCATGCCGTCCATCGCGCCGCCGCCGCGGATGGCAAGCCCGCTGCCGACACCCGAAATCAATCCGCCGAAGAGCGCACAGAGCAGCAGGTCTGTCCCTGCCAGCGGCGAGGAAATGCTGACGTCAAGCGGCAAAGGCCCCTGAATCAGCCACGCGCCGAGGGAGTAGATGAACACGGAATATACGGCGTAAATGGTGAACTGCACGCCCTGCCGCTTCAGCCCGAAGAGGAACAGCGGCACGTTGAGCAGCAGCAAAATCAGCGACAGGCTGCACCAATCGGGGGTGATTTGCGCCAGCAGCATCGCCGTACCGGAAATGCCGGAGTCATAAAGATTGACGGGATAAAGGAAAACGCTGACGCCGAACGCGTTGATTAGACCCGCAACGGTCAGCATGACGAAGCGATCCCCGCGGAGGTGGAGGTTCTTGAACTGCTGGAGGAAGGCTGACCAGTGGGAAGCGAAGAACTTGGCGGATTTGGGCGATTTTTTCATGGAGGGGTGCGTGCTCCTTTCCGGATAATATAATATGATAGAATTATAACACAGAAAAATGAACCCTGCAAGAAGATTTGCACGGGCGCATCGAAATATTTGGCGGCGGAAAATCCGTTATTCTTCGAGCAAAATTCACAAAAATCAACTGATTCGCAACATACGTCAAGCAATGATTCAACATTCACGAAACAAGCAAAAAAGGACATGGCAAAAACGGTTGCTTTTGTGTTACTATTTACATAGGCGGCGGGTGATCGAAGGGGGATCTACGCCGAGTTTGGAATACAGGGGCAGCCTGTCTAATTCGCTTGGATGGGTGCTTTTGTGTTCCCCTGCTCCATTCATTTTCCGTAAAAGGAGGATATCCATGTTCAAACGTTCTTCTCTCTGGCGGGGATTAACGCTTGTGTTTTCCCTGCTGCTGGCCATCTCGCTGATGGCTGGTTCTATTCTGGAGACGTATCGTACATCCGTTGATGCGTTCTTCAACACGCGCAGTCAGCTGACGGTGACCGAAGTTGACGAAACCGGCGAGGCGTGGTCGTACGTCTCCAAGTTTAAGACGGCCAAGGAAGCCTTCGAGGGCTTGAAGGAGTTTGCCATCCGCGAATCGCAGGAAACGGTTGCGCTGCTCAAGAATGACGGCAACGCGCTTCCGCTGAGCAAGGATGCGAAAATCACCATGTTGGGCGTGCGCAGCTATGCGCCCGTGTACGGCTCCTCCGGCGGCTCGATCACCGACGGCAACGCGACCGTGCAGATTTTCGACTGCTTCACCGAGCGCGGCTTCCAGCTGAACCCGTCCGTGCAGGCGGCGTATGCGAAGTATTTCGCGGATAAGACGTGGACGAAGCCCCGTTTCGGCGGCGGCATCATCCCGGAATATGCCGAGATTACCGCGTACAATGACCCGAGCGAACTGACGCTGGACGAGCTGACCGCCCTGAACGCTGATTTCCGCAAGGATTACGCGGAATACAGCGACGCGGCAATCGTCGTCGTCGGCCGCCCCGGCAGCGAAGCCGGCAATGGCTACTATCCCGGCAAGGACGGTCTGGCGGAAGGCGTCAGCACCGTTACCGGCAACATCCTCTCCCTCTCGGACGAGGAAATGGCGATGATTAACGAGGCGAAGGCGAACTTCGACAAGGTCATCGTGCTGGTCAACGCCACGAACCCGATGGAAATCGCCAACCTGAAGGACGACCCGGACATCGACGCCATCGTCTGGATCGGCTTCCCCGGCGCGTACGGCTTCTATGGCGTGGCGGACGTGCTCAACGGCACCGTCTCTCCCTCCGCGCACCTTGGCGACGTGATGGCGAAGAACAGCGCCCTCGCGCCCGCTATGGCGAACTACGGCAACATCCCGTGGACGAACGCGGCGGACTTCGCGGCGGACGCGAATGTCAACTCCTACCTGATTGAGGCGGAAGGCATCTACGCCGGCTACCGCTACTACGAAACCCGCTATGCCGATATTGTGCTGGGCAACGGCGGCGCGGAAGCCAAGGCCGGCACCTACGCCAACGCCGACGGCACCGTCGCCACCGAGGACGGCACATGGAATTACGCCAACGAAGTCGTTTATCCCTTCGGCTACGGTCTGTCCTACACCACCTTCGAGCAGACGCTGGACAGCGTGACCATTGCGGATGACAAGAAGACTGCGACCGTCACCGTGACTGTGAAGAACACCGGCGACGTGGCGGGCAAGAGCGTCGTGGAAGTGTACGCAAGCGTGCCTTACACCGACTATGACCGCCAGAACGGCGTGGAAAAGGCAGCTGTGCAGCTGATGGACTTTGAAAAGTCTTCTACGCTGCAGCCCGGCGCATCCCAGACCATCACCATGAAGGTTGATCTGGCGAATCTCGCCTCCTACGACGCCAATGGCGCCAAGACCTACATCGTCGACCCCGGCGACTACTACTTCGCCATCGGCACGGACGCGCATGACGCGCTGAACAACGTGCTTGCGGCGCAGGGCAAGACTGTCGCGGACGGCATGACCGCCGACGGCAACGCGGCAAAGACCTACAAGTGGACGTGGACGGGCGATGTGGACAAGACCACCTTCGCCGTGAGCAAGAACGGCACGGCCATCACCAACCAGCTGACCGAAGGCGATTACGCCATGGATTACAACGCCTTTGAGCCCGGCACGGTGACCTACCTGAGCCGCGCCGACTGGAACGGCACGTTCCCCAAGACCTATTCCGGTCTGACCGCGAACGCGACGGTTTCCCGCCTGCTGAACAATGACCTGTACACCCTCAAGACCGATGACGATGTGTCCGACCTCATCTTTGGCGACACCACGTCTACGCTCACCATCAACGACATGAAGAACGCGCCTTACGATGACCCGCGCTGGGAAGAGCTGGTCAACAAGGTTACGGTCGCGGAATTCCTTGATTTCTCCGCCAATGCGTTCCATAACATTCAGGGCATCGCCTCCGTCAACATGCCGCAGAAGGCTGCGGACGACGGCCCCGGCGGCTCTGACTCCCACTACCTGAACGAAGGCGGCTATCAGGGCGTGCCCTACGCGGATGCGGCGGATTACACCTCCGGCACGCGCGTTGCGCCCTCTCCTGTGAACCTCGCCTACGCTTGGAACAAGGAACTGGCGTTTGAAAACGGCGAAATCATCCTCGGCGAATCTACCCTCGTGCTGGATCTGCCGATTATGATTGGCCCGGGCATGAACATCCACCGTCACGCGTACAACGCCCGCGGCGTGGAATACTACTCCGAAGACCCGATTCTGTCCGGCTATGTCGGCAGCGCGGTGGTGCAGGGCGCGCAGAGCAAGGGCACGCTCGTCAACATCAAGCACATGGGCTTCAACGATCAGGAAATCAACCGTTCCGGCGTCGCCGTGTTCATGAACGAACAGAAGGCGCGTGAGCTGGAGCTGCGCAACCTGCAGCAGGCGTTTGAAGGCAACGGCAAGCCCGCTTCCTTTGAGGGCGACGCGACGAAGGACAACACCTACACCTCCGGCGCGCGCGGCGTGATGACCTCCTACAACCGCCACGGCGCGGTGGCAGCAAGCGCAAACGTGGCGACGATGGTCAACATCCTGCAGGGTGAATGGGGCTTCCACGGCTACAACGTGACGGACTTCACCGGCGTTTCGCTCAAGGCTGCGCCGAAGGAATCCCTGATGGCGGGCACGACCAACTTCTGCGGCTTCGGCGCGAGCGTCGATTACTGGAACGCGGAAGCGCTCTCCGGTGACCGTGCGATGCTGCTGGCGATTAAGAACGACATCCACAATGCCCTGTACGCGCTGGCGAACTCCGCGATGCTCAACGGCGTGAAGTCCACCACCGTTGTCAGCACGGTTGAAGTCATGACCCCGTGGCGCGTGGCGTACACCGCCTGCGAATACGCCTTTGGTGCGCTGGCGGCGCTGAGCTTCGTGTTCTGGGTCGTGAGCAAGGCAACTTCCAAGGGAGGCAGAAAGGCATGAAAAAGACGAGCATTTTCGCCACGGTGACGGCGCTTGCCGCCCTGGTGATTTATCTACTAACGTCGCTGACCGGCTTTATGGCTGGCAAGGCGATGAACATCTGGCCCGTCGTGCTGACGGTCGCCGCCATTGTGCTGCTCTTCGCGGCAGACAAGATGAAGAAGCCTTCCGCTTTGAAGGACATCGTGATTGTGCTGACTGGCTTTGCGCTGATCGGCTGCATCTCCTTCTTCGCGATGGATCGCGTGAAGCTGGCGGCGGATGTGTGGTTCATCCCCGTCAACCGCCCCGCAACGGAGGATGTGGCGCTGTACTGCTCGCTGGCTGGCGTGGCGCTGTACCTGATTTCCTTCGTGACCGTGACGGTCAAGGCGTTCTCGCACAAGGAGTAATCTCATTTTCTCGGAATGCGGGATAGGCCTGTATTCCGCCCCACCCGGAGCGCCCTGCTTCGGGTGGGGTTTTCGTGCAGAAAATACTATTTCCAAATGAGAACACGACACCGTATTTTCATTTGGAAATAGTATAATACTATTTCCAGATTCGCCTGCGCCATCTGCTTGCGCCTTTTTGATTCTGGCGTCCACTCATTCCACTTAGCGTAGCGCTGCTACGCTGCGTTTCATTCGTGTTAGCCAGAATGCAAAAATTCGCGGCGCATCTTGGCGCATTCTTATCTGGAAATAGTATAAAAAACAATACACTGGAAAGGATGACTTCCCCGATGAAAGCAACCGCTTGGAACACCGGCTGGCTCTTCCGCCATTTGGATAGCCAGGAAAACTTCGTCCCCGTCACCCTCCCGCACGACGCCATGCAGGCGGAACCCCGCACGGAGCTGTCCGCAAACGGCATCAACGGCGGCTGGTACGAGGGGCGCGACTACGAGTACATCCGCCGCTTTACGCCGGATAAGTCCCTGCGCAGCAAGACGCTGATGCTGGAATTTGAGGGTGTGTACCATCTGGCGGAGGTGTACCTGAACGGCGAGAAGATTGCCGAGCGCCCGTACGGCTACACGAATTTCTATGCGGATTTGACCGACCGCGTCCGCTTTGACGAGGAAAACGAGCTGCGCGTGATTGCCCGCAACAGCGATCAGCCCAACAGCCGCTGGTATTCCGGCGCGGGCATCTATCGCCCGGTGGTGCTGTGGACGGCGGACAAGCAGCAGCATATCGCCCTGAACGGCGTTCGCATCCGCACGGTGTCCATCAATCCCGCGACGGTGGAGGTTACCGTGCGCACCGTCGGGGCGGGGCGCGTGTCGGTGGATGTGCTTGCGGGCGAGAAGCAGGCTGCATCCGCCGCCGCGGACACGACGGGCGAAGTCACCCTGACGCTCACTGTCCCCAACGCAAAGCTGTGGGACGTGGAGCATCCGAACCTCTACACCTGCCGTGTCCGCTTCGGCAGCGACGAGGACTTGCAGACCTTCGGTATCCGCACCCTTTCGTGGGGCAAAAAGGGCATTCTGCTCAACGGCGAGCGCGTCATTGTGCAGGGCGCGTGCATCCACCACGACCAGGGCATCCTCGGCGCGCGCTGCTATGCGCAGGGCGAGGAGCGCCGCGTCCGCCTGCTGAAGGAAAACGGCTACAATGCCGTCCGCAGCGCGCACAATCCGTGCTCGAAAGCATTGCTGGACGCGTGCGACCGCCTCGGTATGCTGATGATGGACGAGTACATCGACCACTGGTACATCCACAAAACGGAATACGACTATGTGCCGTACTTTGACAAGTGGTGGAAGCAGGACATCGCCGACATGGTGGACAAGGACTACAACCACCCGTGCGTCATCCTGTACTCCACGGGCAACGAGGTCAGCGAAACGGCGCAGAAGAAGGGCATCCAGCTCACCCGCGAGCTGACGGACTACCTGCATTCGCTGGATAATACCCGCCCCGTCACCTGCGGCATCAACATCTTCTTCAACTTCCTGTCCTCCATCGGCTTTGGCGTGTACAGCGACGAGAAGGCGAAGAAGGAAGCCGAAAAGGCGGAGAAGCTGCGCGCCGCCGGGGTGCAGCCGCAGAAGAAGAAGGCCGTCGGCAGCAAGTTCTTCAACGACCTCGCGGGTCTGATGGGCGACGAATTCATGAAGCGCGGCGCGACTTTGCACGGCTGTGACGTGCGCACGCGCGACGCGTTTGCCAACATGGACATTGCGGGCTACAACTACGGCATCTACCGCTACAAGCACGACCTGAAGAAGTACCCGAACCGGCTGATTCTGGGCAGCGAGACGTTCTGCAACGATGCGTACCGCTTCCGCGAGCAGGCGAAGAAGAACCCGCGTCTGGTGGGCGATTTCGTCTGGGCGGGGATGGACTATCTGGGTGAAGTCGGCGTTGGATCGTGGGAATACAAGGCGTATGCGACGCAGTTCAGCGGGCTGGGCTGGACGACGGCGGGTTCGGGCCGCATCGACCTGAACGGCCGTCCGCTGGGCGAAGCGCTGTACACCCGCGTCGCGCTGGAGCAGGAAATCGGGCCGTACATCGCGGTTCGCCCGGTCATGTTCTCCGGCGAGAAGCATTCGCCGTCCGCATGGAAGATGACGGACGCCATGCCGTCGTGGAGCTGGGCTGGCTGCGAGGGCAAGAAGGCGCACATTGAGGTCTACGCGCGCGCGGCGAAGGTCGCGCTGCTGCTGAATGGCAAGAAGGTGGCGGAAAAGCAGCTGAAGAACGACTGCTTGGCGAAATTTACTATTCCGTATCAATCCGGTACGCTGGAAGCCGTGTCCTATGACGCGATTGACCGCGTGCTGGGGCGCTGCAAGCTGCAAACGGCCGGGGCGGACACGGTTCTGCGCGCCGTGCCGGAGGAAAAGAAAACGAAACCCGGCCGCCTGTGCTACATTCGCATCCGCTACACCGACCGTGCGGGCGAATTGAAGCCGATGGAACGCGGCATGGTGAACATCACGGTCAGCGGCGGCAAGCTGCTGGCGGCGGGCAGCGCGTGCCCCTTCCATCCGGGCAGCTACCTGACGCCGGAAACCGACACCTACTACGGCGAAGCGCTGGCGGTGGTGGAAGCAGGCGAAAGCGGCGCGGTGGAGGTTTCCATCAGCGACGGCGAGCGCAGCGACACGGTGAAAATCCCGATTGCATAAGAGAAATTCCCTATTATTATATAATGCAAACAGCCGAGGTTCCTGTGTTGGAGGACTGCGGCTGCTTTTTGGCGCAATTGTAAATTCTGCCGCCCAGTATTGCCAAGAGCAGGAACTCCCTACGCCCACGGCGAATATATCAAAGGTGAACAAAATTCCTCACAACCCAAGCGACGCGAACGCGAAGAAAGAAGGAAAACGCATGAAACGCTTTCGGAAGTTTTTGAATGACCTGCGCGAACCGCTTGGTATCGGCATGAAAAGGCTGATGATTGCGCTCACAATCATTCTGGGCATCGTGATTGTTACCGCCGCCGGGTGGCTGCTCTGGTCACGAATCGGGATGGCGTATGCGCGGAACAAGGTGTCGGACACCTATCTGCAAAATCAGCCCGCTTACCAGTCCTTCGTGGCGGACAGGGACGATTATGCCTATCGGGTGCGCTATACGACCTTTTACACGCCGTCGGACGCACTGACGGAGATGGGCGTTGAGAAAATCTATGAGGAGGTGGACAGCTGCATTTGCTTTGAGCAGGCATGGCGGGCACTGGGAGGCATTCCGCAGGGGATACTCTACGCACCGGACACGGAGGAGGTGCCCTCGTGGTATCACCGGGTGCAGCTGGATAACGACTGGTATTATTACTGGATTCCGGGCTGATGCACGGCGGAATCTGACGTGCCATGAAGGAGGCAGCATATGAGTCACTGCAAGCAAACGGTTTTTCTGATTCTACTGATGCTCGTCCTGCTCTTGCCGCTGGCATCGGCGGAGGGGGCGCGCACGTTCATCACGGTGGATGGCTGCGTACCCCTCGAAATTCGGGCGGGCAGCGCGGTCACGGCGGAGGAACTCATCGTCCCGAAGTGGGGGAACGTCATCAATCCGCAGTTTGGCGACCAGATTTCCCCGTCGCTTACTAATGGCGACACGGTGGTGCAGGGCGACATCAGCAGCCTGCGCGTGCTGCTCCTGCTGGCGGACGCGGACGGGAACAAGTATCTGCAAGCCGCCGTGTGGGACGCGGACAGCGCGACGTACGCCATCACGCGCAGTTCAAACCTGCCGGAAAATGCGTATCTGGACACCTATCACGAGGGGGATGCTATTTTTCTGTCAGTTGGATACGACACGCCGGGATTTGCCGAATCGGGTGATTTGGATGACCTTGCGTGGCTGTACATCACGGCGGAATGGACGGACACGGACGCGTGGGTCGTGACCGATGTGACGGACGGGTTCTCGTTCTTCGTGGATTACGACGACGGGCAGTACGTCATCCGGGACTATTGGGACGAGGACGTGCTGCAAACGATTTCGCGGGATGCAACACTGGACACATTCGACTTTGTGAATCCGTTTGCGGCGGAAATCGGGTGGATGAAGTAAGATGAACAAGCTCTGGAATCTGCAAAACTACTCGGCGGAGACGCTGCACCGAACCGCGGCGCGACGGGCTGCGCATCCGGCAGGAAAAAGTTCCCCGATTTTTCGCGCGCAAGTTGCTTTTCCCTTGCGCGAATCCGCCGATTATGCTATAATAGGTTTGCTGCTGAAAATTGCGTGCTTCGGCAGCAACTTGTGAAAGCCTTGAAATCACCGGGTTTCAGGCACATGAGCCCATAGCTCAGTTGGATAGAGTAACTGCCTCCTAAGAAAGCGCTCAACGCTTCCCTTTGCGTCGCTGACTTGATAGGAATGGGGTTCAAAACCTACCGAGTGGCGGACAAACCGCTTCCCAAGCCTTCTGCGGAAGGGAAATCGTCGCCTCGCTACGATAAGGAAAACAAATATGATTTCATAATTATTTTTCTTATCAAAGCAGAACTAAAATAAAGCCATAAGAATCGCACTGAAACCGTGCGAAAACCTTGAAATCACCGGGTTTCAGGCACATGAGCCCATAGCTCAGTTGGATAGAGTAACTGCCTCCTAAGCGGCCTATGCGCGGAAACCATCCTGCTGACGCAAAATCTCGCTCACAGTTCGAGTGGCGCAGGATTTTGCCGGATTTGTGCCGAAATCCCAGCTAATGCGCGGGAAACGGTTCTTGTCCGAGCGGATTGCAAAATGAGCAGATTCTGCTAACAGGATGCCTCTCCTGCTAACGAAAAGAGGTCGGGGACAGGACCCCGAAGGGCCGAAAACCCTTGTAAATCCTGACTTGGTCTCGTAGCTCAGTAGGATAGAGCGGTCGCCTCCTAAGCGACAGGCCGTGGGTTCGAATCCCGCCGGGATCACCAATTTGATAAGAAAATCGCCTGTTTCAGACATGGATTTGACGAGAATCCGCGGTTGAAATGGGCGATTCTTTTTTGTGTTCAACGCGCGAAAATCCACACGCGACCGATTAGCTGATTAGAAATTTGCTAACGATTTTCCGCTCCTGCTAATGGCGATTTGGGGAGGAAGCCTGTTTCCCTGCTAATTTTGAGAAGCGGTCAAATTTCACGCCGTTGGAAGGGGTGATTCGTGCAGGGCAACGAAAGGCGAAACGCCGCGATTTTCCTGCATTTCCGCAGGATGAATGGAGGTAGGCGGTGCGTGAGGTTGTCGGATGGATATGCGGCAGGGGCTAATGGTTTTGGGCATGATGTTAGCTCGTTGGAGGGTGGAGATTAGCTGTGAAAAGTGCGTGCGATAGAATTAGCAATGCACCCTCTGCCCCGAAAGTCCATCGGGACAAGACTACGGAACTGCTGCATATTTCGCAGTCTGCCATTTCGCGCCACATGGTTCAGCTGGAAGATGAACTTAGGCGTAAAGGCATCAGGATCTAGGCATTGTTCCCTATGTGGCAGAATAAGCGGGAATCGCCGCGCTTGGCGAAAATACATCGCATCAACTTCTTCATTAACAAAGCAAAAGGCACAGCGCCGAATCATTTTGATTCACGGGCTGTGCCTTTTATGGTGATAGTAACTGTTAGTGAAGAGCAAATCAACGTTTGGTCATTCCTTGTTCCCGCCCAGCGTCTTCGACAGCATTTTCAACATGTTGACCATCTCCGGGTTGCTCAGAATCTGAACAAGTGCCGCCGCGTCCATGCCGGACGCTTCGAGTTGTTGGACGACTGGATCTGCTTTCTTCTCGCTGTCAGGATGCGCCACCATGCTCGCTTCGGAACCGCTTCTTCCGTAAAAGGCTTCTTCCAGCAGATGTGCGTTCGACACGCGGTTTTCATCCAGAATGTGCGAATACTGATCCGTAACCATCTTGGCCTGCGCGTGGCCGGAATCCCCCTGCACAGCCTTGATGTCACCGCCATTGAGCTTCAGCTTGTAGGTGATGCTGGAATGCCGGAGACTGTGAAAGACCACCTTGGGCAGGTCATTGGCGGCAATCAGTTCGTTCAGCGCCTTCTCAATCCGAGCGCCTTCCGTGGGCGTGCCGAGCCTTCCCGTGATGACCAGATTGTAATCGGCATATTCATCACCAAGCGCAAGCCGCGTGGCATCCACCTCTTCTTTGCGCTTGATGAGCATTTCCGCTACCGTTCGGGGCAGAAAAACTTTGCGAATGCTGCTGGGCGTTTTTGGCTTTTTCAGCACCAGCGCCGTGCTGTTTTTCTGCGTGCTTTCGGGGAAGACCGCGATGATGTCCTTGTTGCCCAGCGCTTTCATGCTGTCTTTGCGGACGCGCTGCAATTCCTTATTGATGAAAATCGAAGCTCTGTCCCGCAGCATCGTCTCTTCGGAAATATCCACGCAGTCCCATGTCAAACCCAGCAGCTCCCCCAGACGAAGCGAACAGGAAAACGAGAGGTTCATGCAGAGCTTCAGCCGCTCGTCTTTGCAGATTTCAATCGCGTGGAACAGCGTCGGCGCGTCCCAAATGTCCCGCTTCTTCTCTTCCTGCTTGGGAACGGTCGCGTAAGTCGCGGGATTCTTCTCGATGAGATCCCACTTCACCGCTTGTGTAAACGCGCTGCGAAGCAGACTGTGAATTTTTCGGATGGTTGGAATGGCCACATAGTTTTTCGTCTTTTTGTAGGGCGAATCGGTTATTCGGGCGACGGCTTTTGTGGTCAGCAGCGTCGCGTAATACTTTTCAAGCACGCGGGCTGTAATCTCATTGAGCGGCATTTCCCCAAGCATAGGCGAAATGTAGTTGCGAATCAGGCCGGTGTTGCTGGCGTGAATCGCCATTGACCACACGCTCTTGCCATAGAGCGATACATATTCATTCAACAATTCGTTCAGGGTTTTGCATTTGGGTACAACCAGATTACCTAATTCCTGCCGGTATTCCACCTCAGCCTTGCGCCGTTTTGCCTCAGACAGGGTTTTGAAGGTTTCCCACTTCTGCTTGCGCTCGCCGGTTTCCGTATCAAAGGGATAGACCACGCAGTACTTCCCTTTCCGTTCAATAATCGAGGCCATTCGTTATTCCTCCATCCATTCATTCAGTACGATGTTGTTCTCTGCCAGATAGCTTTGCAGCGATTCGCGGCTGATCCAAAATCTCCCGTTGATTTTGCGTGCGGGAAGAGTTTCACGCTTCAGCATGTTGTACACTTCTTTTTCCGTGACATCCAGGAGAATGGCCAACTCGCGTGGCGTGTACAGCGCTTTATCCGTCGGAATTTTCGGCCGTGGCATCAGGCTTTCGGCTTGCTTTCGCCCGTATTCCCGCGCTATGCGCTTCTGTTCCGCAAGCGGTCTGTCGCTGATTTTTACGTAAGTGGATTGGCTGGCGTACCAGCGCTCAAAGCTCTCCTTCGTAATCCGCTTGCGATCCGCGATGACGATAAAATCCAGTTTGGAAGCAATCTTGCTGAGAACCACATAGGTTTCGCGCCGATCCAGACAGAGCATTCTTCCGAACTCCGGCATTGAGATAGAAGCCTCTTCCAGCGGGCGGTCTCGCGCACGATCTTCCGGCGTTCGGTACCGGTACTGGGACGCATACCACTTTTGAAAGGCAACCTTGGGTACGCGCTTGTGAAAGTTGACTGTAATCGTTTCGATAGCATGATTGATCAGAATCTCATAGGCATACGCTTTGCAGACGCCGAGCAGATCAGCCACTTCCTGAATCGAATAGGATTCGGTAGCAACAGTTCGCCCGGGTTCTTCTCCGGTCACTTTGCGGTAATGTGTCTGATTCGCATACCAGCGCTCGAAACTCTCTAAATCAACCCGCATCCTGCCATCCACGTTGATAACTTGAAATTCCTGTTTGTGAACCAGCCAGTAGCGATCCGTTTTTTTCAATCCGAGCAGATCGCCCATTTCGCGGACGGACATGGTTGTCCTTTTCTTTTTATTAGCCATCCGGTTCCCTCCCATTAGCTGCAAAAGGTTACAGCTGTTCAAAGCATAGCAGAAATACAGGCAGAGCGCCACGCTGTCGATGCCGCGTTTTTGCCATGGGTGACAGACTTGACGCGCTCACAGTTTTGCGCTCAGCCACTGCTCAAAGCTCTCTCGCACGATGCGGTAGTGACCGCCCTGTCCGAGCTGGAACCAGCGGAACTCTCTTCTTTTCAGCAATTCGTATACGCTCTTGCGGCTCATCCCCAGCATTGTCATCAGGTCATCTACCGTGTAGCAGCGGTTTTGCTGAACCGGCTTGGGGTCTGCAATTTCCACAGAAATCGGGTTGTTTTTCGGTTCCATCATTATTGTGCCTCAACTTTCTTGGAGAACGGTATTGGACACACGTTGTTCTCCTCACCATAACTGGTAGCGGGGAGCCGTTTTGAACGGAAAAGTTGCGTCGGACGGGAAAATTTTTTTCGACGGATGGATAGTGGCAAGCAATGCAAACGTTTTACTTTTTGCACGTTGCTTGTTGGTGGCCAGCCCCCAATCCCCCTGTAATGCAAAGCAAGCTTTGCGGTTGTGAAGAATGTCTGCGCCATTCTTCGATTGGGCTTGCGCCCCAAAAATGAAAAGACGCCCTATGCCTGTCATGCTTCTTCAGCATGGATAGGCACAGGGCAATGTTTATCTGCTTTTTAGGACGGGGTGTTGATTATGCTTAGACACGCTGAGATCGTTATGGCGATGACGAGTTGCATCGTATCGCCCATCGTCAAGAAGGGCATCCATGTTCGACTTGATGTTTCGGACGTTCTTCAGCTCTTCGCTTATCTGAGACAGCTCCTCCCATGTCCGCCTCTTCTGACTGAGCAGAAAATCGTATTCCTCTGTCAGCTCAGCGAGCGTAGGCAGTTTCCCATTGGCAGAGCTGTAGACCATCTGCGCTTCCTTGTGGGCTTCAATGTCTGCCTTATGCTCCCGATAGAAGGTCGGCAACCATCCCGACTCGCGGTACTTTGCATAAACATCCTTCGTTCTTTTGTAAGCCAGGATGGCTTTCTTCTGCCGGCTGATCTCTTCCATTCGTGTTTGTGCTTCGCGGATTTTGTTTTTCAGGTTGTTTCGTTCATCGAGCGCGGTCTGAATCTTGCTTTTAAGCTCGGTATAAGAACCGATATGATTCTCTTTCAGATAGATCATCGAGCTTGCCAGTGCATCGATATTGTATTTTTCTGCCCAGTATTCATAACCTTTACCCTTGCCGGAGCGCAGCTTTGCTTCAACATCAATCAGGCGTTCGACCTGACTTTTCGTCATCTTGTTTCTGGAGCGCTTGGGAATATGCACATGTTTTCCGGCAAGCGACAGACGCAAAGCTTCTTCTGTGTATTCTGCGTCAACCGTATCCAACCGAATAAAGCGCTTTGCGCTGGGAAGTTTGACGCTGATCTGTGCGCCGTGCTTAATCCGGCAGCCCGCTTCTTCCAGCAGCTGCATCAGCGCATCAAAGCCATCCGGCTGCATCCGAAGAGCAGCATCAATCGTCATCCGCAGCATGTCGCGCTGAGATATTTCGTCATTCTCTCCAAGCCACTTGTCATAAGTGACCGTTTGGTTTTCAGTTTCACGGAGGACAGAGAGCTTGTGTTCCTCGCAAATCTGATCGCTCAGTTCAGCCAATACTCTGTCGGATCGATATACATTTCTGAATTTGTGTTCACAATCAAGCGTAATAGAGCAAAAGATAATGTGATTATGCACATGTCGGCGATCATTGTGGGTGGCAACGATAAACGCATGTTCACCTTTCAGAAATCGAGACGCCAGCTCATAACCGATTTGATTGGCTTCTTCTGGTGTAACTTCTCCCGGCTTGAAGGATTGGCGCAGCTGATAGGCAATCACTTCGTTGCGAATTCTCCTGCCGGTAATGGCTATATACTCATTCCTCGCAAGCAGAAATTCCTGGTCTGCTGTTTCCGGTGAACAGGCATACGATGAAATCAGCTCGCCGCCGTCCGTCTTTTCCGGGTTCTTTACATATTCCACCCGCGCCTTCAGGCACTGCGCTATGGTTTTTCCCTTATTGATGTGCATTGGAATGATTCGGGTTGTCGCCATACATTCCTCCATAAAAAGAAAAGCGGTGATCTGTGATGCAACACAAACCACCGTAGGCCAAATAACTCTTAACAGACTAAACCTTCCAGAAAAACGATGAGATGATCCAGCAGGTTCAGCAAAAGGTTAGCGATTGCCGACAATCCGATTGGACTTGCCAACAACGCGAGAACCATGAATGCGATACCGTTCTGCCAGTAGCCGATGAAGAACTCGATCATCGCTAGAAAGCCAAATAGTGATACAGACAATCCCAGTACCGACGATGCGATAGAGGTCAGAAAAGCCGATAGCCCAAGCATCAGGCGAATGGCCAGCATCACAGGAGCCAGAGCAATTCTCAGTGCAGTCTTCATCATGGTTGACCTCCTTTTTCATCTGGTACGTTCAAGGATGGAAAGCAATTGGTGCATCATCTTCCACAGTTCGTCCTGCTTTTGCTGGATTTCCTCAATCTCCGTTTCGTACAGGTTCCCGTGTGCGTTCAGGCGCTTTGCGATTTGATTGAGGTTGTTGGTCATGTTTCCCAGAAGACGTAGCATTTCCCGAATCTGCGGCATGTCCAACTTCAGAATGTAGCCGTTCAGGGCAAGCGCCCTCATGTAGGCGGATTTGTTTCTGATTCCCAGCATATTCATCTTCTTTTGTATGATTGCCGCTTCAGATTCGGTGGTTTTGAAGTTGTGATTTATTAGCCGCTTTTCCTTTTCCACTATGATTATCGCTCCAAATTGCCTTTTCTGCAAGGCTGTCGTAGGGCCAGAGCAGACGCGCTGCGTTCCTGTTTATAGGCAGCAGAACGATGGGCAAAGGCTTCGGCAATCTTCTGCAAGGCTCGATCTCGGATGACCTCCATCCTGGCAGTAAGTTGCTCTGCCTCTCCGGCTGTGAGCAGCTCCAGATTCTCGCCGGTGGTTCGTACAATCACAGCATTGCCCATGATGGAATCGCCGTGCTGCTCCGTTCCATAGAGTGCACTTGCCGTTGCATTGATGAGCGCCCCACCGGACTTGAGCTTGCCCTCCTCGTCGATCATCATCAGGAGTCCGTCCTTTGCCAGCGGTTCGGCTTCGACGAGCTCGATCCAATCGCAGCCGATGGCCTCCCTGCCGATGTCAAATATA
>ERZ827452.262-NODE-262-length-77460-cov-5.216743_pt1 | contig 77460 bp, 74 predicted proteins | sample MGYA00519866_ERZ827452 | MGnify/ENA primary metagenome ERZ827452 (study PRJEB31778, sample SAMEA3449307) | human gut metagenome | biome: human gut; feature: human-associated habitat; material: faeces | place: United Kingdom | collected 2010/2012 ... | reverse complement strand
TTATATAAATTTTACGGGGAATGTTCATTTATTGAAAGGGTCCCGTAAAATTTATGTTAGAATTGCTAAGTAATTTAGCTCGAACGAGGAGACAAAAAATATATTAAAAAACATATAACTTCAAAATATTATTAATCGATTTAACAAATAATGCTTTGTGAGTCTATGCGCATCTATACAAACTCTTCCCATACAAGATTTGCTAAATCAAGGCCTTTTTTAGTTAGTCTAATCATATTTAAATCAATCTCCACAAGTTCTTCATTAACTAGCTTTTCAAGTTCCTTATGGAAAACATATATAGGGTTATCTATATATCTATTTTTAAACTCTTGTATATCTACACCTTCTATCTTCCTTAAACCTAATAACATATACTCTTTTTTTGCATCTTCTATAGTTTGTCTTTCGTGTATAGTTATATTCTTTTCAACCTCTCCATTTTTTATATTATTTATATAATCTTGCAAATTACAAGTATTTGAAAATCTTGTTCTATTTAAATACGAATGTGCAGCAAGGCCTATTCCTATATACTCTCTTTGTTCCCAACAGTCTTTATTATGTCTTGATTCATATCCTGCTTTTGCAAAATTAGATATCTCATAATGTATATATCCGCTTCTCTCTAGAATATTTTTTACACTCCAATACATCTTTCTCTCTAATTCATCATCTGGAAGTGTAAGCACATTATCATCTACTTTCTTTTTTAACACTGTTCCTTCCTCTAGTATTAGTGAGTACACAGATATGTGTGTAGGTTTTAATTTTATAACATTTTCTACACTTTTTTGTATATCTTCTAAAGTTTGATTTGGTAGAGCAAGCATTAAATCTACATTTATGTTAGTAAACCCCGCTTCTTTTGCACGTTTGTACGTTTCTAAAAATTGTTCATATGTGTGTATTCTTCCTATTTGCTTTAATATTCTATTATTTGTTGACTGTAAACCTATGCTAAGTCTATTTATCCCTGCCTTTTTATATGTTTCCAATTTTTGTTTGTCTACAGTTCCCGGATTAACTTCTATTGTTATTTCTGCATCTTTGTTCACATCAAACTTGTCTCTTATTACTTTTAAAATATCTGCTATATGCTTTTCATTTATAAAAGACGGTGTTCCTCCACCTATATATATTGTTGATATTTGATATTTAGTTTTTGCTTTATATTCAATCTCCTTTTTTACAGTTTCTATGTATTGTTGTTCATATGTTTCCTTATTTGCAAAAGAAACAAAATCACAATAGCTACATTTTTGCTTGCAAAAAGGAATATGTATATATATTCCTATATTTTCCACAATATTTCCTTCCTTTTACTTATCCCAATTTTCTATTTTCTTTAATCTATGATTTACTCCTGACTTGCCTAGAGGATTGCTTAACATTTGTCCTAATTCTACCAAACTTGCATCTGGATTTTCTAGTCTTGTTTGAGCTAGTTCTTTTAGGTCTTTAGGTAATTTTTCAAATTGCCCACTTTCCTTTAGTTTATTTATCTTTTCAATTTGCTTTACTGCTGCATTTATTGTTCTTGTCAAATTAGCAGTTTCGCAATTTACTTGTCTATTAATACTGTTTTTCATATCTCTTAAAACACGAATTTCTTCAAATTTTATAACCGCAGTATTAGCACCTATAAACGCTAAAAATCTTGATATTCCTTCTCCATCTTTTATATATACTGAATATCCATACTTTCTTTGCATACGCTTAACCTTTATTTCATTTTTCTTTAGTATATGATAAATATAGTCAGCATTATTTTGTGTACTAAAAATCATCTCCATATGATATTTATTTTCTGGATTATTTATACTTCCACTACCTAAAAACGCTCCTCTAACTATTGATTTTAAAAGTTCTTCATTTTCAATGGTTATATCTTTTAGCTCTATGTCGTTATTTGTATATGCTATATCATCAATATTTTCTATTTGAGGAAGAGTTATTGTATAGTTTTTGCCTTTTATTGTTATATCATAGTTTAAAATATTTAAATTAGATATTAATTTATTAAATCTATTTATATTGTATTCATTTACTGTTGTATAATATATCCTTTTATTTTTATATACAGTATTATTACTTATCAAATATCCTATAAGCTCGTATTTTACAATTTCTTTGTTTGCTAAATTAGCTGTTTTACTTAAACTTTCTTTTAATTCTGCTGAAAATGTCATCCTCTGTTCCTCCTCATATAATATATTATTTTAACTTAGCTATAACTACTCTGTCATTTCCATTAAAATCTTTTAAAGTATATATACTTGTATATTTTTCGTTTTGTTTCAAAAGCTCTTCAACTTTTTGTTTTTGATTGTAGCCTATTTCCATACACAAGTATCCATCTTTGTTTAAATATTTATATCCTTCATTTACCAGTATTCTATAGAATTTTAGTCCATCTTTTCCTCCATCTAATGCTAATAGAGGTTCATTTTGCACTTGCTTATCTAAAGACTTTATTGTGTCTGTTTCTATATATGGTGGATTTGAAACTATTATATCAAATTTTCCCTCCACATTTTCAAACATATTTGTTTGTATAAATTTAAATTTTTCTGTAGTATTTGCATGTTGTGCATTTACTTTGGCAATTTCTAATGCCTCTCTACTTGCATCTGCAAGCATAACATTAACATTTTGCACATTTGTTGCTATTGCAACTGCTATACATCCACTACCTGTGCACATGTCTAAGATTTCCATGTCTTTTTGTTCTTTATTCTTATTTTTTTGTTCTATAATTTTTATTACCTCTTGCACTAATATTTCAGTATCTGGTTGTGGTATTAATACTTTTTCATTTACATACATTTGTATACCATAAAATTCTTGACTATTAGTAATATATTGAAGTGGCATTCCTTGAATAATTTCTATTATTGCTAAATAATATCTATGTTTGTCTATTTCTTCTATATTACTATTTTCATTTATTACTATTTTATTTCTGTCCATTTTTAGTATATATTGAGCTAATACTCTTGCAATTATTCCTGCATCTTCTACTTTATTTTTTTCTAATGTAGTCTTTCCAAAATTAATTAATTCTTTTATATTCACCTCTATGCACTTCTTTCCTTTTATCTTTTCATACAAATTTTACTATATTTTATATAAAATATCAAGAGCATGATTTTTTCTATTATACTCATGTTCTAGACAATTTTACCTCTTGTAACTTTCATTTTAAATTTATAACATTCCAGTCTCCCAAAACAAAAGGACAACCTATTATAGATTGTCCTTTTGTACCATATTAAATTTTCTTTCTTTTACGAACTGCTACTGCAATTCCTGCTGAAAACGAAATTAACAGTAAATACCGTTCTTTAGCATTGTCATCTCCTGTCCTTGGTGTGACAATGTCTATTTTTTCAGGGTCTTCAATTTTATCACTCAGAGGTACATCTTCATCAATAATCTCCTTTAATGGGATAATTGGAGTTGGATGCTTTTCTGGTGTTTTGGGTATTGTGGGGGTTGAAGGAGTTTCGTCTGTTGGGTCGTCAGGTTTTTGAGGTTCAGTTGTTGGTTCGCTTGAACTTTCTTCTTCACTGGAACTTTCCTCTTCGCTAGAGCTTTCTTCTTCTCTTGAGCTTTCTTCTTCGCTAGAACTTTCCTCTTCGCTTAAGCTTTCCTCTTCGCTTGAGCTTTCTTCTTCGCTAGAACTTTCCTCTTCGCTAGAGCTTTCTTCTTCGCTAGAACTTTCCTCTTCGCTTGAGCTTTCCTCTTCGCTTGAGCTTTCCTCTTCGCTTGAGCTTTCCTCTTCGCTTGAACTTTCCTCTTCGCTTGAGCTTTCCTCTTCGCTTGAACTTTCCTCTTCGCTAGAGCTTTCTTCTTCGCTTGAACTTTCCTCTTCGCTTGAGCTTTCCTCTTCGCTAGAACTTTCTTCTTCATCTTCCTCTTCCGGTTCTACTTTATCTCTGCCTCTTGTTACCTGATGGATTTCGCCGTTATTACCTGCAATTTTAGAGATAATCTGTCCATTGAGATTTCCAGCAGCCTGATAAACCTGAGCTTCTGGAGCAACAATAATGCCGACCATCTCTTCATTAATATTAATTTTACCCTTATAGTCTCCGAAGTTCCATATAATATATGGCGAAATACTATTAAAAGCTGTGCTAACATTTGTATTAGCAGTAAATGCTTTAAAAATAGTAATATCTGTTACATCTTCCCCTGTTAGGATAATATTAACAATAACTGTAGTTCCATTGTTATTGTTAACAAGATTTCCAAAAGCACCTTCGTTATTTAAGATGTTTTTGTAATCAACATTAATGCTCACAATGTCGCCTTTGTTAAGAACGTTATCTTTCAACATTCCGTTTACACTTTCAAAAGCATTTCCGCTTTCATTATAGAAAGCTTCATCTACTTCTTTCTTTGCAGCTAATCCGGCATCCGCGATAGCTTTTAGATTTTCTCTAATTTCTTCGCGTTTTTCCTGCTCTCCTTCGCTGTTAAGTTGTGTTACCGCAATATTGTTGGAATATCCTCCGTTAATAACTGTTTGGTTACCATTTGGTTTATATACAGGTACATCTGCTCCAACAATAATTGTTGAATTATCCGTAATCTGTATTCCACCATTAGTATTTCCAACATATGAGTAGTCACCGTCAGTCTTTTCTGTTACCTGATTTGTTGTAATATTGATATAACCTGCAGTTATGTCATTAACAGAAATGTTACCTTCTATATGGTTTGTCCGATCTAACTCTTCACCATATATAGCAAAACCTTCTGTTTTTTCTAATGACTTCAACAAATCATCAATCTTTTTAGCATCTTCTTTTGAAACTTCATTTCCTGATGCATCCATGATTTTTGTAACCTTTTTCTCTTCACTACTCTGGCTTACTGCATTGTTTTTCTCTGCTGCCAACTTCATTGCTACATGTGGTTCCGTACTTTCTTCATACTCCTCTAGAATTTCACCTTCTGAACAGACCTCTTCTGTCTTTTCTTCGCCAGAGCTTTCTGTTTGAAGCTGACTTTCTTCAGTTTCTGTTTCGCTTGTAAAATTTCCTTCCACAGAAGTTCCTTCTTCAAAAACTTTCTCTTCAGAAATATCCTCTTTAGAAACGCTTTCTTCAGTACCCTCTACTGATTCATTTGTGCTGATTGACTCAGCATTTGTATGCACATCTGAAGTATTTCCGTCCATGGTTTGCTCTGTAGAACTTTCTACAGTTGTTTGTGGTTCCAGTGCTTCTGCAGCATATGCGACATGGCTACTTGAAAATAACACAGCCATTGCTACAGCTAATACAGAACGTCTAAACCGCCACTTCTTTCTTACCATAAAATCGCCCTCCTTTGGTTTTTAAAATAACCCTAATAGGATTATTTTGTTTATATATGCACTATGTACATATATTTTAACACTTTCTTCTTGCTTTGTCAATTTATGTTTACTTTTTTTCTAATATTTTCCAATTTTTTTATTAACTATTGTACTACCTACTAATTTTTCATTTTTATCTCAAAAAAAATGTTGAAATAGTTGTTGTTCTACAACCATATCAACGTTTTTATAAAGCTAAAATTTTTACATTCAAAAAGTCCCCACTATGAAGCCGCAAGATGAATGGATTTTTAATACCTGTTTTCACAGGTGGGTGTCTTGTTGAAAGCTTATGGGTTTCTTACATAAATGCAAGCATACACGCCACTTTCAAAGGCGGACTCCCTTATTTTATTTGTTGGTAATAAAATTCCAGTCTACACGCACTAAGCAGGGAAAATTAATATCTATTTAATTTGTATCTTTATATTAGCATAAGCTTTTAAACTTTTCAATTTCGTTTTTTGCGAATTACATTTATTTATATCATTTGTAATCTCTTTTTCTTTGTTTTTCTTTAATTTTGATTAAATTATTAAAATTAATTTATTCACTTGCAAAATCGAAATAAGCTTCATATAAAAATGTACACACTAGACTTGACAAGATCCTTTAAAATTTTGAACGAAAATCTCCGTTCCTAATTGGCACAGCTAATTATCAAATCTCTTTTAGCGGTCTTTTCTTTCACAATTGCTAGACCTATATATTTATTGCTACTATAAACATTATATATTCCATCGCTATTTTTTACATCTATTTTTACTCCATTCAAAAATTTAGCCAGTTCTTTTTCCGTAAGTTCTATTTTTTCATAATTTTCAAATAATTTCTCCAATGTTATTATTTTACTATTTACAAAATCACTATTGTCTTTTTGACTTTCTAACTCTTCTATAGTAATTGCATCTTCTATTTTAAATTTTCCAACTTTAGTTCTATTTAGCTCTTTCATATATCCTACTGTTCCTAGTTTTTGTGCAATATCTTCGCACAGACTCCTTATATATGTTCCTTTTGAACATTGTACCTTATATGTTACTTCGTTAGTTTCTTTACTTATATTTAGCAATTCTATACTGTAGATTTCTATTTTTCGTGGTTCTATTTGTATAGTTTGTCCACTTCTTGCATATTCATACAACTTTTTTCCTTTAACTTTTATAGCTGAATACATTGGTGGCACTTGTGTCTGTTTTCCTACAAATGTATTTAACACTTCTTGTACATTTAACAAATCCCCTACTGCTTTTTCTTCTATTACATTTCCTTCTGAATCGGCTGTGTCTGTTTTTATTCCTAATTTTATTGTTGCAATATATTCTTTATCATGTTCTATTAAATATTTTGAAAGTTTAGTTCCATTGTTTAATAGCAATGGTAATACCCCTGTAGCGTTAGGGTCTAAGGTTCCTGTATGTCCTACCTTTTTTATGTTCAATATCTTTTTTACTTTTGCAACCACATCATGTGAGGTATATCCTTTTGGCTTATTTATAACTATTATTCCATCCATTCTACTTTTTCCCTTTCAAATACTTCTATATGCAACTTATAGGATTATATTATATTTTTATCCAACGAATTGAAAGTAAATTATTATAGCAATTCTTATATGAATTTTACGTGGAATGTTCATTTATTGAAAGGGTCCCGTAAAATTTGTATTAGAATTGCTAAATAATTTAGCTTGAACGAGGAGGATAAAAATATATTATAATCCTATAAGTTGCATAACTCATTATTATATTAAAGCTTTTCAAACTATTTTAGTTGTAATTTTATTTGATTAACAAGCTTCTCTTTTGCTTGTTCTATAGTCATGTTCACATTGCATCCAGCAGCATGTACATGCCCGCCACCGCCAAATATTAAGCATATATCAGATACATTAACATATTCGTTAGAACGTAGTGATACCTTATATCCTTTTTCAGTTTCTCTTAAGAATATAGAAACCTCCACACCTTCTATACATCTACCTTCGTCAACTATTCCATCATGATCATCTGATGTTGCATGTACTTCTTCAATATCTTTTAAATTTATATATGTAAATGAAATCTTTCCATCTTCTAAAAATTCCATTCTATCTATGGCTCTTTTTCTTAATTCAAAATTAGCCCTTGTCTTAGTATTCATTGCTTTTTTATATATCTCAGAAACGTTTATTCCTGATTTTAATAATCTTGCTGCAAATTCAAATGTTTCTGGTCTAGTACTTTGATATTGGAATCCGCCTGTATCTGTTATAATTCCTGTTAAGATACATTTTCCAATATTTTCTGTAATTTCTATTCCAAAATATTCAAATATTGTTAGAAGTATTTGTGTACACGCTGGTGAATCTGGATTAACAAAATTTATATCTCCATACATAGTATTAGTGCTATGATGGTCTATTGAAATTTTTACTTTTGCATTTTCAAAATAATTTGCCCAACCATTTAGCATTTTTATAGTTGCACTATCTACTGCAATTGCTAGGTCATAGTTTTGCATTGTACCTTCTTTTAACACTTTATCTACATTTGGCAAAAACCTATATGTACGTGGATATTCTGGTATAACAACGTCTACATTTTCTTTGCCCAATTGTTGTAAAGCTCCATACATAGCTAAACTACTACCAACAGCATCTCCATCTGGATTTTCATGTGTTAATATTACTATTGATTTTGCCTTTTTTATTTCTTCTAAAATGTTATCTAATGTCATTGTATTCTCTCCTCTTTGAATATTGGATTTTGAGGTTAGAACTTAATATTCTAACCTCAAAGCCCTAAAACTCTATTTTAAATCTTTTAGTATTGAATCTATCTTCATTCCATATTCCATAGAATCATCTTCTTCAAATACTAATTCTGGTGTTATTCTTAAATTAACTCGTTTAGCTAGTTGACTTCTCATGTATCCTGATGACTTTTTTAATGCTTCTATAGTTTTTTCTTTACTATTTGAATTTAGCATGCTTATATATACTTTAGCATATTTCAAATCTGGTGTTGTTTTTACTCTTGTTACACTAATCATTCCTGTTGCATCTGGATTTTTCAATTCATATGAAATAATTTGACTAAGTTCTTTTTTTAACTCTTCGTCAATTCTTCCCATTCTATTGTTTTTATTAGGCATTTGCAATATGCCTCCTTTCTACACTTACTGTCATATTTTTACAACTCACAGCGTATACAATCACTGTGAATTGTAACTCTATGTTTCTGTCATGCAAAATATAAAAGTATTTATCTTTTAACTTCTTCCATTATATAAACCTCTATAATGTCTCCTTCTTTTAAGTCATTGTAGTCTTCTATTTGCATACCGCATTCGTAACCTTTGGCTACCTCTTTAACGTCATCTTTGAAACGTTTTAGTGATACTAACTTTCCTTCATGGATAACTACATTTTCACGTAATACTCTTACGCCTGCGTTTCTTTCTATTTTTCCATCTAATACGTATGCACCTGCTATTGTTCCCACATTTGATACTTTAAATACTTGTCTTACCTCAACATTTCCAATTACTTTTTCTTCATAAATTGGATCTAACATTCCTTTCATTGCTGCTTTTACATCATCTATAGCTTGGTAAATTACAGAGTATTGTTTTATTTCTATTTCATCTCTTTCTGCTAAAGCTTTTGCAGTTGAAACTGGTCTAACATTAAATGCTATTATTATTGCATTTGCAACTTTTGCTAAGTTTACATCACTTTCATTTACAGCACCTGCTTGAGCATGGATTACTCTTACTTTTACTTCTTCATCAGATAATTTTTCTAATGATTGTTTTAACGCTTCTGCACTACCTTGAACATCTGCTTTTACTATTATATTTAAATGTTTTAAGTTTCCTTGTTCCATTTGAGTAAATAAGTTATCTAATGTTACTTTTTGTACTGCATTTATAGATTTTTCTCTTTGGGCACGTTTTCTTCTTTCTATTAAGTGTTTAGCCATTTTTTCGTCTTTTACTTCATAGAATACATCTCCAGACTCTGGCACCTCTGTTAGACCCATTATCTCTACTGGAGTTGAAGGCCCTGCTGATTTTACTCTTTGACCTTTATCATTCTTCATTGCTCTTATTCTACCAATGCTTGAACCAACTACTATTGTATCTCCTACATCTAAGCTACCTCTTTGTACTAACATTGATGCTATAGGTCCTTTTGATTTATCTAGTCTAGCTTCTATTACAACACCCTTAGCTTGTTTTTTAGGGTTAGCTTTTAATTCTAGTACATCTGCTTCTAGCAATACCATTTCTAGTAATTCATCAATATTCATACGTTTTTTAGCAGAGATTGGTACATATATTGTATCTCCACCCCATTCTTCTGGTACTAACTCGTATTTCATCATTTCTTGTTTTACTTTATCTACATTAGCTTCTGGTAAATCTATTTTATTTACAGCAACTATAATTGGTATTCCTGCTGCTTTTGCATGATTTATAGCTTCAACTGTTTGAGGCATAACCCCATCATTTGCTGCTACTACAAGGATTGCAATATCAGTAATTTGTGCACCTCTTGCTCTCATGCTTGTAAATGCTTCGTGTCCTGGTGTATCTAAAAATGTTATTTCTCTGTCATTTACATTTACTTTGTATGCACCTATATGTTGTGTAATACCACCTGCTTCTCCTTCTATTACATTTGTTTCTCTTATTGCATCTAGAAGAGAAGTCTTTCCATGGTCTACGTGACCCATTACAACAACTACTGGTGGTCTTGTTTGTAATTCATCTGCTGAATCTTCTGAATCATCAAATAATATATCTTCTTCTTTTACTTCTTGTTTCTTTACTGCTGTTACACCAAACTCTTCTGCTACTAAAAACGCTGTATCAAAATCCACATCATTATTTATTGTAGCCATTACACCAAGTGAAAATAATTTTTTGATAACTTCTGCTGATGTCTTTTTAAGTTCAGCTGCCAAGTCTTTTACAGTTATAGATTCTGGTATTTCTATTTGTGTTAATTGGAATATTTTTTGTTTTCTTTCTTCATTATCTTTATTAACTTTCTTTTTGTTTCTCTTTCCTCTAGCAGTTGTTAAATCATAATAATCAAGCATTCCACCTTCTTGGTCATCAAACATATTTGATAGCTTATCTACTTGTTTTAAGTTTTTAAGTTTTCCACCATCAAACTCCTCATTAAATCTAGAACCCTTTTTATTTTTATTCTGTTTTTTAGTTTTTTCTTCTAATCTTTCACTCTTTGCCTTGTCTATTGCACGACTATTAAAGTCTCTTTGACTTTCTTTTTCCACAACATCAACAGAGATAATATCTTTAATATTTTTATCTATACCTCTTTCATCCAAAGGTTTTCTTTCTCTATTAAAGTTACCATTATTTTGATTATTTCTAAAATTGCCATTATTTCTATTTTGGAAGTTTCCTCTTTCTCCTCTGTTTTGGAAATTTCCTTTATCATTTCTATTTTGGAAATTTGGTTTATCGTTTCTATTTTGATAGTTTGGTCTATCACTTCTATTTTGGAAGTTTCCTCTTTCTCCCCTGTTTTGGAAATTTGGTCTATCATTCCTATTTTGGAAGTTTTGTCTATCATTATTTCTATTTTGGAAATTATCGTTTCTATTTTCACGATTATTATTTTTGTCTACAACCATATTTTCTTTATTTGCTTGTACTGGCTTTACTTCTTTAGTGTCATTTTTCTTTTCTTGCTTTGTTTCTATCATTTCTTCTTTTTTAGTATTATCCTCTTTCTTTTCTTGTTTTTGTTCTTCCTTTTTACCTATTCCAAACAATTCACTTACAGTCATTGGTTTTGTAGGCTTATTTCTATATACAATATTGTAATCTGCATTTTTATTTCTTTCTACAAATCCTACTTGCTTATTTCTTTGTTCAGCTTGTTTTCCTTTATTTGATTTTCCCTCTTCTTCATCAGATATTATTACTTCTCTTCTTATAATAACTGGTGCCTTTTTGTCATCTTTTTTCTCTGCCTTTTTGGCAGTTTTCTCAGCTGGTTTTTCTGCAACATTTACAGTCTTATTTGATACTGCTTTTCTTATTTTTTCAGCATCACTATCTTCAACTGCACTCATATGAGTTTTTGCTTCTATTCCTAATTCATTTGCCTTTGCAATTACTTCTTTACTGGTTAAGCTTAGTTCTTTTGCTAATTCATGTATTTTTATCTTACCCAATAACTTCACCCCCATCAATTAATCTTATTATCTCGTTAGAAAAATTTATATCTTTTATTGCTATCACAGCTTTATTTTCTTTTCCTATACTTCTACTTAATTCTTCTATCTTTCCAAATTCTCTTATATTTACATTACCAGACTCACAAATTCTAAAAAAGTTTCTTTTTGTCCTCTCTGCAGAATCACTTGCCACTATTACTAGCTTAGCTTTTTTCTTTTCTACCGACTCTGTTACACTTTCTGTTCCAAAAGCAATCTTTCCAGCTCTTGTTGCTAATCCTAGCAACCTTAATATTTTATTTGACTCCATTATATCTCCTTTTTAACATGTTTTATGAATTCATTGATTTTCTTAATTCATCATATATTTCTGGATTTATTTGCGTCTCAAAATTTCTTTCTAATCTTTTTGATTTTATTGCTTTTTCTAAACATTCAGCATTGTCACAAATATATGCTCCTCTACCATTTGCTTTTCCAGTTCTGTCTATACTTATTTCATCTTGTTTGTTTTTTACAATTCTTATTAGTTCTTTTTTTGGTTTAATTTGATTACATCCTATACATGTTCTCATTGGCAAGCTTTTCAAATTAATCACTCCTTTTAATTGTATTCTAGAATTTGTCCTTTATTCGTTAGTAGTTTCTTCTTTTTTCTTTCTTCCTCTTTTTTTAGGTTCTGCTACCTCTTCTGTTACTGTTTCTTCTTGTTCTTCTACAACTTCTTTCTTTTTTCTACCTCTCTTTTTAGGTTCTTCAGATTCTACTACTTCTTCTGTTTCAACTTCTTTGCTTGCTGTTTCATCTACTTTTTCTTCGTTTTGCATATTAGCTATCATTTCTCTAAATTGAGATTCGCTCTTAATATCTATTTTCCAATTTGTTAATCTTGCTGCTAATCTTGCATTTTGTCCAGCTTTTCCTATTGCTAATGATAATTGGTCATCAGGAACAATTACTTGTGCAAAATGCTCATCTTCTTTTATATCTACTGCCATAACTTGTGCTGGTAATAATGCAGAAGAAATATAAATTGATGGGTCTTCATTCCATTCTATAACATCAATTTTTTCTCCATTTAATTCATTTATTATATTTTGTATACGGATTCCTTTTTGTCCTACACAAGAACCTACTGGATCTATGTTTGGATTTGCTGAATAAACAGCTACCTTACATCTATTTCCTGGATCTCTTGAAACACTTTTTATTTCAATTAATCCTTCATATATTTCTGGTATTTCAAGTTCAAATAATTTTCTTACAAAATCATTATGACTTCTAGAAATCATTACTTGTGTACTTCCTTTTAAGCCTTTTTCTACATCTATTATGCACGCTCTTATTTTATCATTTACATGATATCTTTCTGTTGGTATTTGCTCTTTTACTGTCATTATTCCTTCTATTCTACCTAAGTCTACTACAACAACTCCACCATCTGCTTTTTGAACTATTCCAGAAACGATTTCACCTTTTCTTTCACTAAATTCATTGTATAAGAATTCTCTTGATGCTTCTCTTATTTTTTGTATTATAACTTGTTTTGCTGTTCCAGCTGCTATTCTACCAAAGTTTTTAGGAACTAACTCAGTATCTATTATATCTCCTACTTTGTGTTTTTTATCTAGTCTTTGAGCTTCTTCTAAAGAAATTTGTGTTTTTTCATTTTCAACTTCTTCTACTACTTCTTTTTGCATATAAACATGAATTTCTCCAGTTTCTTTATCCATAGTTATTTTTACATTATCTTCTTCACAATCATAATTTCTTTTATATGCTGTAACTAATGCTGTTTCAATAGTTTCTAGCATGCTATCTTTGTCTATTCCGTTCTCCTTTTCTAATTCTTCAATAGCTAGTATTAACTCTGTACTATCTATTGCTGGTCCGTTTGTTTTAGTTGTTTTTTTCTTCATTTTAAATATCATTCCTTTCACAATTTATAAATTTATTTTACGAGGATTTTTTCCTCTCATTATTTACCAATTATATTTTTCCTTCATTAATGAAATATTTTTTCTATCTATTTGTAGTTCTTCATTTTCTTGCCTGATTACTATATTTTCTTCATCAAACTTTTCTAAAATCCCTACATATTCTTTTTTATTATTTAAAGGTTTAAATAATTTTATTTCTATCTCTTTTCCTATTGCACTTTGTAAATGACTGTCTTTTCTTAGTACCCTTTCTATTCCTGGTGATGACACCTCTAAAAAATATTGTTCTTTTATATAGTCCGCTTCATCTAGTAAACTATTTATTCCATCATTTACCTTTTCGCAATCATTTAAGTCTATCCCTTCTGGCTTGTCTATGAATATTCTTAAAAAATAGTCCTTCCCTTCTTTAGCATATTGAACATCATATAAATTGTAGCCTAACTCTTTTACTTTAGGTTCTACCAAGTTTTCAACTCTTTCTTCAATACTTGCCAATTAAAGACCCCCTTTACTAATTTAAAGAGCGGAATTTGTTTCCGCTCTTTGCTAAATCTTTATGCTATTGTAATTATTATACACATTTTTGGTAAAAATTACAAGTGTTTTTTGAATTTTTGTTTGAAAATGTTATTATAAAATTTGTTCAAACTTTTCTTCTAATTTTTTAAACTCTTTTATATATCTATTTTTTATATTGTCATATATCTTTCTAGAGGTTTGCTCATCATACAACTGTGATAATTCATTTCTTACTAGCATTATTTCTATCCATATCTCTCCATCTTCAATAATTCCTTGCTTATATGCTAACTGTATACTTTCTCTTGGGCTTCCCACTTTATTAGTAATTCCCATATATTCCAAATAATCCTTGTACAATTTACTAATTAATATTTTTCACCTACATATTATTTTATTTATGAAATTATTATCAATTTAAGCTGTTTGCTTTTTCATTTGCAATCATTTTACATAAAATTTGATTTTTTTGTAAAAAAGTGTTATACTATCTATATACTTATTTTATAGGAGGATTTCTTTATGAACTCACAAATTAATAACATTCGGAACCTTTTTGTAAACAAATCCAAAAATTCAGATTTCTTGGAGGCTTTACGCAATAATATTTTAATAGAAGCTGCTATTAAAAGAATAATTGCTTCTGGCAATTACTATATCTATACATTAGATATTGCAGATTCCGAAGAATTAGCAAAAAAAATTGAAGAAATTCAGGACAAGTGGATGTAAAAATAATTTTTTCCACAACAAAAGGACTATTTTTTAATAGTCCTTTTATTTTTTCATTTATTATTCTGCTGATTCTGAAGTTTCCTCTGTTTCTGGAGCTTCATAAGCTTCTAATATAGCTTTTTGAATTTTTTCTCTTGTTTCAGCATTGATTGGATGAGCTATATCTTTGAATTCTCCGTTTGGAGTTTTTCTGCTTGGCATAGCTATAAATAATCCATTTTGGCTTTCGATAACTTTAATATCGTGAACTGCGAATTCGTTATCGAATGTTACAGAAGCAACAGCTTTCATTCTGTTTTCTGAATTTACTTTTCTTAAACGTACATCTGTTATTTGCATTTGAGCACCTCTTTCCACTGTTTTTAATATTTGTACACTTTTCTTATGTACAATTATATTATTCGCCAAAAAAAATTCTTTTCCTTCTCTTTTTTACAAATTTTAGAAAAAATATTTTTTTCTTTTTTGGTTGTAACATTTTTATTAAATCATAATATAATTAATATAACTGTGAATATGATTAGATTAATCTACATACGTTATCTTTAATATTGCAAATGTAACACACAAGGTATGTAAAGACAATATATTACCAAAGTAAAAAACTTTTTTATAAACTGTAATTTATAACTATTTAATAACGAATATATGATAAGTTTGTTTCACATTATTGACACATATACACGAATATATGATAAGTTTGTTAAAATGTATTGAAAATTTAGTTAATTAATTGTATAATCTGTTGAGGTATATAAAACTTGTTTTTATATACAATAACTATCCTAAAGGAGTGTGCTTAAATTGGCAAATTTAGAAGAGCTAAAAAAATATAAAAATATACATATGATTGGTATTGGTGGAGTAAGCATGAGCGGTATTGCAGAGATTCTAAAAACTTGGGGATTTACTGTTACAGGTTCTGATGCTAACGAATCTGATGTTACAAAAAAATTAAATTTAGATGGTATTCATGTTGTTATTGGTCATGATATTGGAATGGTTGCAAAATCTGACGTTGTTGTTTATACTGCTGCAATTAAACAAGATGACCCAGAACTTGTAAAAGCTAGAAGTCTTGGTATTCCTACTATTGAAAGAGCTGATTTCTTAGGCTTAATAACAAAAGCTTTTGAAGATACTATTTGTGTATCTGGGACTCATGGAAAGACTACAACTACTTCTATGGTTTCCATGTGTTTTATAGAAGCTTGTATGGACCCATCTATTCAAGTTGGAGCAACTTTAAAAGCTATAAATGGAAATTACAAAATTGGAAATAGTGAGCATTTTATTATTGAGGCTTGCGAGTACGTTGAAAGCTTTTTAAAGTTTTACCCTAAAGCTGAAATTATTTTAAATATTGATAATGACCACTTAGATTATTTTAAAAACATAGAAAATATTAACAGAGCTTTTGTTAAATACGTTGGTTTACTACCTGATGACGGTCTTCTTGTAGTAAATATTGATAACAAATACTGTGCTGAACTACATAAATATACTAATGCTAAAGTAGTTTCTTATGCTATAGATAATGATAAGGCAAACTTTATTGCTAGAAATATTTCATTTAATAAAAATGGTTTTCCTTCATTTGATGTATATCATAATAATAAGTTCTATGCATCATTTGAACTATCTATCCCTGGACCACATAACGTTTCTAATGCCTTGGCATGTATTGCATTATGCGACTCTTACGGTATTGATAAATCTGATATGAAATCTGCTCTAAAAAAATATACAGGTGCTCATAGAAGATTTGAATATGTTGGTACATATAATGGTGCTAGTATTTATGATGATTATGGTCACCATCCTACTGAAATAAAAGCAACTGCTGTAGCTTTAAAGAAGAAAACTTATAATCATTCTTGGGTTGTTTTCCAACCTCATACTTATAGTAGAACTTTAAATCATTTAGACGCTTTTGCAGACGCATTAACTTATTTTGACAACATTATAATTACAGATATTTATGCTGCAAGAGAAACTAATACTTACAATGTTTCTTCTCAGGATATTGTAGACAGATTACAAAAATTAGGTAGAAAAGCTCTATATATTCCTAAATTTGAAGACATTGTTTCTTATTTAAAAGATAATGTACAAAAAGATGATATTATTCTTACTTTAGGTGCTGGAAGCGTAACTAACATAGGACCGATGATTTTAAAATAGATTTAAATACACTGTTTATACCCTATATTTATTAAAATAGCTCTATAACAATTATTTTAGTAGTTATAAAAACTACTTTAACATTTATTATAGAACTTCAATTAATAAGTATAGGGTTTTTATTTTGACTTCTTATTTTATCTCTTTTAACATCATATCTGCAAAGACTCCGTATCCTGTCGTTGGGTCATTTACTAATACATGTGTAACTGCTCCAACAAATTTTCCATTTTGTATAATTGGTGAACCGCTCATTCCTTGTATAATTCCTCCTGTTTTTTCTATTAATTCATCATCTGTGACTTTTATTAACATACTTTTATTGTCTTTATTGTTGTTTGTATAAATTTTTTCTATTTCTATATTATAATATTTTTTATTTCCTTTTTCTAGCTCACATATAATTTGTGCTTTTCCTGTTTTTATATTATTTCTAGACAATACTTCCATTTCATCTTCTGTTACATGTAATCTTGCTGTGCTTGTTATTTTTCCAAATACGCCAAAGGCTGTATTTTTATATACATCTCCTATTTTACTTTGTCCTTCTATACTCCCTCTTATTTCTCCTGGTGTTCCCTTTTCTCCTTTTTTTATCGACACTATATTGGAATTTACTAATTCTCCATTTGCAATTGTTACTAAGTCACCTGTGTCTACATCTGTTATTCCATGTCCTAGAGAACCAAAATATCCTGAATCTGATTCATAGAATGTTGCTGTTGCAACACCTGCTGCAGCATCCCTTACCCATAGACCTAACTTAAATTCATTATCATTTGTTTTTACTGGAACCATACCTACTGTCTTTTCTTCACTATTTTCTTCTTTTACATATTTTACTTGTACTTCTTTTCCATGTGAACTATTTACAGTTTCTACTAAATCGTCTGTAGATAATATCTTTTTGTTGTTTATATACACTATTCTATCTCCTTCTTTTATTCCAGTATTTTCATATGGTTTTACTCCATTTATTTCTGAAAGGCCTACTATTAGTACTCCTTCTGTATATAATTTTAAACCTATAGCATTTCCTAGTGGAATTACCTTCGTTTTTGGTATTACATTTACTGTTATATTTGTTAAATCTATTGCATTAAACAAATTTAAACTTAAGTCTATTCTTCCTGCTACCTGTTGTGTTTCGTCCCCAATTCCTCCAGATGTTTCTAATGTTTTTTCTTGGTCATAACTTTCTACATTTGTACTACTTTTTGAATTTTGTTTTAACTTTAACCCCCATAATGTAGCTAGCTCTAGCTTTTCTCCTTGAAGCAAAGTTATACATTTAGGCATCATTGTTATATTTAGTACATATACATATATGACAAAAAAAATGGTTAAAATAAATAATATCTTAAAAAGTTTTTTCACTATTATCATTCCTTCTTATTTTTATTATTATTTTAACCATTTTTTTATTTACTAACCACATTGTAATTACATTTATATAGAATCTGACATTATAATGTATTTTGCAGTCGACGTATTGAGAGGAAATTATCGTAGAAATTCTTATATAAATTTTACAGGGAATGTTCATTTATTGAAAGGGTCCCGTACAATTCATGTTAGAATTTTTAGATAATTTAGCTCGAACGAGGAGACTATATTATAATGTCAAATTCTATATAAATAACAAATTCTAATAATTAGAAATATCCATTAGTTTTATACAAATCATAACGTTCTCTTCCTAAAGCTGTTAAATACATCTTTCTTACACTTGAAATATTTTTATCTACTTCTTCATATTCATTTTTTTGCAAATTATATTTTTTTAATTTGCCTTTTATTAAATCGTCTATATCATAAGTTTGAGAAACATTTACAATACAATTATAACACTTTGTATCTACATGAGGGAAATAATATACCTCATTATCTGTTGATATAGTTACAGTTTGTGATAGAAAATCTATTACCTTATACGCCCCAAGTACAGTATAATTATTATCTATCATATCTGTACATGTTGGCAAATGTGCTTCTGTAACGCCATCATGCTGTGTTAATATGTATATTGAGTCTTCATTTACAACCTCTTTATTTTTGTCATTTGTTATTATACAATAACTATTAAAATATTTAGATTTTATTGGCAATCCTTGCATAAATACTGATATTGAAATATTGTTTAATACTTTATCCCAATCATCTTCTGTAAAGATTGGCATTTCAAATTTATATGTTCCTCCAGAACCTTCATTGTAATTTGCTATTGCTGATGAAAGGTTTGTTTCTATGCTTTTTCTTATTACACTTATTCTATTTTCGTTAAATACTGAGCCATCTGTTAATGGGTTGTTTTCTTCACTAAAATTAAATATTGGTTTATTACCTGTATTTGTTGTAAAATCCGTGATTCTATTACCCTCTGAATCTACAGCATTTTCTTGAGTTATTTTTCCTATATTTTCTATTATCCAACTACTAAATTCATATGCTTCAACATAATATTCTACAGCACTATTGCTATATAAATGTCCATTTGAAGTCATTAAGTTAGCATACATCAACTGTGTTACTTCACCCTTTTGTAGAACTTTTCCTTCATCTGTTAAATATTCTTTTTGATTGTTCTTATATAAGAAATATCTATCTCCATCTTTATATATTTTTTGATTGTTATAATAGGTATATTCATATACTGTTGGATCTGTTGCATTTTTATTTTCATCTACTGTTATTATTTGTTGTGTTAAAATTTCTCTTTCTATTGTTAATCCATCATATGTAACTCTTATAGGATACTTGTTTCCATATACATCTGTTATAAAATCGTTTTGATTATATGATACTAAACTTGGATTTATTAAATATCCAGACTTTGTAACATATTCTCCATTGATATTTCCATATACAGTAATACTATTGTCTAGTGTATAATTTACAATAAAATTATTTCTATCATTTTCATATCTACATGAATAGTATATATATGGTTTTAGTCCATATTGATAATCATTTATATTATAATTATAATATTTTCCATATATATAATATCCATCATACATCGTATACACCATTGCTGGTATATATGATTTTAAAGTGTCTGCATCATAACCACTAGCCCCCATCGATGTTCCCAATGAGTTATAAAAAGAGTTTATTGATGCTTCTATATCCCTTATTTTAGAATCACTTATTGAAGAATATTTATTGTTTGTTGTATTTAGTTGAAATGCTGTTATTGCATCATATGTTGCATTTTGCAACCTTGTATTATATTGTGTTTGTAAATAGATTGTATCTATTTGCGAACCTATATATTCTCCAACTACTAATGATATAGGGAATATTATAATTACAAATATAATTGCTAAATGTTGTAACTTCATTTGTTTTCCTCTTTCTTAAGAATTCTATATAGTGTGAACTATTTAAAATTCTAACTTTTAAAAAATAAAAATATTAGAAGTTAAATACTAGAAATTAGAAAATATAAATTTCCAACCTCTTGTGTCTAACTTCTAACATCTAAATAATTTTTATTTACTTCCATTTACATTAACTATTCCTGCATGTTGGGCAGTTATTTGATATGTATCGTTTCCTGATAATTGATAGAAGAAATTCTTTAACAATTGTGATATTGTTTGGTTTGTATTTTTTACAGTTACAGAAACCATATCTCCTTCTTTTAATGTAATTTTACCATTATTATTTAATTTATCTTCTACTTGACTAGTATATAATCGATAAAATGAATTTTCTCCTATTTTAGTCATTTCTGCTTGTGTAGTTTTTACCCCTGGATTTTCATCTAATATTTGAACTTCTATATCTACATCAAAAGAATTTCCAGTAGATGCTATCGTTTGTAAGAATTTATCATAGTCATCTGAGCTTAATTTTCCTGTTGTTCTAACATTATCAACAAAATCTGTTGTAGCTGTTTGTACAGCAAGTTGAGCTACGTCATCTGTTCTTTCTGACATTGCCATTAATGGAAAAACAAACATTAAAATTGCTGCCAAAAATATTGCTATGATTGTTATAAAACTATCTCCCATCTTTCTAATCCTTTCTAACTATTTTTTATATAAGTAAAAGTAATAATTCTTTTATTCTTATCCTTTGTTACACTATTCTTATTTTGTGAGTCATTTGTTTGACCTCCACTATACGAGTATTCCGATATTGTTTCTAAAAACTTTTTGTTTTTATATTTTCCAATAAAGCCTCCAGCTTGTAGTGGTGCCTTTGAATAATCTATATATGTATTATTATTACTTGGATTTAGGTAAGCACTTCCTTTTAAGAAACAGTCTAAGTTACCTTTTGTACTTTCGTAACTACCTGTCCAAGGTTCGTGCCTTAGGGTCTCTTCGTCTAAGTCAAATGAAAAAATATTAGTAGTTGGATTAGTAACATTATACTTTCTTTCCATTAACCTATCATACGAAGTCTTAAGGTTGCTATCTTTTGCACCTCTGTTTCCCCATAAATCTTTATTAGATGCAGTTTTATAAACTGTTAAATACTCCCATTCTGTAATTTCTCCTGTAGTAAAATTATATACACCTTGTTTAAAAACTACAGTATAATTTTCTTTATAATATTTATATAAAGTTGGTACTATAGTTTCTAATCCTACTATTCTATTTTCTGCAGCTTTGCCAGATTCACCTTGGTAATCATAATAGTTAGCTTCATCTTTCATATATAAAATTGCATCTGCAGTACTTTTTACACTATTAAATGAAACTATAGAAACCGTTAATGCTATTATAAAAACCATAACAGCAGATGCAATTTTTAAAGCTTCTACAGCATTTTCCATAATTTAAATATCCTTATCTATTATTTTTCTTTACTTTCTTCAAAAGATATTGAATCTATAAGTTTATTTGAGCCATATGTTGCTTCTACTTTATATGTTTTCCCACTAGCAATAGAGTTCTTTAATTTATTTATTTCTGTTGGATCTGATGTATTATTTATTTTTATTTCAAAAGTTTCGCTGTCATCCTTTGTTAAGTTATTATCTCTTACTAAATTGCATAATGTTTTTACTTGAGAACCTTTTATATTTTCTCCTATATATGCTTCATATTGAGCATTTATTGTAGCTATTTTTTCCTTGTCTAAATTTGCTCCTGATAAAGCTTCTTTTGCGTTGTTAAATACTAACATACCTAATCCTATAATTAAAATTGATAATAAAATAGCTCCTGCTATAATTAATGCTTTTGATGCATTCTCCATTTCTTTTTCCTCCCTTTTCTCTTGTAATGGACTTTTGTCCAAATAATATTTATATTTTTATAAAATTAATAACTAAATTTGTTCAAACAATAAATATTTTATATTGTTTGTTTTTTTATGGTACTCTTTTTTAGTACATTTAAAACTCATAGCTCCATAGTTTTTAGTAAACTCTTCTGAGCCCAATTTGTTTATAGCTTCCATTGTAAATACATTATCTGATTCTAAAAATTTTACTTCTATTCTTATAGAATTTTTATCATTATCTATATATTTATCTGAACTATCTTTGCTTACTGAATTTTTTTCGTTACTATCTATTGCTTTATTAATTAAAGTAATTAAAGATGTTCCTAGTATATCATTTTCTGTAAAATTTTCATAGTCTTTATTTAATTTGCTTGTTCGTAAAGCTTGTATTCTATAATTGTTATAAGCAAACACTATACATGCAATAATGCATACAAATATTATTAATATAATAAAAATTGTCTTTTTCATACCTTGTTCCTTTATATTATAACATTATTCTATATTTTACGCAATTGTAAATTGTTACTTTTTTGTGAATTTTTTGTAATTTATTACTTTACTTTATCGTAATCCTTAAATTCTATATATATTACTCTACCTGTTCTATAACTAGTTTGTATATTGCTACATGCAAAATATTTTGTTTCATTTCCAGTTTGTATATTATTTTTCAAAAAATCTGAAAGCTCTTTTTCTGTCTTAGTTTCCAATTTAGTTAAATAACCTACTACATCTACTTGTACATAATTTGTGTTATCGCTTTTTCCTGTTTCATTTTGAACCTCGTATTGTATATTATTTTTCTGTGCTAAATTTGCAATTGAAACAATATCGTGTGATGTAACTTTTATAGTAGACTCTTCATATTGTTTTGTTGTTTCGTTATAATTTGTTACTTTTCCATAATACTTATAAAATTGATTATTAAATTCTGCTACTTGCACTCTTTCTATGTAACCCATTATTTCCGCTCCTGAACTTCCAAAAGACCTAAAAAGGACTACACCAACAGAAATAATCATTATCCCCAGCAATACTCCTGCTGCAATTATTAAAGCTTTTGATGCGTTTTCCATTCTAAATCTCCTTTCGTTTAGCTTTGTACAAATATCATCTTTATAATTCTGCCATTTTTCTTATCATATTCAAAATTTTGTGCTTTGAATGTTTTACCTTTTATACTTGATAAATTTGATTTATGTCTTGTATATCTAGCTATATCCTTCTCTATTTGATCAATTTTTGTTTTAGATGTTATTTCATTTCTTTGTAAAAAATCTTCTAACTCATTTGTTCTATATCCAGAAAGAGCCGCTATAGTATTTCCTTTTACAACAACTTGTTTTGTGTAAGCATCTATTTTATCCTGTATATCATCTACTATTTGTTTTAAAGTTTCAGCATTATACACTGTTTTTTTTGATATTACCAAATTATTATCATAATCTGTATAATTATTTTTAAAAGTCACTTGCAATTCTAAGTTTTGATACCCTTGGTCATCTGCCTGCCTTTTATTATAGTCATAAACCTTATTAACTATAGATAATATATCACTTCCATACAAGTTATTTCTATAGTAGACATCATATTGTTTATTAAATTCTTCTATTTGCTCTGTTGTTTCAACTTTATCATTTATTCCCAGTAAATCCTTTAAATCACTATAAAAATAAACTAATAAAGAAACTACTAACAGAGCTATTAATACTCCACCTGCCATCAATAAGGCTTTTGACGTATTTTCCATTTATTCTCCATTCCTTTTTTATTTTATACTGTCATGCTACTAAATGATGTAGTCATACTTGTTAAACCTATAAATACTAATGGTATAATCAAATATCCTACAAATAGTAATACCATTGGTGCAAATCCTATTGTTCTACCTATCATTCCTTTTCTAGAAATTAATCTTTCATTTGATTCTTTTCTTCTTGCTTGATAATAATCTCTTTCTGTATCTAACTCATCAAATGCATCTGGGATAGGAATTTTTTCAACTGCGGCTTGTAAACTTTCTATTATACGTATAAATTGTTGATAAGTAACATCTTCTTTCATTGTCTCTAATGCTTCCCATGCACCACTTTCATAGTTATTTATACATTTGCTTAATGGGTCTTTAAAGATATTGGCATATCTTTCTAACCATTCTAGGATAATTTCAACATTTACTCTTTCTATCCTCATAAGCATTAATATAATTGTTTGGAATTGCATTACCTCGTCTTCCATCTCTAATTGTCTCATTTTTACTTGGAATTTTAACATAAATATTGGTGCTGCATATGCAATCATTGCAAGTACCATTGCACCTAAAATTTCTGTCCATTCCAAATACTCACTATTTACTATTGCAATCTTGTTTACAATTCTTTCTGCAGCTGTTTTTCTGTCTTTATCTGTGCTATCTACATAGTCTTTATTTACAGTTCCTTTTTGCATAGCTTTTTGTATGTCAGTTGCAACCAAATCTTTTTTATTTTTGAAAAATTCTATATATTCATTATCTGATTTTGTAACTTCCATAGCCTGTTTTTTTTGTTTTGCAGACATATCACCTATAATATCATAGGTTGTTGTTGGGTCTGTATATACATTATTTATTGTTATTTTATGTAATTGTCCAAATAAGAAAACTGAAACAATAAATGTTACTACGCATAAAACTATTCTGTTTATATATATCCACTCTATCTTGTCTTTGCTTGCAGCATCCTTCATTGTTTGTTTTAATTTTCTGCTCTCTTTTGTTCCTTCTTTTGGTACGAATAAATCAACAAATTTCTTTATTGGTTTAATTCTATATAGTTTCTCTTGCCATGGATTTTCTGTATTTTTTGTATTCATATTAGTAGAGCCGTTATCTTTTAATTTCCTTGTTAAAAGATAACATACAAAAGTTGCTATCAATATTAATACTTGAACTAATACCCCATTTTTACCATTGTAAAAACTTTCAACAAAGCTAAATTGAGATATTGCCCAGTTTTTTATTGGCTCTAAACATAGCATAGGAACTATTGCAATTACAGACAAACTTTGAAATACATAGTCTAATTTGTCTCTTTTTAATATCTCTAATTGCATTTCTTGAGTTATATTATTTAAGTTCTTTAAATATAATGATGCTCCATCAACTTTTCTATCTCCAAATTCTTTAGTTAGGTATGATACACCTGCAAATTCCTTTAAATAGCTATTTGGTGCAACATCATAATATTTTTCTAATTCAGACTCTGGATCGTCTGATATTAATATTTCATATATTTTTTCGGCTTGTCTTGCCATCTCAGGGCTATCTACCTCTTGTGCAGTTTGGTATATAGCCTCTTCTACCATATTGAATTCATGATATGTATGTCTTATTTCTGAGAAAAAGTTAATTTGCTCTTTTAATAAATTGTTATCAATTTTGTCTACCATTCCATCTATAACAGTATCTAATAAGAATACCTCAAATATTAATAATATTGACATTAATAATAGGTTGTTCTTTGTTAATACTATAATTGCTATTGTTACTGGTATTATTATTAAAAGTGCTCTTGTTAGTATTTTAGATGCTTGTAATCTTGTTAAGTATTCATCATCTATATTTACTATTTCTAGTCTTCTTCTTAATTTTAAAATATAGCGTTTAATAAAAGGTGTTTTTAAGTAAAATACATATAATTTTTGATATATAACTTCTGCTGAAAAATTTGATGCTTTGGTTCCTTGTTGTAAACTTGCTATATATCTTTTTTCTTTGTTATTTTTTTGTAATATTATATACGCTATAACAATTACTGCAAATAAAACTCCTAGTCCTATTAACAAGTATGTTAGCATTTGATTATCCATTTTACCTAAACACCTCCTAATCTATTAATTTTATTTTTTAACTCTTTTTGTTTTTGTTTTTTCATCTTCTTCATCTATATAACGTTTTACTTTTGTTCCCCAATTTCTTTCTACAAATTTTATAAATTCTTCTGCATCAGTATCATCCATATTGTTTAACATTTCTCTGATATTTCTGTCTGATATTTTATTTGTTAATACATAAGTACCATCATGATACTCTAAAATATTTACATATTTATACAATTCTCTGTTAGTTGTTTTTGTAAAGTAATGTGTTGCATTGTCCATAAATTTGTCTATTTTTCCTTCTAATGTTTTTTCTTTTCTATGGTCAAATGTATATTCATTTTTTTGTTCTACTGGTATACATTCTGTAACACGCTCTATGTATCTTCTTCCTCTAAAGTCTTTTACTAAGTGTATGTCAAAGTTTAGTACTGAAACAACTTGCTCTTCTGCTGTTCTTTCATCTTTAAATACTCCTGCTCTTAACATTGAGTTACGTAGTGCTGTTACTAAGTCTGGGAATGTTTTAGCATGGTGAGTAAATAATGTAAATTTAGATGCAACCTGTGCTGATTGAATCATCCAAGATGCTACGGGGTCAGTTGCAACCTCACCTATGATGTTAACAGAACCGTCAGTTTTCTTTTGAACGTCCAAACACTCTTGTCCAGATACTGTTTCTGTTTCACGCATTGATAAAATATTTCTTGTAGGATATATTTTTCTTAAGTGAAGCTCAAAAGCAGTCTCTGTAATACGAAGGTTCATTGTTTCGTATATGTTTTCTATCATAGCCATAAGCATTGTTGTTTTTCCGGCAACCTTGTTCACCAGTTAGTGATATAATTCTGGCACCTTTTACTAAATATTTTAAAAGGTCTATCGCTTCTTCTTTTCCAGGGAAACGAACTATTTGTTCTAGTGTAGCACGTTTAACGTCGAATTTTCTTACAAAGAATGCCCATGTTTCTGACATGCTTGGTCTTACAACAACAACACGAGAACCATCTTTCATTTCATTTATTTTATAACCATTAGTATCTGATAATTGGCCTGGATTATTATATTTGTATATGTTTTGGCATACTCTTTTTAGTTCAGATTCACTACCAAATGAAAGGAATCCTAAACGTATAGATTTTCCTTGGAACATTATCCAAATACTATCACATGCACGTGGAACTTTATTATCCATAATTTGGCTTAAATAATCTCCATCTGTTTGTGCTACTTGACTTAAGAAACTTTCTGGAAGTCCAGATACACCTCCTGAGATACCATCTATGTTCATATCTCTTATCTCATCTATACTGCTATATCCTTTATAATGTTGATATATTCTTTGTACTACAACATTTAATTTATCTTGGAATGAAAGTACAAAATTTTCTTTTTCGAATATATCGTTTATTTCTTCTTCTGTTATTACATAAGAAGGTTTAGTTTCTCCTGATACATATTTTAATCTTGCTAAATCATATTTTTTTATAATTTCTGTTAAAGCTTCATACTCGAATTCTTGTTTATACATATAAAGTATAATTTCAAATTTATCTTGAGCAGTAAGTAATGAAGGTACATCAAAAGGTATTGCTTTAGAAATATTTATTTCTGTAACTCCATACTCTTTTGCTAATAAATCATATATTAATTCTTTTATATACTTTTTATCATTAACATCTCCATATGTACAACCTTTTAAAGCTTTTTTCAATTCATACTTTTTCTGTTTTCTTCTTTTTAATTCTTCTTCTGAAAGCCCTATATCATATAAATTTATTTTTGTAATTTCATCCAATCTCTTTCTTACAAATGCAGTCATTTTATCTAAAGTATATGTTTTATCATCAACTCTAATTTGTTCTTCTACTTTTTCGTCTTGTTTCTTTTTTAATTTTCGTGCTAGTAAAAAACCTGCAATTGCTAATATGGCTATTATCATAAAAATGTTAAATAGGTTCATTTAAGGGCTCCTTTCCTAAAATATTTTGTTACATTTTCATTTGTAATGCTTGTATTTTAAATATCACTTCATTTGTCATTTTTTCAATTTCTTGAATAAAGTTGCCATTTCTATCTTCTGAATCTGCACTTCTTAATCGTAAGAAAAATTCTGCAACTTTTCCTTCAGAACAACTTTCAAAATATAATGTATTATATGGTACTACACAAACTTCCTTTTTTAATCCTAAAAATCTTGAAATATTTTTTGTATTATATTTAGAATATCTATCATATCTTCCTATATTTATTAATATATTATTGTTTTTGAAAAAGCTATTTTCTGCTTTTAGTATTGCATATTTTTCTATTATTCTTAGCTTTTGAGTTATATTAATAACAATAACATCTGCAATTTCTAATATTCTATTTGCTTCTTCTTCTCCCATTCTTTTTGATATATCTACAAAAACATAATCATAATTCTTATTTGCAAGATTTATTATATCTGGGTACATTTTAGCGATTTCATAGTATTCACTATACACTTGCGTTTTAGGTGCACATAGTACGTCTAATCTATCACTAAATACAGCTCTACTATAGTTAGACACAATATTAGGAGTTGTTTTATTACTTCTAATTATTTTTGCCAAACCTTCAATTCCAGATTCTAAACCTATCATCGTTGAATCTGTTTTAGTAATTTTTTTAACAAGTGATGCCTGTCTATCTTCTACCCAATAGCAATCTTCTAATGTTCTGTCTTTAAAATTTGTACTTACATTTAATATCTTATAGTTATGTTGTATTGCCATATATGTTGATAAAGCAACCATTGACAATGTTTGACCAGTCTCATTTTTTTCTTCACTCCAAAATGCAATTATCGCCATTTTTTATACTCCTTTTTCTATTTTTTTGAATACTTTTTTCATTTTCTGATAATCTTCTTCTCCTGAAATTTGCATTGCTATATACAAAAGTCCTTCCTTATATTGTGTAGTCAATTTTCTTAATTTTATTTTAGAAACTCTTTGGTTTTTATATATAACTGTTTGATCTCCTAATTCAAATGGGAAATAGATTTTTTCTTGATCCCATATTATTTTGCTATTAGAAGTCATATAATTTAAGTAGTCATCTTCCTCTCTTGAAGCTTCTTTTGAAAACAACACTTTTGTTACATTTATAGGAGAATATATACCGCTTATTGATTCTACACCTCTTCGTATAGAATACATATCAAAAGATGTTGCGAAATAAATTTTATCGCAATTTTCTATTTTAAAGTTAGTAACACTATCAGCTGTATCTGCATCTATTATTATAATATCGTAATTCAATTCTTCTGTTTCAGGTATTCCCAAATATGATTTTATTCCTTCTAAAGTTTCAAATCCTACTGCAACATCTATTCCTTCATATTGTGTTATGTAGGTTGTAGATGGTTCTATAGTTGGTATTATATATCTTGCTTTTTGTGTTATAGTTCCATCTACAAAAAGTACACTTTTTCCTAACTCTACTAATATTTTTGACACATATGTAATAAGATCTGTTTTATCATATGCTCCAATAAATCCTATTTTTTTCATTATTTATTCACGTTCCTTTTCAAGTTTTAGTTTCCTGCTAAAGACTCTAAATAGCTTTGTCTTTGTTCTTGAGCTCTTTCTATTTCATCTTTAACTCCACTTTGTACATTTGTATTTCCATCTGCAGAATATGAGTTTAATATACTTGTTATATTTCCTCTAACTGAACTTGCTGTACTATTGTATCTTGTAAATAAAGCATTTTTTGCAACTGTTTCGATGTTAGGGTCATTATTCATTAGTTCTATAACCTTATCACTTGCTAAATATGTTGGTGTTGCTTGTTCTTGTATTCCTGGTTCAGCATATGTTGTTGCATATAATACAGAACCTGTTGCCCAATATGCTTCTACAATTGCACTGCTCATTGTTAATATTTCTTCTTCAGCCATTTTTACTCTTATTGTATTTGCAGATTCTACCCCATCTATTGTTGGTATTTCTACTTTCTTTTTAGATGCTACAATGTAATCTGTTCCGTTAGGCATTCTTAAACGAATATCTATGTAATCTTCATTTTTTATTTGACTTGGTAGTACAATCATATTATATTCTTGAACTCTTACATCTTTTGTTGTTTGGTCATCGCTTTCTGCAACCATAGCAGTTGTTACAACTGTTCCTGTTTTTAAGTCTATTTTTGCTATTGTATTTTCTGTTATGTTCGATGCTGTTAATGCATCTGCTGGTATTGCATCTGTTGTAACTGATACTTGTTTTAATCCACTTAATGTAACAGTTTCTCCTGAATTTATACTTTTAGAGACAACATATACATTTTTAGAATTTGCCTCTTGTGTTTTTATTTGAGTTTGTAATTTATTTAGTTGTATAAATAACATTGCTATTATACTTCCTGTTATTAATAAAGTCACTAACACCCCTATTAATAAATAATTATTTGCTTTTCTTTGCATTGGATTCATTGCCATATCTACTCTCATTCCTTTCTTATCTTATGGGTTTATTTTTTTCTCTTTGTTTTGACAAAATAACATTTCTTATCTTATTTTACTACATTTATAAATTCAAAACAACAGTATTTTGGAAGTGTAATGTAAAAATAATATTTTTGTAATATTTTTGTAATATTACGACCGTAGCCACTAGTAAAATGAATGGTTATGATTATTATTTGGCATTTTTTCAATTTCATATGCATATTTTTCTTCCTATTTATTAAGTCCATCCAGATATCAGTAAATTATATTTAAAATTGCCTTACTAATATAAAAAAGTAGCACTATACGATGCTACTTAAAAATAGTTCTAAATAAAACTTTTTATTATTTCATTCATTTTTCCATATACCCTTCTTTGTTTTATTCCAGCCATATTTAAATTTTGTGAGCGTCAGACACAAGGCCTGACAATGCTCGCTTTCTTATGGATAACTTTTCTAATCATTTACAATTTGCCACACATTTGTTGTTCCCGGTTTTCTCTCTAAATGGAAATTAGATTTTAGATGAACTAGGGGACGGGCACACAAAATGTAATAGTAATAGTCGCTGTAGTTCACAAGGCCGCTGGAGTCCACATAAATCAAATAGTTAGTGCTACTAGCGGACGGAGAGGCCAACCAGCTTCCGTAACAGCTGCTATATTCACTATTTCCGTGTGGAAAATATAATGTGTTTTTTTGCCAATTTGTTACTGATGTTATACCTTGATAATAACTTGTTGTACTATTTGAACCTGTTCCTACATAATATCCAATGCTATTTTTATTTGTATATAATTTTAGTTTATCTCCATATGTTGCATTCCAACTTGCTACCCACATTTCTAAAGTTGGTGCTCCTATTGCATAATCTGCGTAACTTGTATTTACATATCCATCCCAGTTTGCTGTATTTATTAATGCTGATACTGCTCTTGAATTTTTATTACTATTTAATGCTTCAAATTTATTTTGCATAAACAATTTATTTATTGTTGTATTTGCACTTGTTCTTCCAGTCACTGTTCGTGCTTCTGTTCCGGTTACTTGTGCTGTTGATGGTAGTGCACTACCATCTTTCCAATATATGTTATATTCTCCATTTTTTGTTATTGTTCCCATTTGGCTTAATTTTAGTCTACTATCTGTATTTTTCAAAAAGTCTGCTGCTATTATATAGTAATCTCCTACATTTTCTGCATATGCTCCTCCTGTTTGCTCTCCTTCTGCATTTCCATCTGCTTTGTAGAATAGCATCCAGTCATTTGTTGTGTCGCCATCTCCATTTAAATCAATTGGATAATTTACATATTCGCCCTTTATCACACTTTCTACTGTTACTGTGCAACTTGCAGATTTCCCACTACCATCTTTTGCTGTTGCTGTTATTGTTGCTGTCCCTTCTGCTACTGCTGTTATTTTTCCTGTTGTATCTACTGTTGCTATTGAATTCGCATTTGTTGACCATGTTACTTCTTTATTGGTTGCTGTTGTTGGACTTATTGTTACAGTTAAAGTTTCTTCTTTGCCTTGGTTTAAAGTCAAACTTGTTTTATTTAATGTAATTGAATCTACTACTATAGTTGTTGGTGTAGAGCCACCTCCTGTTGATGGAGTGTATCCTTCAATTGTTAATTTTAAGTTTGAATCTATTGTAAAGTCACAGTCATTATATTTTCCTTTTGCATTTTCGCCATCTTTGCTTATTGTTAATCCATTTACCTTTCCTGGCAATTCACTTATTATTGTATCTATTGTACATTGTTCACCTTTTCCCATTTTTTCTGATTGTATATCCACTATCGCTAGTTCAATTTTTTCTTTTACTTCTGCCATTTTATATTGTTCTCTTGCTGTTTTTGCTCTATTAAATATTCCATTTTCACCTAATGATAAATTTACTGCTACACCAGCTAAAATTATTAATATAACAATTGTAATTACTAGTGCGATTAATGTTATAGCCTTATTCTCCTGTATTCTTATTTTCTTGTTCATTTGTTTGTCTTCCCCTTTCATTATTTATACTTTCTTTTGTTATGACCTTAAAAGACCTTAAAAATTTAACTGTGTATTTTCATTTTCCCTTTTTTGAAAATCTTATTAAATTTTATAAATTTATTTTTTATTTATATTATCATTACTTTTACCCTTTTTCAATAGTTTTTCTTTATAAAAGCTACCGATATGTACTCTCGCAAGGGTTTTAACCTTTTATTATATTTGTATTACATTTCTATTACAGAAAATATTGCTTACGCATTATATTTTTATGACATAAATTATTATGTTCTTATTGCCTACCTTAAATCTTATATTTTAGTTGCAAAAGTCACATATAAAAAATTCTTCAACTTACCCACATCGTTCCACCCCTAAAATCCCTTACATAAAAATTTTTCTATAAAATTTTTATGCGATTTAAGAAAGCTGATAATTTTGTCATAATCTTAAAGAATTTAGTAAACTATTTAAGTTTACAAATTCTTAAGATTATGATATACATATATTAATATTATACTAGGAGGTTGATTAAAGTGGCTGAGGAAAAAAATAAAACTTTAAAAAAGGCAAAATTTGAGATGGATTATTTAACAGGCGAAGAAGAAGTTCGTCGTATAGCTGAACTTCATGAAAAATGGGAAATGGACTACATTAGTGGTATGAATTATGCTAAAAGACAAGGCCTAGAAGAAGGAAAAAAAGAATCTCAACTCGAAGTAGCTAAAAAAATGAAATCTAAAAATATGAATATTGACACAATTATTGAATTAACCGGCTTATCAAAGGAAGAAATAGAACAATTGTAATAATTAAAAAAAGAAAATAGTATTCTTTTAATCAAAATTAATAAAATACTATTTTCTATATCTATTTTATATACAAACTTGGGTCAATATATTCATTATCTTTTAACATTTCAAAATGTAGGTGTGGTTCATCTGAAACCTCAAATGCTGCCGTATTTCCCACTGTTCCTATTGTTTGTCCACTTTCTACTTTTTCTCCTTCTTTTACAAACTCTGCTGTTAGTAAATTAGAATATACAGTTACATACCCTTCTTCATGTTCTATTACTAATGTTATTCCATACCTTGGATCATTTTTTATTGATTTTACAATTCCTTTTTCACTTGCTTTTACTATTGTTTTTTTCTCTGCTTTTATATCTATTCCATTATGTGTTATCCATTCTTTTAGTGTCTCTGAATATACTAACTTTTCTTTTGCAAACTCTCTTACAGTTTCACCTTCTACTGGTTTTATAAATTTAAGTTCTTCTTTCTTTTCTTCTTTTGTTTCTTTCGTAGTATTAGTTATAGTATTAGAGGTAGTATTACTATTTGTATTGTTAACATCCGTGTTAGTTTGTACTTGAGTATTCGTCTGTTCAACTTTACTAGTGTTAATTGCTATTTTAGTAGTATTCTCATTTGTATTTTCTTTTTGCACCTCATTTACATTTTTCCCTATCATACTACTTGCTTGTGAACTTTCATTATTTTCACTTGTTGACAAGTCTGTTATTTTTGAAGCAAATTCTCCTTGTTTTATCTCTTTTCCTAATTTATTACTATATACAGCAAAAGTTATTCCAAAGGCTAATATGGCAATTCCTATTACAGCTACGGTAATATAAATTATTTTTTTAGTTTCATAGTCTTCATCAAAATTTCTTCTTCCTCTGTTTCTCATGGCAACTCCTCCTTATTTATTTTAGTTAGAGTATTTCCTTTTTTTACTATTTTATACCTTGTTAACTTAGTAAGTTTCTATTAACGTTTGGTTTATGATTTTAATAAGATATTTTTCAGTCGACGTACTGAGAAATTATAATATTAAAGTTTTCTAGTATATATTAATAAATTTGATAATATATTATTTTTGAAATACCTCGTAAGCGACCAAACAAACGAATGCGAGTGTGATTGGAGCGGTCAACGCACTAGTTATTTTTAAAAAGGAAGGCCGCGACACACAAGGTATAAAAAACAATATATTATCAAATTTTTATTATAATTTTTAAATAATTTAGCTCGAACGAGGAGGCAAAAACATCTTATTAAAATCATAAAACAAATGACCTATTATAAATTAGTAATTTCAACACCAGTATAAAAATGTTTAATTATTTCTTCATAATTACTTCCACTTTTTGCCATGCTATCTGCCCCAGTTTGACTCATTCCTACACCATGTCCATATCCTATTACCTCAAACTTAATATTATCCGCTTCTATACTAACTTTAAAATTAGCAGATTTAAGGCCAAGTATCGACCTAACCTCAACCCCACTTAATTCCAAATTACCTATTTTTATTTTTTTTACTCTGTTTCCATCTGTATATTCTAATATTTTTATACACTCTGCATCATCAAAATTTATTTCAAAATCACTATGATTTTGCTTTATTTTATCTATAAAAGTCTGTTTTGTATATGTAACCTCAGAATGATACTGTGTATATGTATCTTCTCCAGATGTTGCTACTGTCTGTAAATATGGATAGTTTGTTCCTCCCCATACATTTACAGTTGTTTCTGTCATTCCTCCACTATTTGAATGAAAAAACGCATTTATCGGTTCCCCATTATATGTAATAATTTTGCCTTTTGTACTATCTACTGCTTGTACTATTTTATTCCAGTTTTCCTCTCTAGAGCTTTCTTCCCATTTTGATAATCTGTCCACTTTGCTTATCCATGCTTGGCAGCATGATGCTGAATCACATATATCTGCATTTTCATGTTTTTTGCTATTAGCTTTTATTTTATATATGGTATATGTCCTTGCTACAACTGCCTGCGCTTTTAATGCTTCTTTTTCAAAACTTGCAGGCATTTCTGCAGATACAACCCCATATAGATATTCATCTAAATTAACTTCTTCTACTTCATTACTAGCAGAATGTAGTAACTTTATTGTTTGATATTCTTTGTAATCATATTCTACATTATTATCTTCTTCGGTATTTGCTTGACTTACAACTACTTTTGTTTCATTTATATTTGTAAATATAACAGGTATACTAAAGCATATTACAATAAAAATTAATATATAAAATATTATTTTCCTCATTATTTATTTCTTTCCTTCCCAGGTACAAATCGTATTTTGTATTAATTAGCAACTAATTTATTTTTCATGTTTTCTAATATTTTCTTTTCTATTCTAGAAACTTGTACCTGACTTATCCCTAGTATTTTTGCAACCTGCATTTGTGTTTTATTTTTATAGTATCTCAGCATAATTATTTGTTTATCTCTATCATTTAAATTTTCAATTAATTCTCGTATGCTAAGTCTATTAGCAATTTGTTCAGATTCATCTACGTCATTACTTATTTTGTCAATAACACTTATTCCACTTTCATCATTAGAATATGTATCTTCATATATAGAAACTACAGGGTTTAAAGAATCTAACGCAACAGCAATCTCTTCTTTTGATATTTTCAGTTCTTTAGCAATTTCATTTATGCATATTTCTTCCCCATACTCTCTTAAGTGTCTTGTTTGAATATCTCTTATTTTCCCTGCAAGCTCTTTTATGCTTCGGCTTACTTTTACGCTTCCATCATCTCTTATAAAGCGCTTTATTTCTCCCAATATGTATGGTACAGCATATGTAGAAAGTTTTACATCAAACCCAGTATCAAACCTTTTTATAGATTTGATAAAACCTATTGTCCCTATTTGATATAAATCTTCTAACTCATATCCTCTATCTTTAAATCTTTTTACTATACTCCAAATAAGCCCATTATTTTGTTCTATTAATGTTGCTAATATCTCTTTGTTTCCATTTTGAGCTTCTATAATATCTTTAACATTGTTTTCAAATAACATTTATCACATGGTCTCCTCTTTTGTAATTATATATTTACATTAGAACATCCATTAATTTGATTAATTACTTGTGTTATATCTTCGTCACTTATTTCTTCTTTTTTTATAGTTTTTTTCATTGTTACTTTTGTTCCTAAACCTAATATAGATTCAACATTCATATCATCCATAAAATTTTCCATTATTGTAAATCCCATTCCAGACCTCTCTAGATTTGGCTTTGATGTATATAATGGTCTTTTAGCCATTTCTATATTTTCTATTCCCTTTCCTGTATCTGATATTTCCACTGTAAGTGTATTTGCATTTATTTTGCACACTATTTTTACTATTCCTTCTCTATCTTCATATCCATGGATAATACAATTTGTTACAGCTTCTGATACTGCCGTTTTTATATCGGCAAGTTCTTCTATAGTAGGGTCTAGCTGGGCTGCAAAAGCTGCAACACTTATTCTTGCAAAAGCTTCATTGTTTGATTTGCTTATAAACTCTAATTTCATCTCATTTTCATAAACATTTTTCATTTTTCTTAATCCTCACCCTTTATCAAAAAAATTTTATTTATTTTATTAAAACTTTATAATATATTTTTTTGTTTCCGTATTGAAAGTAAATTATTGTAGAAATTCTTATATAAATTTTATGGGGAATGTTCATTTATTGAAAGAGTCCCATAAAACTTATATTAGAATTTCTAAATAATTTAGCTTAAACGAGGGAACAAAAAATATATTATAAAGTTAAGCATATTCACAATTCTTTTTTATAAAATTTTTGTAAATACTTATACTTTTCCTCTTTTTTCTTTAAACTATTTAAAATCTTTTCCTTATACTTTTTATAATCTAACTTTTTTATTTTACTATCGGACATATTTTTGTTACCCCACTCATATCAAATATTTTTTTCACACTTGGACTTACATTTTCCATTTCTAGAGACCCACCTAGCATTTTCATCATTTTGTACCTTCCCAGTATCATTCCTATTCCTGCACTGTCCATAAAAGAAACGTTACTAAAATCAAATATAACTTTTCTCGGCATAAATCTAGTAATTTCATCATCCGCTTTCCTCCTTATGTTTTCTGTAGTATGATGGTCTATCTCCTCCGTTATTTCTAAAAATAAGACTTTATCGTCTTTATCGTATTTTGAATTCATTTTTCATCACTTTCCCTCCTGAGGTAAAATCTAGTTGAAAAGTTTTGTTTCAACTTTAAACATCCTCTTTCTTGTTTTTCTTATTATATATTAATTGGAAATATTTTCCAATAGCAAAATGTAAGAAGTTTTGTCGAATCCTTATAAGTTTTCGACAAAACTCCCTATTTGTACATCATTAGACTTTTTACTATAAAAAGGCGTGCCTTTTAGGCACGCCTCTTATTTACATTTATTGTTTTAATTTATCTGCCATATAATTTACAACTGCATTTATTGATGTAGTCACATCGCTACTTTCTAGGTACATTCCTCTATTATCTACGTTTTGTAAAAATGCCTCTATTTGTTCTTTATTATTTGAATTTCCTAACGCAAAATAATATATTTCATTGTTATTCATAATATTTATTACTTCTTCTTCGCTTAAGTCATCGTCTTTATCATTGCTTATATTTATAATTATATTTTTCTCATCCGAATCCCAATTTACATTTTTTATTATTTCTCCTAATGCTCTTACTTTTGTTGTTTTTATCGTAATATTTCTAAAATAAGTATTTGCTTGTGAGTATGATACAAAACCTACCGTTCCACTTGAAATGCTATTATCTGTAGCCTCTGCAATTAAACTATCATCTAAATAAGCACTAATCTTTGTTCCTTTAGCTATAAACTTATATTTTTGCCACGTATTTCTTTTCCATACATTACTTGGATTTACAGATAATTTTTCTAACGTTGAAGTGCCTGTAAATGTATTATTAACAACCTTATTTATTCCATTATATGCCCCGTTACCTATTCCTCCTCCACTATCATGTCTATCTAGTAAGAATAAATATGATGAATACTTACTAGAATCTAAGGCATTAAATCTTATCATTGAGCCTATCATATCATCATCGCCATCTGTTGTCATTGCATCAAATTCTAATTCTATATTTTCGTATTTTCCAGAAGCGTCGTAATATCCTGTCATATAACTAGAGTTTTTTGTATTATATATCCAGTTGCTGGAAGAACTATAACCCCAGTTTCCATCTCCAAATGATTTCCAACTTTTAAATATTGTAGCTACATTAGTTGTGGTAGTACTAGTAGAACTATTTTGACCAGAAACTATTTTTATAAAGTTGGTTGCTATATTCTTTCCATTTAATCCATCTCTTATGTTATCAGTAATTTCATCTAGTGTAACATTTATATCACTTTTAGTTAACTGTATATTAGCTTTTGGAGTAATAAATGCTTCTTTTGTTTCATTTCCGTTTTGAGTCTGTAACTGTAAATTCGTATTCTTTATTTTCTTCTACTTCGTAGTCTATAGAAACTATATTTTGATTATTACATATTATTTCAAATCCAGATGGATATGTAACTTTGTCTATTCCATTTTCTCTCGTTATAGTTAGATTAACACTATTATCTTCATTATCTTTTAATGCAAAGTTATCTGATACTATTGCTTTATTATTTGTTGTATTTCGTATCATATTTAATATTTCTCTATTATTTATAATTAGCAATACACCAACAACAATTAATAATATAATAATAAATGTGCCAATTTTCCTTTTCATTTTTGTTTAATTCCTCCTTATAGTTTCCATATAATGGTAACCATTTTCTTTTGTTCTATACAATATTAACATGTCTTTTAAATTTTGTAAATATTTTCAAATGTAAAAATATTGTGAATTTTAGTATATTATTTCAGATATGCTAGAACAAAAAAAGAGTAATTTAGTACATGTTAAATTACTCCTTTTTCTATTTTACATTTTTGATTTTGCTACATTTAGCATTTCTTGATATTTTGCAAGTTTAGCTTTTTCCTCATCTATTTTTGCTTGTGGTGCTTTTGATACAAATCCTGGATTTGAAAGCATCTTTTCACATCTTGCTACTTCTGCTTCTAACTTTTTAATTTCTTCTTGCAATCTTTTTCTTTCTTCTTCTTTATCTACCAAATCTCCAAATGGTATTATTGCTTCTATTCCGTCGGCTACTACGGATGTACTATCTTCAGGAATATTTTCTCTTCTATCTTCTATTTCGATTTCTGTAGCAAATCCTAATTTCTTTAAGAATGCTTCGCTTTGTTTTATTTCATTTGTATATTTTTCTGTTACAAAAACTAATTTAGATTTTTTAGATGGATGTATATTCATGTTATTTCTTATATTTCTTATTCCAACTATTATTTCTTTCAATTTTTCTACTATTTCTTCTTCTTTTTCATAGTCTAAGTTATCTTTTTGTTTTGGCCATTTTGATACCATTAATTCTTTATCATTGTATCTTACTAAACTTTTATCAATTTTTGTTGTTATAAATGGCATAAATGGATGTAATAGTTTCATTGCTATGCCAAATACATAGTCTAATACGTAGCAAACTTTTACTTTTTCCTCATGATTTTCGCTATATAGTCTATCTTTTACCATTTCTATATACCAATCGCAGAATTCATTCCATATAAAATCATATATTTTTTGAAGGGCTATTCCTAAGTCGTAATTATCTATATTATTTGATACTTCTCCAATTAATTTATTTAATTTGCTTATTATCCATTTATCTTCTATGTTTAAAGAATTTTCTTTCCATGTGTGTGTAGTTCTGTCATAGTTGTCTTCATGGTATTTTATAACCTCTTCATCTGGTACACAGTTCATTGTTATAAATTTTGCTGCATTCCATATTTTATTTGCAAAGTTTGAAGCTTGGTCTAATTTTTCTGGCATGTATCTTATGTCATTTCCTGCAGATATTCCAAGTATTAATGAAAATCTTAATGCATCTGTACCATATTTTTCTATAATCTCTAATGGGTCTATTCCATTTCCTAAAGACTTAGACATTTTTCTTCCCTGGCTATCACGTACTATTCCATGTATTAAAACATCTTTAAATGGTACTTCTCCTGTATGTTCTATTCCAGAGAATATCATTCTTGCTACCCAGAAGAATATAATGTCATATCCTGTAACTAATGTTGCTGTTGGATAAAAATATTTAAAGTCTTCTGTTTGTTCTGGCCAACCTAAAGTTGAGAATGGCCATAGTGCAGAACTAAACCATGTGTCTAATGTATCTTCATCTTGATGTATATGTGTACTACCACATTTTGTACATTTTTCTGGCATTTTATCTGCTACCATAATTTCTTTACAGTCATAACAGTAATATGCTGGTATTCTATGTCCCCACCATAGTTGTCTTGAAATACACCAATCTTTTACATTGTCCATCCATGCAAAATATGTTTTACTATATTTTTCTGGAATAAATCTTACTTTTCCGCTTCTTACAGCTTCATTTGCTGGTTTTGCTAAAGGTTCCATTTTTACAAACCATTGCTCTGAAATTTTAGGTTCTATTGTATTGTGGCATCTGTAACATTTTCCTACATTGTGTGTATAGTCTTCTATTTTTACTAAGTCTCCTAATTCCTCAAGTTTTTCAACTATTTTTTGTCTAGCTTCATATAAATCCATTCCTTTATATTCTGGAGCTAAATCACCCATTTTAAAGTTTTCGTCAAATACCTCTATTATTTCAATTCCATGTTTTTGAGCTGCTGCATAGTCATTTGGATCATGAGCTGGTGTTAATTTAACTGCACCTGTACCGAATTCTCTTTCTACAAATTCATCTGCAATTATAGGGATTTCTTTATTCATTATAGGAAGGATTACTGTTTTTCCTATTAAGTCTTTATATCTTTCGTCATCCGGATGAACTGCAACACCTGTATCCCCAAGCATTGTTTCTGGTCTTGTTGTAGCAACTATAATATATTTGTCTTCATTTTTAACTTTATAACGTATATGCCATAAGTGTGTTGGTTCTTCTTCATACTCAACTTCTGCATCTGATATAGATGTATTACAATATGGGCACCAGTTTATCATTCTCTTTCCTCTATAAATTAGTCCTTTTTCATATAGTTTTATAAATACATATTGAACAGCTTTTGATAAACCTTCGTCCATTGTAAATCTTTCTCTAGACCAATCGCAAGAACATCCTAATTTTTTCAATTGATTTATTATTGTTCCACCATATTCTTTTTTCCAGTCCCATGCTCTTTCTAAAAAGCCTTCTCTTCCAATGTCCTCTTTAGTAATTCCTGCTTCTTTCATTTTAGCAACTATTTTTGCTTCTGTTGCAATAGCTGCGTGGTCAGTTCCAGGAATCCAAAGAGCGTTAAATCCTTGCATTCTTTTATAACGAATTAATATATCTTGTATTGTATCGTCTAGTGCATGCCCCATATGAAGTTTTCCTGTTATGTTTGGTGGTGGAATTACTATTGTATATGGCACTTTTGTTCTATCATCAGATGGTTTAAAGTATCCATTTTCCTCCCAATTTTTGTATATTTCTTCTTCAAATGATTTAGGCTCATATCTTCCTTCTAATTCATGTTTGCACATATGTTGTTTTCCTCCTTTAATTTTATTTATATCAATCTTGACTATTTGATATGTATATTTAAAGTCAAACAAAGCTTACTTTGTAAAACTTTTACTCTACTTTTTTAATTTTATTGTAAGGTTTCAAAAAGCTCACCCTTACATAATAAGGGCGAGCTTTTATTCTCACGGTACCACCTTAATTTACAAATAAAATTTGTATCTTAATTGCATTTTAACGTTTGCTAAACGAGAATAACTACTACTATTTTATTACTCCAACTCCAAAGCTACCTTCTGTTTTCTTTTCTATTAGAAGCTCCCAGCGTAATCACTTCTATTCTCTTTATAGTAAGTAAAACATACTCCTCTTTTTCTTAGTTTTTATATTAATTATTTTATTGTAATTCTTTTCTATTGTTTTGTATTGTTTCTAATGCTCCTTGTAAAGCAGTTTCTATATTAGCCAAAATACTATCTGCATAGTCTTTTGTTCCTTTAGAAATTTCTCTTGACATTTCATTTGCAGTTTCTATTATTTCTGCTTTTTGCTCATATGCTTTTCTTGTTATTTCATGTTCATCTATCATAGAAATAATTCTATTTTCTGCTTCTTTTACAATGTCATCTGCTTCTTTTTGAGCTTCTACTAATATACGTTGTCTTTCTTCTTTTACCCATTTTGCTTGTTTTAATTCATCTGGTAATTTTAGTCTTATTTCTTTAATTATTTCTAACATTTCTTCTTTATCAATAATCCCTTTATCTGAAAAAGGTATTGATTTACTTGTTTCTAACATTTCCTCAATTGTTTCTAATAATGTGAATATTTCCATGGTTTAATTAGCCCCTTTCGCATAAGAAAATAAGTTTCACTCTTCCATACTTTCTTACATCATACACTTCCAAATTTATATTTTTTAATTCTTCTAATTCTCTTTCTTCTTCATCTGTTTCTAGTACAATTATTCCACCTTTTGCAAGTATATTATAGTCTAAAATCATTTTTATAGATTTTACCGCTATATCTAATTTATATGGTGGATCTATAAAAATAACATCAAATTTACTTTCTTTTACTTTTTCTAAACACTTTTCATAACTAGTATTTATTATAGTTGATTTACTTTCAAATCTTGTTCTTTCAATGTTTTGTTCTAACATCTTTATCGATTTATAAGATTTATCACAGAATGTGCAATGCGTAGAACCTCTACTTAAGCATTCTATTCCTAAAGCTCCACTTCCTGCAAATAAGTCTAATATTTCTGCTTCTTGAAGATGATTTTGAATTATATTAAATAAGGCTTCTTTTACTCGATCCAAAGTAGGTCTTGTTGACAAGTCATCTATTGAATTTAATTTTGTTCCTTTTGCTATTCCACTTATTACTCTCATAAATAGCCCTTTCATTTTATATCTATATTTTATACATTTAATTCTAGTTGTCAATAATATTAATTAAATTGTAATATATATTTAACATTTTTGTAACACATTAATATTATTGTAATATACGCATTATATAACATCTATCAACATTTTGCAATATGTTAACTAAAAAAACATTACATTTTCCATTGAATTTTCACATTTCTTATAGTATAATGGTTGTGTATCTATACTTGGGGGTGTATTTGGTTTCGACAGTATTTTAGAAGTATAAATTGCGAGTAGTGGATGGTCGCTTTGGCCACTATAAAAAAGCGAATTTAAATATAAACGCTGATAATAGACAATTAGCATTCGCAGCTTAGTTCTGCGACGTCTTACCTTAGAGCCCACTGCTTTGGATAAGGCGACGACTAGTGGGAAACAAAACAATTTCTTGCCATAGAAATTGTGGGTATCTTTATGGCTACTACAATATTACGGTTGTTTGTTCCTGTAATATTGTAGGAATTTTAAGAATAAACTACACTCGTAGATATTTATATGGAAAAGGTATTGGACAGGAGTTCGACTCTCCTCACCTCCACCAAAAATAAAAAGCCTTGCTCTTTTAAAAGTAAGGCTTTTTATAAATTAAATCACATCAAATATATCTTTCCCTGTTTCATCAAGAATTACTAATTTTAAAGTTTTTCCAGTTTCACTATAATATGTATCTTTTGAAACTTCAACAAATTTATCTACAACATAATTTTTATCAGTAACTTTTATATAGTAAGAAGTATAGCTTCTTCCATCTGTGTCTGAAGTTGTAACAATTTTTTTATCATATACATAACAATCAGCCCAATACATGTTTCCTTCGTTAATCTTTTTCACCATATTTGATTTTTTTATTTTTTTAATTTTCATATATTGCTCTTTTTCTTCGCTATTCATAATTGTAATATTCGCAAATTTATTGTATATTTCAGAAACTTCTATTTTCTTACCTTCTGGTATTTCTTTTTCTGTCACATTGTAATGAAAATTTATTACATAATTATATATTTGATACCCTGTAGCCATTGAAACAAATTTGTTGTTCTTATCTCTAAAAAATAATTTTGTAGGACCAAATACTTCACTATCTACTAAAAACTCTCTTTTGCCTTTATATTTTATATAAATCTTATCATCTCTTCTTTCTACAATGTAGTCACTATCATCTTGAGATCCTCTAGCATTTTTAGGAACAAAAATCAATCCAATGTATATACTAAATAGTCCAATTACAACCATTCCTACATTTGTTGTACTAATTAATCCCATTATTCCATTACTAACAGTTGTATATGAAGATACCCCACTACTTTGGATTCCTTCATTTGACACATCTCCTATACTCGTATAAACAAAAATTACTCCTAATATTGTAAATACTAAAATTACGCATATTGCAAAATATTTTCTATTTTTTATTAAATTTTTAATATATTTCATCTTATATTTTGTATGTTATATATAGCATACCTCTCCTCTCTTATTTTTATTCTATCTTTACTATATAATATTTTTCATTTAAATACAACTATTTTTTCAAAATACCTCTTTATATTTTTTATCGTTTATGATAGAATGAAGTCGAAAAATAAATATCGCGTATTTATAGCATAAGGAGGGATTGTTATGGAATTAAATAGATGCTGTCGTTGTGGTGCTTTTTATACAACTTCAAATAATGTTTGTCCAAATTGTGAATCTAAAGATGCTTTAGAGCAATCAACATTAAAAACATTTTTACAAAACAATGAGGTTCCATCTTCTTTAGAAACATTATCTACAGATACTGGGATTTCTATGAGAAATTTAAATCGTTTTTTATCTGATGATAATTTAAAAAAACAAATTTAATGCAGTGTAAACTGCATACAAATTCTTAATTCTGCTGCTGAAAGTTATCATTCTATAATAACTTTCCTAGAATATAAAAATAAACTGCTAATATTTTTTCTCTATTAGCAGTTTGTTTTTAGCACACTTTTAGTACTGCCTTTATCTTTTTAGGTTTTATTTTTGAAATTTTTATAATATTAGTTACATTATTTTTCTCTTCTATTTTATCTTCTTTATTAGTATATAATGTTGCTATTTTTTCTCCTTTTTGTACCTTGTCTGCTACTTTCTTGTGTAAAATCACACCTGCTTGATAGTCTATTCTGTCTTCTTTTTTCATTCTTCCTGCACCTAATCTTGATGCTAGCTTTCCTATTTCTTCAGCATTTATTTCTGAAATGAATCCATCTTCTTTACTACATATTTCTATTTGATATTTTGCTTTTTCAAATTTACTAGTATCTTTTATATATGTTACATCTCCACCTTGTTTTTCTACAAGCTCTACAAATTTTTCATATGCCTTTCCATTTTTTATAACATCTAGCATTTTTTCTTTATTTTCTTGTATGTTATCTCCTTTACCTGCTAATTTTAAAATATATGCTCCTAATTCTAGTACTACTTGCTTTACATCTTCTTGCATATTTCCTTTTAGTGCTTCTATTGCCTCTATTACTTCCAAATTATTTCCTATTGCATAGCCTAAAGGTTCTTCCATATTTGTTATAACACAGACTGTTTCTTTTCCTGCAAGTTTTCCTATTCTACTCATTTGCTTTGAAAGTTTTTCTGCATCTTTTATGTTTTTCATAAATGCTCCGCTTCCACAAGTTACATCTAACACTACTTTATTTGCTCCTGCTGCTATCTTTTTACTCATAATACTAGAACTAATTAGTGGAATACTATTTGTGCATGCTATTGTATCTCTTAAAGCATATATTTTTTTATCAGCTGGAGCTAAATTTTTAGTTTGCGTCATAAGACTGATTCCTATATCTTTAATATTTTGTTTAAATTCTTCTATTGAAATATCTATACTATAGCCTGGTATACTTTCTAGTTTATCTGCTGTTCCACCAGTAAAGCCTAAGCCTCTTCCTGACATCTTTGCAACTGGTACTCCCAAAGCTGCCACTATTGGCATTAAAATTAATGTTACTTTATCTCCAACTCCTCCAGTTGAATGTTTATCTACAACAGTTCCTAATTCTGACAAATCTAAAATTTCTCCAGAATATGCCATTGCAAGTGTTAAATTTGTGATTTCTTCATCATCCATTCCATTTATAAATATTGCCATAACAAGAGCTGCTGCTTGATAATCTGTAATATTTCCTTTTGTATATTCTTCTATAAAATAGTTAATTTCTTCTTTTATTAATTTCTTATTATCTCTTTTTTTAGCAATAATGTCTAATATATTCATTTGTTAAAATCCCCCTTTTAGGTTATATATGTTTATAATATCACAAAGGCTAGCAGTTTTACAACTACCAGCCTTTATATTTTTTATTTTGGTTGCCAAATTCTCCATTGCCACTGTCACATTGCCACTTTTAATTATTCTCTTCTTGTTCATCTTTCTTTGCTTTTATGCTATCTGTTACTATAATAAATTTTGTTTCTTTATTTGTATCTTCACTTGATTTAGAAAATCCTTCATATTCTTCTGCTAATTCTTGTAATTTTTCTGCACGAGTAGCTATATCTTTTACATCTGAATTAATGTAGCTACATATTTTATTAATAGCTTCTGTGTTAAATTTTTCTACTCCAGTTGCAAGTTCATAAGCACCATCTTTAATATCTACACTTGCAGCTGTTAAGCTATCGTTTGCATTTACTAACATTTTTGTTGAACTTGCTAATGTTGCTGTTCCAGATTTTAAATTATCTGTTCCTTTACTTATTTTAGAAACGCCTGTGCTTATTTCATCAAATCCATCTGTTATTTGTTTTATTCCTGCATTTATGTTTGCTCCTGCTTGTGTTTTTAATGTTGTAAGTCCTGCTTTTACTCCAGCTTCATTATTGTTTATTAAATCTAAACCAGCTTCTTGTTTTGCGTTTACTTTATCTACTGCATTTTTTATTCCCGTTTCTAATGTTGTTGTATCCATGCTTGATTTTAGAGCACTTACTAATGCTGCCTTTTGAGCATCTGTTAATTCTATTCCTGCGCTCTCTAAAAATTGTTCATTTTGTAACACTCCTTGTAATGTACCTGCTGCGATTTGTTTTGCTCCATCTCCAACACTTAAGCTTACTTTTCCATTTGCATCTGTTGTAGTTGTTGTAAGTCCTTTCTTTAACTCAGCATTTGCTCCTTCTATTACTTGAGCTTTTATTGTCTTAACTTCTGTATCTTTACCTTCTATAATTTTATCAATTCCTTCTGATAAAGTTTTTGCACTAGCTGCTAATGCTGTTGTAGCTTTTGTTTTACCTTGTGACACACCTGTTCCTAATTCGTCTAGTCCTGCACTTACAGCATCTACACCTGAATTTAATTTAGTAGTTCCTGTCTCTAACTGTTTCATAGCATTATTAAATTCTTGTGATTTATCTGCAAATTCTGCAGTTCCTTCTTTTAATGCGTTAGCACCTTCTTCTAGTTGTTTACTAGCATTTTGAATTTCATTTACTTTACTATATAATTCATTTAATTTATCAAAAGATATACTTTCGTCAAATATTTTTGGAGTTACAAATGTTATAATATTATTTTGTTCAAATTTTGATGTTTCCATAGAAATTTCTACTTTATTTGGTAAATTTACTGTTTTATTAGAAATATTTAAACTTTCTTGCATTCCTGGTAAAGCAATTCCTAATACCATAGTTTTAGTTCCATCATTAACTATTTTACCATTTGTTATTTCTATGTTTTTATTTTCTGTATTTTGAAAAATTGTTCCACATGCTACAGTAAATGGTGTGTATAAAGTTTGTTTTCTACCATTTATATATATTTCATGTGCATCTTCGTTTTCATATTCTATTGTAATTTTTACTTTTCCACTTTTTCCTGCTAAATCTTCTGCACTTATTTCTTTACCATCTAATGTATATGTTATTTTGCATTTTATTGGTAATTCTTTTTTGCTTTCACCTTGATAATATATATCAGAACCATTTGCATTCCATGTTAGTTCTTCTCCATTTTGTGTAAATGTTTCATCTCCGTTTGTATTTTCTATATTAATCAAATCTGTTAAATCTTTTAAAATATCTTCTTCATCGCCATTTTTTAAATGTGTACTTACTATTGTTTGATAAGTTTCTCCATTACTCTTTGTTTTAGAATATACTGTTTCTTCTTTAGTAAAAGCAAATGTTGGTGTAGTATATGCTACCATTGTAGCTAATAATAAACTAGATGTTACTTTTATTATTTTCTTATTCATAAATATCAATCCTTTCTATTTTATATCTCTCATACCTATTGTAGTTTTACAAATTAATTTATCAAAAATTATTAAAAATGCTGGTAATGCTAAAATTACTGTAAGCATACTTATAATAGCTCCCCTAGACATTAATGTACACAAAGAACCAATCATTTCTATTTTTGAGTATACACCTACTCCAAATGTTGCTCCAAAGAAACATAGTCCACTTACAACAATTGAACTAATAGATGTTCCTAACGCTTCTGTTACAGCCTCTTTCTTGTCTTTTCCTTCTTTTCTATTTGTTATATATTTTGTAGTAATTAATATTGCATAATCTATTGTTGCTCCTAATTGGATAGTTCCTATTACTATAGATGCTACAAATGGTAAAGTTACATTTGTGTAATATGGAATTCCCATATTTATAAATATTGCAAACTCTATTACCATAATTAATATAACTGGTAATGATATTGATTTTAAAACAAATATCATTATTAAGAATATTATTGCAATAGAAACTGTGTTTACACTATTAAAGTCATGGTCTGCTATTTGTACTAAGTCCTTCATAAGAGGTCCTTCTCCGGCAAGCATTGCATTTTCATCATATTGTTTAATTATATTGTTAATTTCATCTACTTGGCTATTTAATTCATCTGTTGCCATCTCGTAGTTAGAATTTATAATTATTAATTGATATTTGTCATTTTCAAAAATTGATTTTATATCATCTGGTAATACATCTTTTGGTATACCTGCTTCTTGTAATTTAGAAGCTCCTAATGTCCATTCTATTCCTGGTAATGCTTCTATTTTATCTGTCATTTCTTTTACCTTACTACTTGGTAAATTTTTATCTACTAAAAGTAATTCTGTAGAAACCATATTAAATTTCTCTTTTAATTCATTATTAGCTTCTACGCTATCCAAATATGTTGGTAAAGATTTATCTAAGTTGTAATATGATTGTGTTCTATTATATCCAAATAATGCAATTGGAAGAATAATAACAAACATAATTGCAATTAATTTATAATGTTTTATTGTAAAGTCTCTTACTTTAGTAAATTTAGGTAATATCTCTTTATGTTTAGTTTTCTCTATTAAATTATCAAATTGTAATAACATAGCTGGCAATATTGTAACAACACTTATTACTCCTAATAAAACACCTTTTGCCATTACTAAACCAATATCTCTTCCAAGTGTAAGATTCATACTGCATAGTGCTAAGAAACCTGCTATAGTTGTAAGTGAACTTCCTACTACAGATGTTAATGTTTTAGATATTGCACTTGCCATTGCTTCATCTTTTGAGGTATGTGTTTGCTTTTCTTGCATATAGCTATGATACAAGAATATTGCAAAATCCATTGTTACACCTAATTGTAAAACAGCACTAATTGCTTTTGTAATATATGATATTTGTCCTAGTGCAATGTTAGTTCCCATATTATATAAAATTGCAATTCCTATATTTAGTAGTATAAATACTGGTACTGCATATGAGTCTAGTGCTATTTCTAGTACTAGTAAGCATAGTATAACTGCTATAATTACATATATTGCAACCTCAGAATCTGATAAGTTTCTTGTATCTATAAGTGTAGATGTCATACCACTTACTTTACATTTTTCATCTGTTATTTCTCTTATTGTTTCTACTGCTTTTACTGTTGAGTCTTCTGAAATTCCATCTCTAAAAGTAACTAACATCATTGTTGAACCTTCTTTATATACCTTATCTTTTATATCATCTGGAATCATGCTTGTTGGTATATCTGTTCCTAATACATCTGCTGTACTGATTACTTTTTGTACCTCTTCAATTTCTTTTATTTTATCTTCTAATTTTAATATGTCTTTTGTTTTCATATCATCTAATATAATTACTGAAAACGCTCCCATATTAAAATCTTCTGACAATATGTTTTCTCCTTGGATTGTTTCTATATCATCTGGAAGATAAACAAGTATGTCATAATTAATTTTAGTTGCTTTCATACCTAATATTGCTGGAATTATTAGTAATATACTAAGTACTAAAATTATTTTTCTGTGTTTACATATGAATTCTCCAAATTTATTCATATTCATTCTCCTTTCTTTTATGACTAACGGTCATTTCGTTTTTTATTATACTCTTTTTATGACCATTAGTCAATATCTTTTTTATATTTATTTCTAAATTTGTTATTATTTAGTATTTTTGTTTGGATATAGCTCTTTTCATCTCTTTTTTCTAGCCAATTTATCTATAATTCTTTAAAGTATATTGACCAATCGTCTAAAATATGTCATAATATACATAGTTACTGATAAGGTTTTTAATTCTGTAACAAAAGGAGATAATATAAAATGGAAAATAATAATGTAGAAAAAAATAAAGAAACTCGTCTGTTAGATACAGCTTTTAAACTATTCACAGAAAAAGGTATAACAGACACATCAATTCAAGAAATTGTAGATAATGCAAATGTAGCTAAAGGTACTTTTTATTTATACTTTAAAGATAAATATGAGCTTAGAGATATTTTAATTTCTAGAAAAGCTGCAAAACTTTTTAATGATGCAGTTCAATCTTTAAAAAATAATTATATAGAAAATTTCCCTGACCAGGTAATTTATGTAATAAATTATGTCATAGATGAATTAAATAAAACGCCAAATCTATTAAAATTTATTGCTAAAAACTTGTCTTGGGGTATATATAATCAAACAGTTCATAAGCTATGTGTAGATAGTGAAAATGATGATAATGGATTTATAAATTATTTTTACAAAACGCTAAAGAATATAATTTGAAAGACCCTAATATAACATTATTCATGATAGTAGAGTTAGTTAGTTCTACTTGCTACCATTCTATATTATTTAAAAAGCCTCTTTCTATTAATGAATTTAAGCCTTATTTATATGAAACTATTAGAGGATTTATTGAGAATAATAGAGTTAAATAGAAAAAATGTGGAAGTCACAAATTGCAACTTCCACATTTTTTCTATTTAGTCCATGTTCCTGTTTTTCTTGATGTAGTATCGTTTTCATCATAATAGCAGGTTCCTCCACTAGTTTTATTTTTAATTGTTCCCTTTGTAAATGTACATGTAGCACCGCTTCCTATTTTCACCGTAGGATATGTTGATGCAGAATTTTGAATTAATACACTTGAACCATTTATTGTTATAGTTCCATCACAAATAATTGCTTTTCCCCCATCTAAATGTTCAATAGTTCCTCCTAGTACTGTTGCTGCACCTCCACTATCTATATCTAATGCCTCCTGTGATATAGTTTTTTTACATTGTAAAGTTCCGCCTTTTATTACTGCATTTCCACCTGAAGCTACCCAAACACCATGTCCATTTTCCTCTGAATACAAATGTCCATCTTCTATTGTTACAGTTACCGTATTATTTACATTGATTCCATTACCATTTTTAGAATATATAGTTCCGCCATATACGTTTACTTTAGAGGATTTTGTTGGTACAATGGCACTTATGTTAGCATAAATAGTACCTCCATATATATTTACTGTAGAAGATTCTGTTGGTGCAATAGCAGATTTTTTAGTTGAATATATGCTTCCCTCATATATATTATAAGTTGCTTTTGTTCCAGCTAAAGTATGACCTTCTGTACTATTCATAGTACCACCATATATATTAGTAGTTTTAAACGTATATATACAATTTGTAATCGTTGATGTTATAGTTGTTCCCTCTTTAACATTTAATGTTCCTTTATTACTTATTGTAGCTACACTATCATTGCTACTTGAAACTGTGACATTTGTTAAATTCATTGTTCCATAATTATAAAGAGCATGTTGTTCTGGATTATTTATTGTTCCATTTTCAATAGCTATAGTTCCATTGTTATTTATTCTCCCTGTTATTGTTTTAGATTTTATATCTAACTTTATATTTTGGTTCTCTGCAATTTTAGTATCACTTTCTGTTATGTTGCTTAGCATATTTATTGTTGTCTGCGTATTATTATCCGGTACTGCATTTACAGCTTTTTGCAAACTTGAATATCCAACATTTCCTATTTGTGCAACTGGTGTTGTAAGCGCTACATTTATTACATTAGAGTCCTTACTATTTGTTGTCACATCATATACTCTAGCAAAAGCATTGTATGTCTCAGCATATGGTATTGAACTTATCTCTTTTGTTTTTGTTAAAGATGCCGTTTCTCCTGAAAAGCTATCTTCTAATTTCGTATATTTTGTATCAGTAGATTTTTTATAGTACCATTCTATTTTTTGCAACCCACTTGCTGTATCTTGCACTGTAGCATTTAAAGTAAATCTATTGCTATCCACATTTGATGAACTTATTGTTATTGTTGGAGCATCTTTATCTATTTTAGTTACTTCTCCTACTGCGTAACTTCCCCCATTAGTGCCATCATATAAACGTACATACATATATCCATTTTCTGTGAATTCTTGTGTTATTGTATTTTCCCAATTTGTCATATCTTTACTTGTTTGTAATGTATAGCCTTCTGGCAACTCTATTTTTGCATTTACCGTTACTACTATTTTATCTTTTGTCCATTCATTTGGATTATATGTAAATTCTAGGTCTGCTTGTGTTAGCTCTGCTACAGTTACTGTTCTTATTACATTTGTTTCTTTCTCTGTTATTCCATTTTTATTTTCCACTTCTACTTTTACTTTAAACTCTTTGTTTTGTTCTAGTCCTGTAAATGTATATTCTCCTGTTTTATTTGTTTGTTTATTTTTGTAGTCTTCTCCACTTGCTACATCTTTTATATAAAATCTGTATTCTCCTCCATCTACTCTTGTGGGATCTACCTTTACTGTTATAGAATTTGTAGTTGGTTTTACTTCTATATTTTTTATTTTTGGTAGTAGCTTTCCTGCTTTTCCCTCATACTCTAGTGTTATACTTCCGTCATCATTTTTTATTACTGAATATATGTATTTATCATCTACTAGTATTGTTTTTACATTACTATCTACTGTATCTTCTATATCACTTTCATCTATCATTCCTTGGTCTACTAAATACTTTAAGTAGTTTTCTAATGTCATATTTTCTCCACCCAAAGCTAATCGTGCATCCAATTGTTTCAGTTCTAACCTTTCTTTTATCTCTGCTGCCTCCTGCATCTCCTTTGCTTTAACTGCTTTGGTAAATATACCATTTTCTCCTACAGTCATATTTATGCTTACCCCTGCAACAACTATCATTACTACTATCGTAACTATTAATGCAATTAATGTTATTCCTTTTGATTGTTTTGTTGCTATTTCTATGTACCTGTTTCTTTTTTCTTTTAATTTTATCATTATTATGCCTCCTTATTTTTTTAATTTACATTTTTATTTTTCAATAACCAACCTTTAAAAATGACCTTTAAAAATTAACTATTTAAATTCATTTTCTTCTTTAAAATTACACTTTATTTGAAATTCCAAAAAATTTATTTCTATATTTTCCTTTTCTAAATTTTAGCAACCTTATAATCTCTGCTCTTGCCCCCTAACAGAAAATTTTATTCATAAAATTTTCTGCGACTCAAGTAAATTGATTATTTTAATTATAAATTAAGACTAGTGGGGACCGCTTTAGTATATGTTAATGCGCCAGCATTTACATATACTTAAGTGGGGAAGGCTTAATTTATAATTAAAATAATCAATTTACCCCACTGCAGTCAATAATTTTTCAAAGCACAAAAAGAGATAGAAAATCATCTACTATTTTGCATATCACAAAAAAGCAGATTCTTTCTATCTCTACTTCTATCTATTTTATTTATTTTGTTTAAACTATCTGTGTGTGTGTGTGTGTGTGTGTGTGTGTGTGTGTGTGTGTGTGTACAGCCTCAACGGTTTTAGCTTTCGTCATTTTTTAGTTTCTCCTTTGTACTCTTTTTCTTGTTTCTATAATAACACAGTAAAAATTTAGTGTCAATTACTAACACAAACAAAACTTGTTTTTATTTTTCAAGTGACCGATAAATTTAATTAAAAAAATCTTTCTAACCCTATGGACATAAACAACGTCCCCCCTTGTCCCCCTTATTCAAAAAAATATATAAAAAACAAAAAAAAGCTTTTAATAGTCCACATCAAATGATATAATTATGAAAATAGAAAAATATTAAAAAGGAGTAAAAAATGAGAATTATACTAGCATCACAATCACCAAGAAGAAAAGAACTAATGGAAGCAATAACAAAAGACTTCGAAGTCATAGTAAGTAATACAGATGAAAAATTAGAAGAAGGACTAACAATAGTAGAGCAAGCAAAAAATGTATCATACCAAAAAGCAAAAGCAGTATTTGATAGGACTGAAGGAGATAGAATAGTAATAGGTTCAGATACAATGGTTGTAAAAAATAGCAAAATATATGGTAAGCCAAAAAGCACAGAGGAAGCAACTCAAATGATAAAAATGCTAAAAAATACAGAGCATACAGTCTATACTGGACTTGCAATATTAGCTCAAAAGGATGGACAATATAAAGAATATTTAGATTGCGATATTGCAGATGTGTATTTTAGAGATATGAGTGAAGAAGAAATTGAAAATTGGGTAAACTCCGGAGAAGCAATGGACAAAGCTGGAGCATATGCAGTCCAAGGAAAATTTATGGTATTTATAGATAAAATAAATGGAAACTATCAAACAGTAATGGGGTTACCAATTCATAAAGTTTATGAATATCTAAAAAAATTAAAAGCTATATAAATTTTCCATCTTTTGCTTTTAATTTGAAAGTGTCACAATTCAATTTGTGACACTTTCATTTCATTTTTGAAGCATTCTCGATACTTCATACATACTTACATCTATTCTTTTCCCTAAATACTTTTCAAGTAATGTGCTATTTTTTATTAATTCTTCTTTTTGAATTTTGTTCAAATTCCTTTTTATTGCATATTCCAATTTTGAGGCTAATGATTTATCTTGTGTTTTCCATACTTGCTCTAGCCTTTTCGCTGTATGTGATTTTGTATATTTTGCACATTTCTCATTTTTAGAAAAATGTTCTTCCATTCTTTTTTCTAAATCTTTAGCAATGCCTGTATAAATAGAATTATCTTTACATCTTAACATATATACATAGTACATTTTTTCCCTCTTTACTTTTTACCTATAATATTTTTTACAAAACTTAATCTATGTAAAGGGCAAAGTCCATATTCTTTTATTGCTGCTATATGTGCTGCTGTTCCATACCCTTTGTGTTTTTCAAATCCATACATAGGGTAAATTTCATCCCATTGTCTCATTATTCTATCCCTTGTAACTTTTGCAATTATAGAAGCTGCAGCTATTGAATAGCATTTTGCATCTCCTTTTATTATAGATGTGTATGGTATTCCTAATGTATCTATGCCATTTAATGCATCTACTATTATTCTGTCTGGTTTTACTTGTAGGCTTTTTACAGCTGTAGTTAATCCTTCTTTTGTTGCATTTAATATATTAATTCTGTCTATTTCTTTTTGGTCTATTATTCCTACTCCCCATGCTATTGCTTCATTTGTGATTAGTTCATATAATGCTTCTCTTTTTTTCTCAGATAGTTTTTTAGAATCATTTACACCTTCTATCATAGAATCCCTTGGCATTATTGCTGCTGCAACTACTACAGGTCCTGCTAGAGGTCCACGTCCTGCTTCGTCTATTCCGCATATATAATTTATCCCTTGATTATGCATTTCTTCCTCTATTTGTTTCAAATTTGTTAATCTTTCTAGTTCTTTTTCTTTCATTTTTATAATATTCCTTTCATAAGTACAACTTTGGTTGGAAAAGGTTTATTTTTTCTCAATCTTAATTCCTTCTATTTTTTAATAGGAGTGTCCCTTTTTGCTGATTTTTTCGAAAAAAGGGCGTCCCTAATCGAAAAAGGGATGTCCTTTTTAGTTAAGCCCTTTTAAATCTGTTAATGTGTAGTAAGTTTTTTCCTCTACTTCTATTCCTTTAGAATAAATTATTTCATAGTTTTTATAATTTACAATATAATATTCGCCTTCTAAATCATCATTTAAATTTAATTGATTTAAGTTTTCAGAATCTATTATATAGTAATTTTCAAAATTTTCATCTTCTTGATTTATTATATTTTTATCTAATAGTTTTTTTATTTTTTCATCTTCTAAATTTTCTTTAACTTGTTTTCCCACTAATGTATTCTCTTCTTTTTTCATTTCATTTTCTTGTGCTATTACTTTTATTTTTCCTTGTAGTAATAACATATCTGTAACTAAGTTTTCTTCTTTTCTTTGTTTAGTTTCATTTAATAAAAAATTTACTGCAAATATTATTATCGCTATAATTGCTATTACACATATTATAAGCATCATTTGTCCCATTCCGTTTTCTTTTTTCATTTTTAGTTTCATTCCTTTCTATAAATCATACTTATTATATATATATATGTTTAGAAAATCAATATTTAGTAACTTTTTTATCACACAATTTTCACAAACATATTGTAATATTTAGTAAATTATGTATAAAATAATAATGATTAAAATTGAAAGGAAGTAATTTTATGGATGAAAAAGATAATTTAATTGAAGGAGAAAAAATTGTGAAAAATAATGAATCTCACAAAGATTCTTCTAATACTGGTAATTCTTCTACTTATAGACCCGTAACAGAGTTTACAGTTAAGTCTAATAAAGAGAAAAAATCAAATAGCAATTTTGGAAAAACTGTTGCTATACCATTTGTGTCTGGCGTTTTAGGTGCCAGCGTATTATTAGGAACATGCTTTGGTGTTCCAAGTATCAGAAAAACTATTATTGGTGAAACTAATAATTCTTCTAACAATAGCTCTATTTCTAAAGAATATACTGGAGTTAACACAGATTTAGTGTCTTTAAAGGATTATTCAGAAACAGGTGTTGCTGTTGCAGCTAAAGTTTTACCTTCTGTTGTTGGTATTGCTGTTGAATTTCCTGTTAATTCTATTTTTAGTAGAGGTACAACTACAACTTCTGCTGAAGGTTCGGGTATTATCATTTCTGAAGATGGATATATTTTAACAAATAATCACATTGTTAGCTCAAGTTCTTCATCTTCTTATTATGAAGTAGGTGAAGCAAGCAAAGTTACTATTTATTTATATAATGATGAAACTGGTTATGAAGGAACTATTGTTGGAACTGATGAACAAACAGACTTAGCTGTTATAAAAATTGATAAGACTGGGCTAACTGCTGCAGAACTTGGTAACTCTGATAGTGTTCAAGTTGGAGAATTTGCTATGGCTATAGGTAACCCTTTAGGAATGCAAAGTAGTGTTTCTTCTGGTTCTATAAGTGCAGTTAATAGAAAAGTTACTAGTGATGGAAAAACATATACTCTTATTCAAACAGATGCTGCTATTAACTCTGGTAACAGTGGTGGAGCTTTAGTAAACAGCAAAGGTCAAGTCATTGGTATAAATACTTTAAAACTTTCTGGAACTGGCATAGAAGGTATGGGATTTGCTATTCCTATTAACTCTACAAAATCTATTTATGAACAATTAATAGAGTACCAAAAAGTTAAAAGACCTTATATTGGTATCTCTGGTAGAGATTTATCAGAAGAACTTGCTAAAGCTAACAACTTGGTTATAGGTATTTATGTAGTTAGTGTAGAAGATTTTTCTGCCGCTGAAAAAGCTGGCATTAAGGCTGGTGACGTTATAGTCGCTGTTGATGATAAATCAATTACAACTATGGATGAATTAAACGAAATTAAAAATTCACACAATATTGGTGATACAATTAAAATTAAGGTTAATAGAAATGGTTCTGAAAAAGAACTTTCTGTAACTCTACAAGAGCAATAAAAAATAAAGGTTTCCACATTTCGTGGAAATTTTTATTTTTTACCTCATATTTTATTGCATTACGTTTTCAGGTATGCTATTATTCTTTTATAACATACAAATGAAAGGATTGTAATAAAATATGAAAAAACCTGATATAGACTTTTATGATTCTACAAGTCTAAAATCTTATAATTTAGATTCTATTATGAAATATCAATTATCTATGCTAAATAGATTGGACTTTTTTACTAAAAGACATAGTGAAAATGTTGCAAATTTAGTATGTAGAATTTGTGAATACCTACATTGTAATAAAATATTTACGATTCACGCCACAATTTGTGGATATTTACATGATATTGGTAAATTGTATATTCCCCCAGAAATACTAAATAAACCTGGAAAACTAACTGATGAAGAATATGAAATTATAAAAACTCACACTACACTAGGCTATGAAATGTGTATGAAAGATTTAAAGTTGCGCCCATATGCAGAAGGTGCTTACTATCATCATGAAGCTTTAAATGGAACAGGATACCCTCAAGCACTAACTAAAAAAGATATTCCATATGTTGCACAAATTATTCGTGTTGCTGACGAATACGATGCTATTGTTACTAAAAGACAATATACCACTCACGTTAACATTTCTGAAACTTTGAGAGATTTAATAAAAGATGCTCAGCCTGCTGACCTTAGAAAAACTGTCGCTTTAGATGTTGTAAGAGAAAATTATAAAGTGGGTAAAATTAACGCTAAAGCTTTAAAGGCTTTATTTAAAGTTGTTATAGATGATACTTTATATGAGATTAGTGGTGTTATGGATTATATTAAATATTTAGAAGAACAAATTGATAGATTAGAAAAAATAGAAAAGTATGATTTAAAAATGCAAAAAGCTAAAACTGATAAAGATAAAGAATATTACAAAGAAGGCATGAGATTGCTTTTTGATAGTGGAGAAACATTTGAAAATTACCAAACTGTACTTGATGAATATCGTAAAGCTGTTGTTACAAGAGAAGAAGTTAGAGTAAAATTATATAACGAAATTAAAATTATAAAGAAATTAAGAATTTAAGTTCAAAAATGAGCCTAAGATTTTCTAGCAAATGCAAATTTAAAGAAAATCTTGGGCTCTAAATTTTTACAATTCTTCCAAACCAAAGCTAACACCTAAAGCATTATTAATTTTATTCATTACTTTGTCATCATTTATATGACCTATTTTTTCTTTTAACCTACTTTTATCTATTGTTCTTATTTGTTCTGCAAGTACTACAGAATCTGCTTTTAATCCACTTCCCTCTGACTCTATTTCTATATGAGTTGGCAATCTGCTTTTCCCAGTTTGAGAAGTAATTGCTGCCGCTATAACAGTAGGGCTATGTTTATTTCCTATATCATTTTGTATTATTATTACAGGTCTTATTCCTCCTTGCTCTGAACCTACAACTGGACTTAAGTCTGCATAAAACATATCTCCTCTTTTTATTACCATTTGTGAATCACTCCCACTATTTCTACGTATTTAAGGTTTGATTTTTGATATATTTTTTAAATATTCTTAAGATATTTCTATCTCAGTATATAATATGTATATTATTACTTTTTGGTTAACATCTTTAACTATCATTTTTTTAGGTTTTCCAGTTGTTTTGTCTATATATAATTTTTTGTTAGCATTATATTTATTTTCTTTATTTCTTTGAATTTCTAGTACTATCCCATTTTCTGTTGATGTTTTTTTTGTATTCTCTGAATTTTTAAATTCTTCAACAAATTCATTTAACCACAGTCTATTTTCTGCAATATAACTGTAATCTTTAAAAACAGTTTCTAATTCTAACTTTTTATTCATTATACTTAAATTAGTTCCATCATACTTAGTTATAACTCCTGCTATATTGCTAGGTTCTAGAACTTCTTGTGTACTATTATTATTTTCTACATTTTGTTTTACTACATATTTTGTTTTATTTTTATTAGTCTCTATTTCTATATCTAATTTTGCATTATACGATTTAATATTTAAAATTTTATCAACAATCTCTTCCTCAGATTTGTTAATACTAGTATTTCCTTTTTTTATAAAATTATAAGTACAAAATATTATAAGTAAAATTATTATGCCAACAGACAAAATAATCATTATTTTCTTACCTTTCATTCACACCATCCCTTTCATTAAACTTCTCGTTATGTTAAGGACAATTGGGGACGGGGCACTTTTGTCCTTTCTGAAATTCAAATTTCGAATTATGTTAAGGACAAAAGTGCCCCGTCCCCAATTGTCCTTAACCCTAAAAAAACGAATAGATTAATATCTATTCGTTTTTAGTTTATTCACTTCATATTAAAATATTCTGTAAGACAAGTTATAAGTTCATTTTTTGTTTCTATATTATTAATTTTTTGTCTTAACGTTGTGGCATCTGGCATATTTTTTATGTATGCACATATGTGTTTTCGCATTTCTTTTATTCCAACTAGTTCCCCTTTTTCTTCTGTTTCATAATTTATATGCTTTATTATTGTCTTATATTTTTCTTCATTTGAAACAGTTTCTACTTTTTCTCCTTTTAAATATGAAATAATATCTTTAAATATCCATGGATTTCCTAAAGCTGCTCTTCCTATCATTATTCCATCTACACCTGTATATTCAAACATTTTTAAGGCATCTTCTTTTGATTTTATATCACCATTTCCTATTACAGGTATACTAACAGATTTTTTTACTTCTTTTATTATATCCCAATCTGCCTGACCAGAATAGTATTCTTCCCTTGTTCTACCATGGACTGTTATAGCAGAAATTCCTAACCTTTCCACTATTTTTGCTACCTCTACAGCAACTATATTTTTGCTATCCCAACCTTTTCGTATTTTTACAGTTACTGGTACAGTCGAATTTTGTACCACACTATCTACTACCTTTTCTAATAGTTCTAAATTTAAAAGTAATTTACTTCCATCCCCATTTTTCACTACCTTTGGAGCTGGACATCCTAAATTGATATCAATTATATCTGCAAATTTTGAAACATATTTTGCTGCATATCCCATTGCTTCTGGCTCGCTCCCAAATATTTGCATACTAACTGGTCTTTTCTCTTGCTCAGTATCTAATAGCACTTTTGTTTTTGTATCATCATAATATAGACCTTTTCCACTAACCATTTCTGTACATACTAGTCCAGGTCCATATTCCTTGCAAATTTTTCTAAATGATTTATCTGTTATTCCAGCCATTGGAGCTAAAATTATATTGTTTTCTAAAGTTACATTTCCTATTTTTAATTCTTTTAAATACATCATTTTCTCCTTATAGTTCCAAATTGTAACTTACCTTTTATTCAACAAAAATTGCTTTTTGTCTCCTTCCACTAATATTTAGTAACAATCCTACTAATATAAAATTCGTAAGTAGTGAACTACCTCCATAACTTACAAAAGGTAATGGTACCCCCGTAATTGGGAGTAATCCAATAGTCATTCCTATATTTTCTATCATGTGGAATAAAAATATTCCTGCAATTCCCATTGCTATATATGATCCCAAATCATCTTTTGCTGTTTTTGCAACATATACAGCTTTCGTTATTAATATAACATATATTACTACAATCATTGCTGTTGCAACAAATCCCATTTCTTCCCCAATAACTGCAAAAATAAAGTCAGTCGTTTTTGGATATAGAAATCCTAATTGTGTTTGATTTCCTTTTAATATTCCCATTCCAAACAATTGACCTGCACCTATTGCAAGTTTAGATTGTATTATGTTATAACCTGAACCTCTAGGGTCTAGATTTGGGTTTAAAAATACATCTATTCTAGTCTTTGCATGTTCTGGCAATATAAAGAAATACAATAATGGAGCTAATACTATAACAACTACTACTGCTGTTATTACATATCGTTTTTTTATTCCCGCTGTAAAAAGTATCATTACTGTTGACATTAAAAATGCTATTGCAGTTCCATAGTCTGGCTGTTTTATAATTAGCAATACCGGTACAGCTATTATTAATAAAAGTAGTGCCAACATAATAGGCCTACTTATTTCATCTCTTCCTTTTTCCTGCACTTTTGTAACCGCATATGAAAATGTCAATATTACAAATATTTTTGCAAATTCTGATGGTTGAAAAGAAAATGGTCCTAAGTTAAACCAACTTGACGCACCATTTACACTTTCCGTAAATAAAACTGCTATAAGCAATATTAAAAATACACCATAAAAAACAGGTGATACTTTCGCTATTGATTCATAATCAATTACTATAGCCATTATAAGAAATGGTATACTAATAAATATCCACATTATTTGTTTTTTTAACTCATCATACTCTGTATTTTGAGTTGCTGAAAATAATGCCACCGTTCCTATCAAGGTTAGTAGTATTGTGCATATTAGTATACCCCATTCAACATTCTTAAATATATTTTTTTTCATTATTCAGCCTCTACCTTTTCAGGATTTTCATTTTTTTCTTCAATAACATCTGTTACTTCTTCATTTTCATCTGTTAATTCGGCTTTTTCTTCTACTACTTGTTCTTCCTCTTTTTTATTTTTTTCTTGTAGATGTTCTTCTTTCTTAACTTCAGATTCTTCTTTTTTATCTAGGTTTTCCTCTATTTCTTCAGCCTTTTCTTTTTCTTCTTTTTTTGCTACCTCGTCTGCTTTTTCTCTATTAATATTCAATTTTTTAGTGTCGTCTTTTAAACTTACAATTGGAATATTTGCATAAAGTGCTGGAGCACCTGTTGTACCATCTGAATTTACTTTATTTGTAAGTTTTACATCTATTGAATTTTCATCTACATCTATATATTTTTTTATTACTTCTATAATTTCTTGTTTCATCATTTCTAAGAAGTCTGCAGATACATTTGCTCTATCTTGCATTAGTACTAAATGTAATCTTTCTTTTGCTGTATCTTTTGAGTCCTTTTTTTCTTCTTTAGAAAATTTCTTGAAAAAGTTTATTATGCTTTCGAACATCTTTATCCCTCCATTATTTTAGTCTATTTTTTTGAGAAGATACTTTTAATTTTAGCCCAAAGACCTTCTTCTCTTCCTGGAATTGTAACTTCTACATTTTCTCCCATAATTCTTCTTGCTATTTCTGTATATGATTTTCCAGATGGAGCTTTATGATTCGATACTACAGGCTCTCCTTTGTTTGTTTGTGTTATAATATATTCATCATCTGGTACAACACCTATTAAATCTATAGATAACAAATCCACAATATCTTCTACATCCATCATTTCACCTTTTTTTACCATGTTTGGACGTAGTCTATTTATAACTAATTCTGGATTTTTTATTTCTGAGGCTTCTAACAATCCAATAATTCTATCTGCATCTCTTATTGCTGATATTTCTGCTGTTGTTACTACTACAGCTCTATCTGCTCCTGCTATTGCATTTTTAAAACCTTGCTCTATTCCTGCTGGACAATCTATTAATATGTAATCAAATTCTTCTTTTAATTTTGATGTTAGTTCTTTCATTTGTTCTTCATTTACTGCACTTTTATCTCTTGTTTGAGCTGCTGGAAGTAAAAATAGTTCATTAAAACGCTTGTCCTTTATTAAAGCTTGTCTTAATTTACATTTTTCTTCTACAACATCTACTATGTCATAAACGATTCTATTTTCTAATCCCATAACTACATCTAGATTACGAAGACCAATATCAGTATCTATTAATACTACTTTTTTACCTTTTAAAGCTAAAGCTGAACCTAAATTAGCAGTTGTTGTTGTTTTTCCAACTCCACCTTTTCCAGATGTAATAACTATAACTTCTCCCATAATTTTCCTCCTTAATTACTTATAAATCAAAAGTGCATATTTAATACCATTATAATATACGGAAATAAGCAAAAAGTCAATGAATATTACAGAAATATTTCAAATTTTTTTTTGTTTTTTTGTTGACAAATTTAATATTTTACTTTATAATAATACTTGTCTTATTTAGATATGGCGAAGTAGCTCAGTTGGCTAGAGCATCCGGTTCATACCCGGCAGGTCATGTGTTCGAATCACATCTTCGCTACCAATAAAAAATATTCACATACAAAAAGCACACCATTTAGTTGATGTGCTTTTTATATTAATTCATATAATCTCTTAATTTTTTAGAACGTGATGGATGTCTCAATTTTCTTAAAGCTTTTGCTTCTATTTGTCTAATTCTTTCACGTGTTACCATGAATTCTTTTCCTACCTCTTCCAAAGTTCTTGCTTTTCCATCTTCTAGTCCAAATCTTAACTTTAATACTTTAGCTTCCCTTGGAGTTAATGTTTCCATTACCTCTTCTAATTGTTCTTTTAATAATGTATATGCTGCAGAATCTTGTGGTGCTGGACTATCATCATCTTGTATAAAGTCTCCTAAATGGCTATCATCTTCTTCACCAATAGGTGTTTCTAAAGATACTGGGTCTTGTGCTATTTTTTGAATTTCCATTACCTTTTCTACTGGTATTTCCATTTCTTTTGCAATTTCTTCTGGGCTAGGTTCACGACCTAATTGTTGTAATAAATGTCTTGATGTACGGATTAATTTATTTATAGTTTCTACCATGTGTACTGGTATTCTTATTGTCCTTGCTTGATCTGCAATAGCTCTTGTTATTGCTTGTCTAATCCACCATGTTGCATATGTGCTAAACTTAAATCCTTTTGTATAATCAAATTTTTCAACTGCTTTTATTAGTCCCATGTTTCCTTCTTGTATTAAGTCTAAGAATAACATTCCTCTACCTACATACTTTTTAGCAATACTTACTACTAGTCTTAAGTTTGACTCTGCTAATTTTTGTTTAGCAGCTTCATCTCCTTCTAATACTTTCTTTGCAAGTTCTAATTCTTCGTCATAGCTAAGAAGAGGGATTCTTCCTATTTCTCTTAAGTACATTCTTACTGGGTCATCAACATTAATTCCATCTATCCCTGCAGTTAAATCTATATCTTCTAACTTTATATCTTCTACTTCTTCTAAGTCCTCAATATTTGGTTCTTCTAATTCGTCTTGTAATAAGTCTACTCCTAATTCTTCAAAAGCATCAAATACTTTGTCTAGTTGCTCTGGATTTGTCTCTTCTAATTGATTAGCAAGTTCTCCGTAAGTCATTTTTCCATTGCTTTTCTTTGCTTTTTCTATTATTTCATTTACTTTTTTGTCTGTACTTTCGTCTTTCTTTTCTTCTTTTATATTTGTATCTTTTGTAGTTTCTTTTTTCGCTGTTTTACTTGTTATTTTTTTTGTTTCTTCTTTTTCTTGTATTTCGTCTTTTATTTCCTCATTTTCAGCTTTTTTCACAAATAATCCCTCCTATTTTATTTTAGCTAATTTTATAATGATTTCATTTAGCATATTTTCTAATTGTTCGCTTTCTTCTCGTCCTAAATCATTTCTTTCTAGTTGTTTAATAATTTCATTTCTTTCTTTTAGCATTCTTTCTTTTAAATATGTATTTACAACATCATCCACACATTTTTTCACTTCATTTATTTCGAAATCATATGCTAATATCCACGAAAGCTCATTAACTACCTCTTGTTCTTCAAACCAATTCACTATATTTTCTGTATTAATATTTCCTTTTTCGTACTGTTCATACAATTTTTTTAAAATCTTAATATTAATTTCGTTTTTAAAATCACTTATATCTATATTATTTTTAATTTTTTGATATGCTTCATTTGGATAATTTATTAATAAATATATAACTAATTTTTCTCTTTTATCAGTTTGTTCATTTGTAATGTTTTTTTCTGGTTGTTCTAAACGTGGTTTAGCTCTTTCAAGTATTTTGTTTCCTACTGTATTAGAATTTTCTAATTTACTTATTTCAGCATATATAGCTTCTTTAGAAATTTGATATTCCTTCTGAATTTTATCTATATATACTTCTCTTTCTATTTCATTATTAATTTTTGATAGTACTTTTGCAATTTCCTTCAAAAATTTTATTTTGTCATTTGCATTTTCTATATTTAAATTTTGTCTTAAGTTTTTAATTTTAAATTCAACTAAAGATATTGATTTTTCGACTTGCTTTTCAAATCTCTCTGGTCCATATTTAACTACAAATTCGTCTGGGTCTTTTGCACCTTCTATTTGTAATATTCGCACATCACACCCAAGATTTTGTAATATCTCTAATCCTCTTAAAGTTGCAGCTTGTCCAGCTCCATCAGAATCATATCCTATAATTACTTGTTCACTGCTTTTTCGTAATAATCTTCCTTGTGCTTCTGTCATTGCAGTTCCTAATGATGCCACTGCATACGATATTCCTCTTTGATGTAATGATACTGCATCCATATATCCTTCTACTATAAGAATTTTCTTTAGCTCACCTTTTTTAGCTACATTTAAGCCATATAGATGCCTTCCCTTACTATACACTATATTTTCTGGTGAATTTATATATTTAGGTTTACTATCATCTAACACCCTACCGCCAAAAGCAATTACTCTGCCTCTAACGTCTTGTATAGGGAACATTAATCTATTTCTAAATCTATCTATAAATTTGCCATCTTGTGTTTTGTTGACTAAACTAGATGCTAAAATTTCTTCTTCTGTAAAACCACTTGCCTTTAGTTTAGTATATAGTTCATTAAAGTTTCCTGAATATCCTATTAAAAAATTCTTTAAAGCATTGTTGTCTAATCTTCTCTTTTTTACATATTCTTGAGCAGGTTTTGCTGTAGATTTGTATAAATTCTCATGATAGAATTCTGCTGCAATCTTATTTATTTCATATACTTTAGATTTTAAAAGTGCCGTCTTGCTGTCTCCATCATTTTCTAATACTGGTAGTTCAACTCCAGATTTTTCTGCTAGCATTTCTAGAGTTTCTTTAAAACTTAAGTTTTCAATTTTGCTAACAAAATGAAAAACATTTCCACCTACTCCGCATCCAAAGCAGTGAAATATCTGTTTATCTGGTGATACAGAAAAAGAAGGTGACTTTTCTTTATGGAATGGACATAGTCCAAAAAAGTTTCTGCCACTTCTTTTTAGTACAACATATTGTGATATGACATCGACAATATCGTTTCTATTTCTAATTTCATCAATTAATTCATCACTATATCGTGCCATTTTATCAACCTTTCTTTACCATATTTATATTATTCGACACAATAGACATAAATCCTTCTTTTATGTAACACAAATGACATAAATATTTTGTCTATTAAGCAACTAAAAGACGACTATTTTCCTAAGTCGTCTTTACTTTTTTACTATTTATACATTTGTTGTTCCATCGAAAGGAATAAATTTTTTAACTATATCTTTTCCTATTTCTGGAGTTTGTTCATTACATCCTTTATATTCTTCAAATGAATTTGTTATTTTATTTTCTACTAAGTTTTCAACCTCTTCTTGTGAAGCATGTTCTGCTAGAACTAATTCACTTACTAATATTTGTTTAGCGTTGTTAAGCATTTTCTTTTCACCAGTAGATAAGCCTTTTTCTTTTTGTTTAAAAGCAAGATTTCTTACAACATCCGCAACTTCATAGATATCTCCACTTTTCATTTTTTCCATATTATCTCTATATCTTTTATTCCAATTATTAGACATTTCTGTTTCATTTTCTTCTAATATTTCTAATACTTTACCTGCATTTTCTTTATTAATTATATTTCTAACACCAATTTCTTCAGCTTTTGCTGTTGGCACCATAACTTTTACTTCTCCAGGCATTTTTATAATGTAATATGCTTGTTTTTCTCCTAATATATCTTTCTCCTCTATTGCATCTATTGTTCCAGCTCCATGCATTGGATATACTATTTTATCACCTACATTAAACATGTAAGACACTCCTTTCAACGCTAAATTTTAATTGTATGTAAGTTAAGAAAGGTTTCGATTCTCTTTTTCAACCACTGCTTATATTATACAACAAATTTTGGTAAAAGTCAAAAGATTTTCCAATATTTTTTTCTTATATTTTGTAACAATTATGACTCTTTTGCCCATATAACTAATCTCTTTGAAGCGTCAGATGTACAGGTTGAAAGTGATATTTCTCTTTTACCTTGTGTATTTCTTGAAGCATACTCAAAATCTGTATCTGTTGTTAAATATTTATTGGTTATTGTGTATTCTACTTTATTTCCATATGCATCTGTTATATATATTTTGTCTCCTAATTCCAATTTTTTATTGTTTCCAAAAAATCCACCATTTCTATAATTATGTCCAGCTATAACTGTATTTCCAATTTGATTTAAACCTGGTCCATATAACATAACTATTGCTCTATCCATAGCATCTGTAGAAATATCATCTACTATTGGATATTTTACCTTTGTTTTTGGTATTTGGATTGTTCCTATTACATTGTATCCTTTATATTTTACTGTCGATGTCTTATTTGTATTATTATTATTGCTTGGTGTTTCAACCGTAGTATTGGTTACCTCGTCAACAGTATTTTCGTCATCTACAGCAACTACTATTATTTGATTTTCAAATTCATCAACTGTTTTAGCAGCATCTTTTGCTATAAGATAATTAGAAATATAATCATATGCTAAATATCCTACTAAACCAATTACCACTATTGATATTACTACTAATAATATAGAAAAAAATCTTCTTCCACCATTAACCATTTTCATTCCTTTCCTGAAATACAATAATAAATTTTGTATCTCAAAAATATATCTTATTTATTAGAAAGTGAGCGACATAAAACTTTGCCACTCACTATATTTTTGTTATATTTTTTAACTTTCTCTTGCATAAATTACCAATCTGCTTTTTGTATCATCTGTACAAGTTACTAATGTAACTTCTCTTTTTCCTTCAGTATCTCTTTCCATATAACCAGAATCTTCTGGTGATGTTGTATATGTATTATAAATTATATATTCTAACTTAGTTCCTTTTTCGTCTGTAATATATACTTTATCCCCATTAGATAAATTTTTATTATTTGAGAAAAATGTTCCATTTCTATAGTTGTGTCCTATAATAATTGTGTTTCCTACTTTATTTAATCCCGGTCCACCATTAATAGCAACTGATTGCTCTATAGCATCTTTGCTAGCATCTTTTAATACAGGATATTTTAATTCAGTCTTCGGAATTTCTATTGTTCCTACTGTTGGAAATCCATTAAATGTATTGTCTGAAGTAGATCCTCCATTAACTTGCTCATTTTTTATATTTACTTCTACATTTTCTATTTCTGTATTTTGAACTGTGTTTTGTGTTTCATTTTTTAGCTCACCATTTACGCTTCCTTCAAATCTATCGGCTGCGTTTTGAGCATCATTATTTATTTTGGTATTTTTTATATAATCTACTGTAAAAAATATAAGTATTCCTATTATAACTACTATTAAAACTACTAAAGCTACTGTAAGAGCTTTTCCAAATCTACCTTCAAACATATTTATATCCTCCTTTGTTTTCATATACCCTTATTATAACATATAAAATATCTTTTTTCTACAAAAAGTTAATTTTATTTTATAATTTTAGCTATTAAATCATATTCGTTTGTATCAACAATTTCACATTCTACGAATTTTCCTTCTAAAGCCTTATCTACCATTTCTATATAAACAAGTCCATCTATATCTGGTACATCCATATAGCTTCTTCCTACATAATATTTTCCATCAAATGTTTTTGTTTCTACTAAAACTTCTAATTTTCTTCCTATTTGTTTTTTCAAGTTTTCTTTTGATATTTCCTGTTGTAATTTCATGATTTTATTATACCTAGCTTTTTTAGTTTGAGGATGTACTTGATTTGGCATCATTTTCGCTGGTGTTCCTTCCTCTTTTGAATAACTAAATGCTCCTAATCTTTCAAACTTTGCTTCTTTTACAAAATCATAAAGTTCTTCAAAATTTTCCTTTGTTTCCCCTGGAAATCCTACCATAACGGTTGTTCTTATTATTACATTTGGTATTTCTTTTCTTAATTTTTCTATAATTTTTCTTATACTCTTTCCATCACTTTTTCTATTCATTCTTTTTAAAACATTGTCTGATATATGTTGAATTGGTATGTCAAAGTATTTACATATTTTTTCTTCTTTTTTTACAACATCTATCAATTCTTGAGTTATGGTTTCTGGATATGAATATAAAAATCTTATCCATTTTATTCCTTCAATTTCACATAGCTTGCTTAAAAGTTCTGCAAGCATTGGTTTTCCGTATATGTCTATTCCATATTTAGTAGTATCTTGCGCTATTACAACTATCTCTTTATAGCCTTCCTTTGCAAGTTTCTCCGCTTCTTCTAATATATTTTCCATTTTTCTACTTACAAATGGACCTCTTATTTTTGGTATTGCACAATATGTACAATAATTGCTACATCCTTCAGCAATTCTTAAATATGCAAAGTTTTCACCTGTTGTAATTACTCTATCTAAAAAGTCTAAATTTTCCTTTTTTGTACCTTCTGGCTTTATTACTTGTTCTATTTGTTTCCAAATAGTATCATAAGATTTATATTTTATCCATAAATCGACTTCTGGAATTGCTTTTTCTAGTTCTTCTTTAAATCTTTGTACCAAACATCCCATTACTATTAAATATTTGCATCTTTTCTTTTTATATTCTGCCATTTCTAAAATAGTGTTTATAGCTTCTTCTTGTGCAGAGGCTATAAATCCACAAGTATTTATTACTAATATATCTGCATCTTCTGGGTTATTTACTACTTTATAATTATTTTCTTTAAATAGTCCTATTGTCATTTCTGTATCTACTAAATTCTTACTACATCCTAAATGTATAAATCCTACGTTCATTTTTTATTCCTTTCTACTAATATTTAGTTTAACTTTATAATATATTTTATAGTTGGCACCTTAAATAGCTTGAGCTAGAATATATTATAAAATTGAATAATATACTTATTTTTTAAGGGAATATCAAAATAAAGATATTCCCTTATTTAAGCATTACTTCAAATATTCTCCAAAATATTTTTGAATATTCTCCTCGAACACTGCTTCATCATCATTTGCCAATCGAACGACTTTAATATTTTTAGCCTGTCTTTCTACTTCATCTGCCATTTTCAAGTATTCTCTTTGCTGCATAATGCTTGACTGTGCCTCAAACTTTTGATATTGATGCTTTTGCCTTTTTATTCTTTGTTCATATAACTCCTCGTCTTTCAAATATAAAATAACAAGATACACATCATAGTTATCTATGTTTTTCATGTTATCCAACTTTTGAAGCAAGCTATTATATGTTTCACTAAAAGAATGTTTATTGTAACCAAGTCTTGAGTATATTTCATTTGTAAAAAACGTTCTGTCAAATATCATATTAATATCTGTGCAGTTTTCCATATACTCTATAAGTTTCTCATACTTTACTCTTATTTTTGTAAGTCCAGCTTCTGTCTTGTCCTTTATTCCTGACAAGCTGTGTAAGTCTGTTGCTGCCATGTGTTCTCTTAAGTATCTTGTAAATGTTGACTTTCCAACTCCTTGAGGTCCTTCTACAATAATGATAACATCCTTCATGTCTATTCTCCTTTCAATTGTAAGAAAATAAGTTTAAAATTTTTCATGTTCCAAGTATAACATTCTTTTTTCCACTTTGCAAGCTATTTTGCAATTAGCTCTAAGTTTTCCTCTGTTTGTATGTTTACTACTGTAATTTCGTTTTCTAGCTTTTCATATGGCTTTTTAACTACTATATAATTTGTTGTATGTCCCTTAATGTAATCTCCTTCTTTTTCTTCCCAAAGTACTTTTACATCTTTACCTATATATTTTTCATTATGCCTTTTAGTGTTTTCATCAGATAAATCTATTAATATTTTGCTTCTTTTCTCTTTTATGCTTCCATCTATTTGATTTGGCATTACTGCTGCTTTTGTTCCTTTTCTTTGAGAATATTTAAATATGTGCATTTTATAAAAATCTATATCTTTTAAGAATTGATATGTACTTTCAAATTCAGCATCTGTTTCTCCTGGAAACCCTACTATTATATCTGTTGTAAGAGCAACATTTTGATATGCTTTTTTTAATAGCTCTACAGATTTTGCAAACTCTTCTATAGTATACCTTCTATTCATTCTTTTTAAAGTTGCATCACATCCACTTTGAAGTGATAAGTGGAAATGGTCACATATTTTATCTAATTTTGTAAGTCTTTCTAAAAACTCCTCTGTAATTAATGTAGGCTCTAGTGAACCAAGTCTAATTCTTTCTATCCCATCTATCTTGTTTATTTCTTCTAATAAATCTATTAAACCTATATGTGGTTTGTAATCTTTTCCGTAAGATGCTAAATGTATTCCTGTAATTACAACCTCCTTTATTCCTTTTTGTGCGATAGCTTTTATTTCTTCTACTACACTCGTAACATTTCTACTCCTTATATGTCCTCTCGCATATGGAATTATACAATAACTACAAAATCTATCACATCCATCTTGTACTTTTATAACAGCTCTTGTTTTTTCTGTATATTCTGTTGCTCCAAAATCTAAAAATTCTTTTTGATACATAACATCTGTTACAATTGTCTCTTTTTCTGTATTATTTTTATAATTTTCTACATATTCTACTATTTTGTTTTTCTCATTTGTTCCTAATATTAAATCTATTTCTGGAATTTTCGCTAATTCATCCTTTGCAACTTGTGCATAGCAACCGCATGCTATTAATATACTTTCCGGATTAATCTCCTTAACTCTCCTAAGCATTTGTCTAGATTTTCTATCTGCCATATTTGTAACAGTACATGTATTTATAATATATATATCTGCTTTATCATTAAAATCTACTATTTCATAACCTTTATTTATAAATTTTTCTGTCATTGCATTTGTTTCATATTGATTTACTTTGCAACCGTAATGTACAAAAAGCAACTTTCATATTCATATGTTTCAATCCTTTCATGTCTTTAATATATTTATTTTTTTTAATATTCGACATATATTTTACCATAAACTTTTTAATTTTGAAAGCCAAAATTTGATTTTTATGTAAATTTGTGTTAAAATATATGTATATCAACATTTTAGGAGGGTTAACTATGGGTAGTATAACAACTTTTATGGATTTTGAAGTACGGAAAAGTCAAAAGAAACATTTACAGGTAGCACAGTATAAACAGGATACTGAATTAGATTTAGCTATTCGTAATTATAATGAAGCTCTTGCAGAAGCTGTAATCTATAAAAAGCAACAGCTATGCATACCTGAAGAAGTAGTTACTAAAGCAATTGGAAGAAGACCTTCTTCCAATCTTGACACTCCAGACATGGATACCTTGATTATGGAGGTCGATGAGATTAGAAGTTATCAGAAAAACAGAGAATTATTTATGGATAAAGTCAGAAAGACAGCTTTTCCGCTGTACTAACCCAAAAGAGGCGCTTGCAATAAAGTGCCTCTTTACTTTTATCCAAGTCATTATCACATTCTTACCTAGTCATTATTACATTTCTTTTACAAAATTGTTCCTTTATTTTCCCAATGTATTCCATTTCAAGTATTTTTATGTTATAATTATATTGTTAGTAATTTTTTATAGGAGGTCTATTATGTGGCAAGTATGGCTTATTATAGCAGGAGTATGCTTTATTATTGAAATGGCAACTGTTGGTTTTTTCGTGTTTTGGTTTGGTATAGGTGCTTTGCTAAGCATGTTAGTTAGTATCTTTTGCCCAGAAAACATATTATTACAATCAATTGTGTTTGTTGTTTCGTCAGTAATATTACTATTTTTAACTAAACCTCTTGTAGACAGATTTACTAGAAAAGATAAAAAAGTTGAGACAAATGCCTACTCTATTATAGGTAAAAAAGGAATTGTATTACAAGATATCAATTCAACCTATGGCATTGGTCAAGTTAAAATTTCTGGTGAAGTTTGGTCTGCCAAATCAGAGGACAATGATGTTATAAAAAAAGGTTCACAAATAGAAGTAGTAAAAATAGAAGGTGTAAAAGCTGTAGTAAAACCTATAAAAATAGAAGCAATTAAATAAATTGTTATAAAAAAGGAGGAAATTTATTATGGAAGGACTTATAGTTTTAATTATTTTACTTGCTATTATATTTTTAATTGCATTTAAAACAATCAAAGTTGTAAAACAATCAGAAGTTTATATTATTGAAAGACTTGGTAAATTTCATAAAATTGCCGACGCTGGTCTTACAATAATAATTCCATTTATTGACCATGTGCGTAGTGTAGTTAGTTTAAAACAACAAACTATGGATATACCACCACAAGGTGTTATTACAAAAGATAATGTTACTATTACAATAGATACTGTAGTTTTCTACAAAATTACAGACCCTGCAAAAGCAGTTTATGAAATTCAAAGTTTAAAGAAAGGTATTGAATACCTAGCAATTACAACAATTCGTGATATCGTTGGTAAGATGGATTTAGATGAAACTTTCAGTTCTAGAGATGCTATTAACGATAAATTAAGAGTTATTCTAGACGAAGCAACAGATCAATGGGGATGTAAAATAGACAGAGTTGAAATTAAAGATATTACTCCACCTGCAGATATTAGAGATGCTATGGAAAAACAAATGAATGCTGAAAGAAATAAAAGAGCTTTAATATTACAAGCTGAAGGTGAAAGACAATCTGCAATCACTCTTGCTGAAGGTAAAAAAGAAGCTGCTATATTAGAAGCAGAAGCTGATAAAGAAGCTAAAATAAGAAGAGCTGCCGGTGAAGCAGAAGCTATTAAAAAAGTAGCTGAAGCTAAAGCTGAAGAAATACATATGGTATATAATGCAATGATGAAAGCAAATCCAGACGAAAAACTAGTACAATTAAAATCTTTAGAAGCATTAAAAGAAGTAGCTGCTGGTGAAGCTAACAAAGTATTTATCCCATTTGATGCAACATCTGCCTTAGGAAGCTTAGGAGCTATAAAAGAAGTTATAAAAGATGATAAAAAAAGTGATAAATAATACATATATCAACAAAAAGTACTGCTGTTTAGTAGTACTTTTTGTATGCCTCATTTTTATTTTCTGCATAATTTCATGAAATAAAATTTGTATGAAATGTTTATTAAAACTTTCTTTATATAAAGGAATGTTCGTCAAACTTTTCTGTTATATAAAAACAAGGAATCAAAAATTTCCGACAGTTAATACTGTATAGAAATTTCTAATTCCTTGTTTTTTACTAATTTTCGAGAAATATTCTTATTCGCAAAATATAGTTATTCAAATTGTTAAAATACATTGCATATTCTTTCTTTGCATAGTAGTCAACTATAAGCATCAAATCTGAAATATAAGTTGCATTAATGTATTTTTTCTCGATTAAAATTTCCAATTGTTCCATCGTTTTTTCTTTGTCCTCTAAAGTACTATCTTTCTTTTGATAATACCTATAAAGGTCATCAATTTCTGATGCAACCTGTGAAAGAACATAATTATATGCTTCTTTTTCTTTACTCATAATGCCTACCTCCCTTAAGTCTTTTTCTACATCAATTATGTTATAAATAATATCACATATTTTGTTATTAGTCTATATAAATATTAAATAAAATCTATATTTTAATCAATTACATAACAGTATCATCTTTCACGTAATATTTTGTTCCTATCATTTTATCAGGTAAGTATTGCTGTTCCACATAATGTCCTGGATAATCATGTGGATACTTATAACCATCATGGTATCCAAACTGTTCCATTCCCTCTGCCGGCGCATTTCTAATATGCATAGGGATTTCTCCTGTGTCTTTATTTTTCACATCTTCTAGTGCTTTATTTATAGCCAAATATGAAGCGTTTGACTTTAGCGATGTTGCAACATAGACAGCCGCTTCTGCAAGTATTATTCTAGCTTCTGGCATTCCTACCATATGAACAGCCTGCATTGCAGAATTTGCTACAACTAATGCATTTGGATTTGCCATTCCAACATCTTCAGAAGCACATATTACAATTCTTCTTGCTAAAAACATAGGGTCTTCTCCTCCATTTAAAGCTCTAGCTAAATAAAATATTGCTGCATCTGCATCACTACCTCTCATCGATTTTATAAATGCACTTATATTATCATAGTGGCTATCTCCATTTTTATCAAATATAGCTTTTCTATTTTGTACACTATCGGCTGCGATTTGAGGAGTTATTTCTATTATTCCATTTGCATCCATTTTAGTTGTAAGAACTGCAATTTCTAGACCATTTAGAGCTGTTCTTACATCCCCATTTGAAGTTTCAGCTATTTTTCTTAATGTATCATCTTCTATTTTTATTTTATAACTTCCAAGTCCCTCTGGTGAAACTAAAGCCCTTTTTAAAACAGTATATATATTTTCTATTGTTAATGGTTCTAATTTTACAACCATTGAACGAGATATTAGCGCCTTGTTAACTTCAAAATATGGATTTTCTGTTGTTGCTCCTATTAATATTACTGTCCCATTCTCTACATATGGAAGAAGAGCATCTTGTTGTAATTTATTAAATCTATGTATCTCATCTATAAACAAAATACATTTTCCTGATGGATTTAATAATAAATTGCTCGCATCTACTATTGCATTTTTTATATCTCCTACCCCTGCTGTTACTGCATTTATTCTTGTGAATTTATATTTTGTTGTTTCACTTATTACCCTTGCAAGTGATGTTTTTCCACACCCTGGAGGTCCCCATAAAATAATACTAGATAATCTATCTGCTTTTATTGTTCTATATAGTATTTTGTCTTTACCTAATATGTGTTCTTGCCCAACATACTCATCTAGTGTTTTTGGTCTCATTCTATATGCTAAAGGCTTGCTTAAGTCCATTCTTTCTCACGTTTCCTTTCTAATAAAATTTTTCTACACTTTAACATAACTCATTAGCGAGCTAAATTCTTTAGTCCTTGTTTTATCATATCTTCTACTGATATATTTAAATCTATGTTTTCTAGTGCTTTTTCTA
>ERZ827452.259-NODE-259-length-77645-cov-5.360188_pt1 | contig 77645 bp, 83 predicted proteins | sample MGYA00519866_ERZ827452 | MGnify/ENA primary metagenome ERZ827452 (study PRJEB31778, sample SAMEA3449307) | human gut metagenome | biome: human gut; feature: human-associated habitat; material: faeces | place: United Kingdom | collected 2010/2012 ... | reverse complement strand
TAAAGCGGTCCCCACTAGTCTTAATTTATAATTAAAATAATCAATTTACTTGAGTTGCATAAAATTTTATGAATAAAATTTTATGTTAGAGGCGTGAAATTTGGTACAAATTGAGTTGAAAAAAGTGGTGAAACCAGTGGGATAGGTTAAAAATATTTTTATTGGTAAATTGAGTTGTAGAAAAACTTGAGACAGTAAAAAAAATGAAATAAGAAAATATAAAATAAGAAAATATAAAAAGTAAATAAATGATAAATGTAAAAAATAAATAGAATTGGAGGAAGATTTATTATGAGAAATTTACAAAAGAACAGGCAAAAAGGTATTACATTAATTGCGTTGGTAATTACTATTTTGGTTTTAATTATCTTGGCTGGTGTTACTATTAATTTAACCATAGGAGAAAATGGAATATTTAGTAAGGCAAAGTATGCAAAAGAGAAGTATACAAATGAAGAGTATTTAGAACAAGAGCAATTGAATGAATTATATGCATATTTGGCAAAAGATAATAGCTTGCCAGAAAATACGAAAGATACTGATGCAGGAACACAAGTAAAATTACCATCAAGTTGGTACACCACTACAGCTGCATATGTATCAACAGAAGATGGAAAAACTGTGACAAAAGAAATAAAAACGGCAAGTGTAACAGCAGTAGCAACAGGTGGTGGAGAGACAGTACCTGTACCAAATGGCTTCTATTACGTAGGTGGAACAAAAGATAGCGGAGTAGTAATATCAAGTGATAAGAGAGACCAGAATAAATATGCTGGAGTAGCAGATGTGCCAGCAGGAGCAATATACAACAGTGATGGAACAGTAAAGACATATACAGATGAAGAATATGAAAAATTATCTGAAGATGAGAAAAAAGCTGTTATATTGGGAGACCAATTTATATGGATACCTGTAACAGCAGAAGAATATAAAAAGAGTAATACTTGGAATGGAAAAACACAAACAAGTTCTAGCTTAGCAAATGCAACATGGGAGACACAAACAAATACAGCAGAATTAGCACAAATACAAAAGTATAGTGGATTTTATATAGGAAGATATGAAGCAGGAACAAGTGAAATAACATTATCAAGTGGAGTAAATTTTGCAGCACAAAATACAGCGTCTGGTTGGCAAAATGCTAATTTTTCTATAAAAGATGGCTCTGGAAATACAGCAACAGGAAAAGTAACAACAAAAGCAGGAGAAATACCATATTACCATTCAGATTACTTTACTGCATGTAAATTAAGCTCAAGCATGTATTCAACAAATTATGTACAAAGTGGACTTACAACAGGAACAATGTGGGATGCAATGCTTAAATTTATAGGAAAAGGAAATGAAGCAATACTTACATCAAGTACATGGGGAAATTATAACAATTCGAGTAGCTATGTAACATATACAGCAGGACAAGGAAGATATGGTACAGTAGATTCATCAAGTGGAGCAATGACAGCAGCATTTAAGGTAAGTGATGGAAAATATTATTATGGAATAAAAACAACAGCAATATCAGAAAATGTAAAACAAAAGAATCTATATGATGTGGCAGGAAATTTAAGGGAGTGGACACAAGAAGCATCTTACCCAAATAATACATTAGAATCATACATGCTTCGTGGAGGTAGCTTCGACAACAGCTACTCTGGCGACCCTACATGTTTCCGTGTTAACGGCACTGCGACTGACACTTACACGAACCGCGGCTTCCGTCCCGCACTTTACATTAAGTAGTACTGAGCGCTGGCAGCGATACATTGAAACGAGCTCGAATTGTGATTAAAAGTATAAAATAAAAAAATATTGAATTGTATGATTTTATTTTACGATTTTAGTATAATAAATATAGGAAATGGAGAAAGCACAAACGTGGTTTGCCAGTATTATGTGAAAACACATCTGCCGTCAAGTAACAGGTGTGTTTTTTATTTGTCTATTTGCTTAAAAATATTATGAATATAATTAAGGCAAGTACTATACAATATTTTTATATGAAAAACAAGCGAACAAACAAAATTTTTGAAATTTTATATTTGAGGTGTTTTGCAAAGAATAAAAATATTTTTATATAATATAATAATATAAAAGGTTTAATGTTTTGGGGAGGAATATAAATAAATGAAAATAAGATATTTTGACCATGCTGCTACAACACCAGTTAGAGAAGAAGTTTTAAATGCAATGATACCATTTTTTAGTTTAGAGTATGGGAATGCGTCATCTATATATGGAAAGCGGAAGAGATGCCAAAAAAGCGTTACAAATTGCAAGACAAAAAGTTGCAAATGCAATTAATGCTAAGCCAAAAGAGATTTATTTTACCTCATGTGGAAGTGAAAGTGACAACTTGGCATTAAAAGGGGTGGCATATAAGAACAGGGAAAAGAAAAACCATATAATAACTACTAAAATAGAACATCCTGCTATATTACATACTTGTCAAACATTACAAAGACAAGGCTTTGATGTAACTTATTTGAATGTAGATGAGAATGGTTTTATCTCTTTGACAGAATTAGAAAATGCAATTAATGATAAAACTATATTAATAAGCGTTATGTTTGCAAATAATGAGATAGGAACGATAGAACCAATAAGTAAAATTGGAAAAATTGCTAGAAAGTATAATGTGCTATTTCATACTGATAGCGTTCAGGCTATTGGAAATGTAAGAATAGATGTGGATGAATTAAATATCGATTTACTTTCTATGTCAGCTCATAAGTTTTATGGACCTAAAGGCGTAGGAGCATTATATGTAAGAGAAGGCGTAGAATTTGAGAGGATACAAGATGGAGGACATCAGGAAAGAGATAAAAGGTCAGGAACAGAAAATGTAGCAGGGATAGTAGGCTTGGCAGAAGCAATAAAAATATCTTATGAAAATTTTGAAAAATACAACAAGAAATTAACCGATTTAAGGGAATATTATTTTAACCAAGTACAAGAAAAAATACCAAATATAAAAATTAATGGTGATAGAAAATTGAGGTTACCAGGCAATGCAAGTGTATCTTTTGCTAATGTTCAAAGTGAAGAGGTTTTATTTAAATTAGATGAAAAAGGAATATGTGCGTCTGGTGGAAGTGCATGCAGTACGGGCAATCCCAGTCCTTCACATGTTTTGCTTGCTATTGGTGCGGACTCTACCATGGCAAAAGGAACTATAAGAGTGACATTTGGATTAGATAATCAAAAAGAAGATGTAGATTATTTGGTAGATAATTTATCTAAAATCGTGGAGGAATTAAGAAAAGAAAATTAGAATAAATTTATAAAACTTGATAATAATACTAAATAGAAGTGATGATAAGAATGTGAAAATAAGGTTTAAAATCAATTTATAAAATGATGTATTTTATAAATTGGACTGTAACATAAAAATATTATGAAATAAAGAAATTAGAAAAATTACAAAAGAACAGGAGAATCTATTTAGTGAAGAATATAAAAATTGCATTAATAGGAATTGTGGCAGGTTTAATATGTGGCTTTTTCGCTTCTGGTGGAGGTCTAATATTAGTACCTGCTTTTGTGTATATTTTGAATATGGATGATACAAAGGCAAGAGGAACAGCTGTAACATGTATGCTACCTATGGTGGTTACTAGTAGTATTTTTTATTATAGAGAAAACTATATAAAATGGAATATAGGAATTATGTGTGCTGTAGGTGGAGTAATAGGAGGCATTATAGGTGCAAAATTGTTAAAAAAATTGCCAAAACAATATGTGAGAGTAATGTTTATTGTATTTTTATTATATGTATCTATAAAAATGCTTGTTAGTTAAATTTGATTGAATAAAAATATGCTATAAAACTGTAAAATAATAGTAAAGAATAATAGAACAAAAAAAGTAATTTAGTAATATGCTAATAAAAATGTTAAAAAGTTTTTTTTAAAATGGTACAACAAATAAACCTAATTAAGGAAAAATAAAAAAGGAAAGGAAAAAGAAATGCCAATTTTATTTGGAATTATATCTGGAATAGTTACGGGAATGGGAATGGGAGGAGGAACCATACTAATTTTGCTGTTATCACTCTTTATGAATTTAGAACAACATATTGCACAAGCGACAAATTTAGTATTCTTTATACCAACTGCATTATCAGCAATTATAATAAATATAAAACAAAACAATGTAGATAAAAAGCTAGCATTGCAAGTTTCTATTTTAGGAATAATAGGAGCTATAGTAGGAGCAATCGTATCGGAACAAATGAGTTCAGAAAATTTAAAAAGATACTTTGCTATATTTATTTTAATAATTGCACTACATGAAATATATGTGCTATATAGAGAGTATAATAGGAACCGAAAAAAGACATAATAGTATAAAATAGTTTAAGGAGGGATTTGTATGAAATTTGTTAAAGGAATGTTAATTGGAGGAATTGCCACTGCTGGAGCAATGTACATGTATAAAGAAATGTCTGGAAGAAGCAAAAGACAAATGATAAAAAAAGGAAAGCAATTTGCTCGTAAAATGGGAATTTTATAATGCGTTAGCTAATTAATATTAAATAAACAAAAATAGTTCTATAAAAGTATTTAAATTGTTTTTATAGAACTATTTTTGCGTTACCGTAAAAATTTCCAATAATTTATTTTCGAGAAAATTATTAAGAACTTTAGAGTTTTTAATAATGATATTTAGTAGAAAAAATTGATACACTTTTTTTACTAAAAAATAGCAAAATTAATAACATAAAAAGATGAATATTACAAAAATATTACATTTAAATTACAAGTATATTAAAACTATTGACTTTTTGTGAAAAAACGATAAAATAAAAGCACAATTACATTATTGTGTGCAAAAAAAGACAAAAAAGGTAAAAAGTATAAAGAAAAATTAGTATTATTTTGTCTGAAAAAGCCAAAAATAATAATGTATTTTTATGAAAACAAAGGAGATAAAATGTCAAGTTGCTTAGGTTTATATATACAAGATAACTTAATTAAATATGCAAAAGTAACAAAAGAAAAAGACAACTTAAAAGTAGAAGCTTTTGGGGTAAAATTCTATGACAATTTGGCTCAAGCTATAGACCAAATTGTTGCAGAAACATTTAGCTACAAAATACCAATAAGCACAAACTTGTCAGAAGAAAGTTACAATTATTTTTATTTATTTAGCTTATTAAATAAAAATGACTTAAAAAAATCAATTGAAACAGAATTTGACTCTTTTTGTTATGACAAAGGTTTAAATAAAAATACATTAGAAGCTAGGTATGCATTAGTTGCAGATATTGAAGATAAGGAAAAAATAAAAGTAATTCATATATTTACAAATAAAATAGAAGTAAATAAAAAAATACAAGACCTTGAAAATCATTCTGCATCAACAATAGTACCTTTACCAATGTGTATACCAAATATTGCGGATTTAAAAGAAAAAGAAAATGCATTAATTGTAAATATAGAAGATAAGACAACGGTAACAACAATAATTGACCAAAAGATATATCATGTTGATAAAATAGAAGAAGGTTCAGCACAAATATTAAATAGTATTAATGAAAAAGAAAATTCTTATACAAAAGCATATGAAATATGTAAGAACACAACAATATATACAATGGAAGGTAGAGATTTGGCACAAGAGGAAAATTTGTATTTACAAGATATAATGCCAACTTTATATGAAATTGTTCAACAAGTTAGAAAAATAGTGGACAGTTCTTTAAACAAAATAGAGAAAATGTATATTACAGGTACAGCAAGTACTATTAATAATATTGACTTATATTTTCAAGAGTATTTCCCAGAAATAAAATGTCAAATTTTGAAACCATATTTTATACCAGAGACTGTAAAAATTAATATGAAAGACTATATAGAGGTAAACTCTGCTATAGCTTTAGCATTACAAGGTCTTGGAAATGGAATAAAAAATATTAACTTTAAAAAACCGGCCTTAATGGATAAATTACCAGAATGGATGAAAATTAGTATAGGTGATAAAGACGGAGAAAAGAAAAAGAAACTTAATATCAACTGGGCTAAGAATATTAATATATCTTTTGATATGAAAGGGGCTTTAGACAATACAGAAAAGTGGCTTGTTAGGACAATTAGCGGAATATTGATGTTTATAATTATTTATTCAGGAATTACTATATTTTTAAAAGTACAAACTGATAACAAATTGAAACAAGTACAAGACGTAAAAAATGATACAACACAGCAAATTGCATTAGTAGATAGTGATATTCAAAAATTAAATAACAAGACAACAAAATACAATGAAATATTAAAAAAATTAGAAGACTATAAAAGCGAGACAAACGAAAATAGAAAAATTAAAGATTCTATACCAAATTTATTAACATCAATAATGTTTGGTATGCCACAACAAGTAACAATAACATCTATAAAAAATACAACAGGTTATACAATTAGAATAGAAGCAGAAGCAAAAGAATATGCTCAGCTAGGTTATTTTATAGGAAATATAAAGACAACTGGAATATTATACAACGTAACATCATCATCTGGAGTAAAACAAAATGATGTTGTAAAAGTAACAATAGAAGGAAGCTTATTCCCTGAATAATAAAAAGGAGAATGATTAATGAGGAAAATACTATTAATAATAGCTATAGTATTACTACTTGGATTTGGTTATGTTTCTGTTGTTAAAGGATTTGAAATAGGAAACTTAAAGATTTCAAGCGTAAAACAGATTGATGAGCAAAGTCAAAACTTAAAATTAAAAATAGAAGAACTAAACTCATTAATAGATGTAAGTTTTCCTAAAAAAATTAGTGAATTAAAGGAAGCTAGCAATAAAATGCAAGCAACTAAAAAACAGTATTTAGATGAAACTAATACAAGCAGTGATGCAGAAATTTTATATGCCACTCAAACTGAAAGCTATGATATAGAAAGACTATGGACTACTATAGGTAAGCATGTAGACGATGCTGGTGTAAATTTAAAAATGGTTTTAAATACTAGTGCATCGGGTTCAAACGAAACTAAAGATATAGCATTTACAGTAGATGGAACTTATATAGCAATTACAAATTTTTTATATGGAATAGAGGATGATGAAGAACTAAATTTTAGAATTTACAATTTTGCATTATCTCCATATCAAAACGAAATATTGCAAGCAACATTTACAGTAAAAGATGTTAGAATAACATCAAGTTCACTAAATGAAAATTTAACAACATCAACGACAACAACTAATAATAGTACAAATACAACTACTGACACAAATACGAATACTACTACAGAAAATACTACTAATCAGTAGAAAATAAAGGAGTAAACAATGGCTAAAACAGTTTTCAAAGAAATAATAATAACTTTATTGCTATGTATTGCTATTTTATTAATATTAGGAATTATATTTTATGATTATAATCCATTAAATAAGGTGGTACCTAGTAAAATAGCGTATACTGAACCAAATGATATAAAAAATGAACTAGAAGAAAACGAAGTAAATGATGTCTGGGACAGTGGAATAAATGTTGTATATAGCATTGAAGGAAAAGATTTGAATGTTTATAAAAAAAGCAATAGCTATGTTTCTGGAAAACAAAATCCATTTGGAGCAATTGCAGAGGAAGCTACAAATGATGAAAATAATTCGTCTACAACAAGTGGAAGTTCAACAGGAACAAAAGCTAATAATATAAATAAAACTAATACGAATCCAGATTCAACAGGGACATTCTTAAATACAACTGGAAAAAAATAATTTAGGTTATATTTATTTATTAAATATATACAAAAGAATATTGATAAGGAGGAGTTTTTTATGTTAAAACAACAAAAAGGTATTACATTAGTAGCATTAGTAATCACAATAGTAGTTTTAATAATCTTAGCAGGAGTTGCTATTTCATTAACTCTATCAGATAATGGAATATTCAACAGAGCTAAAACTGCTAGAGATGAGTATCAACATGCTGCAAACGAAGAAAATGTTGGATTTACAAACATTGAAGCATATGTTAACAGCATACAATAATTATTATTTAGTAAAAAAGCTAAATATGAGGTTACCTGTAAAATTATATTTAGGTAACCTCTAATTTTTTTAAAAATGATTGATATTTTCAATCATTTAGTATATTAGTAAGGAAAGATATCAATATGGAACAGATTATTTTTTATATATTAATTTTTATGATAGGAACATTATTTGGTAGTTTTTCTACCTTAGCAGTATATAGAATTCCATTACATCAGGATATTACACATAAACGTTCATATTGCCCAAAATGTAATCATAAACTTGATTTTTGGGATATGATACCAATTTTAAGCTACATATGTTTAGGTGGAAAGTGTAGATATTGCAAAGAAAAAATAAGAATACGTTATTTGTTATTAGAAGCATTTACTGGAACAGTGTTTTTATTATATGCTATGTCATTAAATATAAATTTTTATAATTTAGAAATAAATAAACTAGTATATTTAGTAATTGGCATGTTGTACATAGCAGGACTTATAATTGTAGCAGGAATTGATAAAGAAAAAGTAAGTATAAGTAGAGAATTAATGGTATATGAAATTGTAATCCTATCTATATATATGATTTATCTATATATAGTACAAGGAGTTAATATATATAGATATGTCATATATTTATTAATATTAATGATTTTATTTGCAATAGATGTAAAAAAATATAAGAGACAAAATAAAGACAATTATACAATTGGAATAGTTATATTAAGTATAGTGCAAGCTATTTTTGTAGGTGAATATGGATTTATCTTAACAGTAGCATTAACTTTTATAGCAATTGCCATAGACTGTATATTAAATAAAATTATTCATAAAGAAAAAAATTGCTATAAAAACTTATATATTGGATATTATTTGTGTATTTCAAACATAATAACAATAATAGTTGCAAATATGGTAACTTGTGGGTGGTTAAATGAAATTTTTTAAAAAGATAAAATCAAATAAAGGTGTAACAATGACAGATGTTGTTATTGGAATTCTTATACTAATTATATTTACAGGAATATTAACATCAAGTTTTTATAAAATATATTCGTACAATCTTCTAATAAGAATGAATGCTATAGCAGTTGATTATACAATAAAAATATTAGAAGACATTGATAAAATGAAGTATGATGAAGTAACAGAAGAATTAAATAATACCTTAACATCAAATTATAATATTATGAACAAATATAAGGTAAGCATAAAAATAGAAAATTATAACAAAGATGATAACACTAAAGAGGACGTTATAAAAATAGTGACAGTAGATGTTAAATATAATTTAAATGGTGATGAAAAGAGTTATTCTGTTAGTAAATTAAAAATAAAGGAAATGTAGGAAAGGTGATAAAGTGAAATCTGACAAAGGTATAACATTAACTAGTTTAATATTGTATATAGTTTTAATTATTCTTGTATTAGGTTTTTTATCTCTAGTTAGTCAAAATTTCTTTCAAAATACAAAATATATTTCTGATACTGGAAAATATGTAGCAGAATTTAATAAATTTAATATGTATTTTATAGAAGATGTAAAAAACAATGCAGATGTATATACAATAGAAGATAATAAAATTGTTTTTGAAGATGGAACTATATATACGTATACAGATAATGACATATACAGAAATAAAATAAAGATTTGTGAAAATATAGATTATTGCAAATTTTCTAAAACAAATAAAATAGATGAAAATGAATTTGAAAAGAAAATTATTAATGTAAAAATACGAATAGAAGGTTCAAAAAATTTTGAAACAGAAAACGACTATGTATTAAAATATTGGTAATTTATAGTAAATTAAAAAAATACTATATCATTAAAAAGTTTTATAGTATAATATAAGTATAATGTACAAAAGAAGGAGGAATACATATGGCAGCTAAACAAAGACAACCAATAGGAATAGAACTTGCAAAAAGAAATTTAATAACAGAAGAGGATATAAATAAGGCTTTGGAATATCAAAGAAGTCATCCTACTAAAAAGTTGGGTGATATAATTTACATATTGAACTTATGTAACGCAGAACAATTAATACAAGCAATAGGAGAAATATTAGATGAAAAAGCTATATTATTGCATGAATCTGATGTAAGGATTAATGTACAAGATTATATATCTTTAGATATAGCAAAAAGAAATAAAGCAATACCTTTTGAAGAAGAATCTGGAAGAATAAAAGTATGTTTTGCAGATACATCAAATAGTAGGGCAGTCGAAACAATAAGGCTTTTATTATTAAATAAAGGTTTAGTTATGGAAAAATACATAACATTTGAAACTAACATAGAGAGAATATTAACATCTATAGAGGGAGTTGCAGCAGAAACAATAAATCCAAATGGAGATATTACAGGATTAGTAGATAGTATTATTAAAGTGGGTATTGAAAAAAGAGCAAGTGATATTCACTTTGAACCAATGGATGACAAAATGAGAATAAGATATAGAATAGATGGTCAATTAATAACAGCTGTATCTATAGGCAATGATAAGCAAGCACAAATAATAGGTAGGTTAAAAGCAATATCTAATATGCATCAAGAAAAACAACAATCTCAAGATGGTAGAATACTTATGTATCCAGATTACAACATACGTGTATCTTCTCAAAAAAATATTTATGGTGAAAAATTTGTATTAAGATTATTAAAGAAAAATGCGGGAATTAAAAAAATATATGATTTAGGATTTCCAAATGACGAAAAATTAGTAAAGCAATGTTTTGACAAAAGAAATAGTATAACAATAATTGCAGCACCTACTGGAGCTGGTAAAACAACTACATTATACAGTATTATAGATTATTTAAATAGACCAGAAATAAATATAACTACTATAGAAGATCCAGTTGAAATTCGTATAGACGGACTAAATCAGGTAGAAATTGATGAAAGAACATCTTTTTCTGACTCGTTAAGAACAGTTTTAAGACAAGACCCTGATATCATATTAGTAGGAGAAATAAGAGATAAAGAAACAGCAGAAATCGCTATGCAAGCAGGTCAAACAGGACATTATGTTTTATCTACAATACATACAATAGATAGTATAGAAGTAATAACAAGACTAAGAAAAATGGGAATATCAGATTATGATATATCTAGTACATTAGCATCTTGTGTATCACAAAGATTAGTAAGAAAAGTATGTCCATACTGCAAAATAGAAAGAGAATTTAAAGATGAAGAAAAAGAAAAAATGCTAAAAATTGCTAACAAATATGGAGTAAATTTAGACTTTGATGGAAAGATAACTTATGATACACCTGGATGTGATAAATGTAATCATACAGGCTACTATGATAGAATAGCAGTATTTGAAAGTTTAAATATAACCGAGAAAATAAGGGAACTTATAAGTAATAATGCTTCAAGTTTGGAAATTAGAAATTATGCATTACAAGAAAATTATAAGCCTTTAGTGATAGATGGAATATATAAAGTATTAAATGGATTAACAACATTAGATGAACTTAATAATCAATTAGTAATCTTTTAAATAGAAAGGGAGAACAACTTATGATAAATGTAGATAAAGTTATAACAACTGCAAAAGAACTAGATGCATCAGATATACATCTAGTATGTGGTATAAAACCAATGCTTAGAATAGCAAGAGAGCTAAGACCAATAGAAGATATGGATGTACTAGAACCAGAAAATATGTATGAAATATATGATTATTTCGTAAGAGGAAATTTGGACAAAGATAGTGTATTTAAAGAAACTAAAAAATTAGATGCTTCATTTGAATTTGAGGATATTCGTTTAAGGGTAAATATTTCATATTCAGATGAAATACCAACTTTTACATTAAGACTTATAAAAAGTACACTTCCTAAGTATGAAGATTTAGGGGTCCCAGATATAGTAAGAAGAATGACATATCAACCACAAGGACTATTACTAGTAACTGGTAAAACAAACTCTGGTAAAACTACAACATTAAATGCATTAATAAATGAAATTAATGAGACACAAAACAAAAAAATATTAACACTAGAAAGTCCCGTAGAATACAGACATACCTCAAAAAAATCTATGATAGTACAAAAAGAAATAGGTAGAGGTAGAGACTGTTTATGCTATAGTGATGGTGTTAAAAACTCTTTAAGAGAGGACTGCGACATTATAGTAGTAGGAGAGATAAGAGATAGAGAAACTATGGATGCTGCTATAGAAACAGCAGAAGCAGGACATTTAGTAATAGGAACATTGCATACAAAATCATGTGCAGAAACAATAGACAGAATGATAAATTTTTACGAGATAAGTGATCAAACAACAATGAAATATATGATATCATCATTATTAAAACTTGTTATATCACAAAGATTACTAAAAGGAAAAGACGGAAAATTAGTATTAGTGCCAGAGGTAATGGTTGTAGACAATATTATAGCAGGTATTATAAGAAAAGAAAAAATAAGTGTATCTGAAATAGAAGATGCAATACAAAGTAACTCAGAAAAAGGAAGCATTGGTTTAATAAACTCAATAGCAGAATTATTTGTAGACGATAAAATAACATTAGAGCAAGCAAAAGCTCAAATAGAAGAGAAAAACTTAGAAATATTAAACAGAACAATAATGCAATTGAAAATAAAAAAAGGAAATAAATAAAAACGGAGGAGCATACAATGCCAGAATATGTATACAGGGCTGTAACTAAAAAGGGACAAATTGTAAAAAATAAAGTAGAAGAGTCTAGTAGACAAGCATTAATAAAAAAGCTAAAAGGAAATGAATTAATGCCTATTCAAATTGTACAAGTTGGTTACATAGGAAAAAAGCAAAAAAAAGTAAAGAAAAATGTTACAAACATAGAAGACATAATGAAGACAGCTAACTCTACAAACATCTTTAAGACTGACGAAGTAACTAAGGCAACATTTATTGAAAAGATAAATTTAGCATTGTCTGCTACAGAAAAAATAACAACTAGAGATTTAGTTATATTTACACAAAATTTCTATTTGCTAAAAAAAGCAAATTTTAATAACATACATGCATTATCAACAATAATACAAAGTACAGAAAACTTATCATTTAAAGGAATTCTAGAAGATATTCTAGCAGGTGTTGAAGCACGGAGACTATATGTATACAACAATGGAATATTATTCTAATGTGTTCCCTTATATATACATAAATATGATAAAAGTAGGCGAACTTTCAGGCTCACTAACAAACTCTTTACAACAAGCAATAAAATATTTAGATGAATCATCAGATTTATCTAAAAGAGTAAAAAAAGTATTAATACCAAATATAGCTCAATTTGTATTTATATTAATAATGCTAGTAGTAGGAACTTTAGTTGCTGTTCCATCAATACAAGGAATATATGACTCTGTAGGAAGTACAGCAACACTTCCTAAAATAACAATTTGGTTTAATAATTTTATTAATGGAATGATAAAATACTGGTACATTCCGATAGCACTTATATCAGCTGTTGTAAGTGCAATAATGGTATATATAAATACACCAAAAGGAAAATATAATTTTCACTATTTTAAATATACAATGCCTTTGTTTGGAAAACTAATATATAGTTTGGATTTTTCAAGATTTGCAAAAGCAATGCTTTTAAACTTAAACAATGGAATGAGAATTCAAGACGCATTAGATGTTAGTAAAAATGTTGTAAACAATTATGTGTTTTTATCAATGGTAGAAACTTCAATAAACAACATATTGATAGGTCAATCATGGATAGAACCATTTGAAAAATCAGGATTAACATCATCTATGGTAACAGAAATGTTAAAAATAGGTATGCAAACTGACTTGGCAGAAATGATGGAAAAAATGGTAGAGTATATGGAAATAGATATAAATAATACGCTAGAAAAAATAATGAAAGTAATGCCAGAAGTAGTATATTCAATAGTAGGTGTTGTATTAATATTCTTCGTACTTGTCGTATTAGTTCCTGTTATGGAAGTATATATGGGTAACTTTATGTTCTCAGCAGCAGGAATATAATAAATAAAAAAGGAGGATGCTAAAAAATTAGATTTTTTAGTGAAGCGAATATATGAAAATATCCATAGATTTAGGAGGCAGCCACATAGCTGTTGCAGTATTAAGTGAAAGTAAAAGAATTGTAGCTAAACAGGAAAAAGATCTGCCACAATTATCAGAAATAGAAAACATAAAACAATACATATTTGACAACATAATAATGCTTATAAAAGAAGCACTAAAAGAGGCAGGAGCTCCAAGTTGTGTAATTTCAGAAATAGGAATTGCAACACCTGGAAAGGTAAAAAATAATGTTATATATGATATATATAATTTAGGAATAAAAGAATTCAATCTACCATACCTTCTAGAAAATTATTATAGTGTAGACGTAAAAGCAAGGAATGATGCCAAATGTGCAGCATTAGCAGAAAAAGAGCAAGGAGCATTACAAAATTATGATGATTGCGTGTTTCTATGCATAGGTACAGGAATAGGAGGAGCAACTTTTATAAACGGAAAGATGTTAGAGCAAACAAAAGAAAGTGGCTCTGAATATGGACATATGATAATTCAAAAAGATGGGCTTCATTGTAACTGTGGCAATAATGGATGTTTTGAAAAATATGCTTCAATGAAAGCGTTTAAAGACGGAATAATAGAACTATTAAGTTTGGACAAAAGTGTAACATCTAAAGAAATATTAGAAATAGTAAAAGACAAAGTAAATGTAGGAGATGAACAAGTTAACACTTATATCGACAATTATATAGATTACTTACTATTAGGAATTTGCAATATATGCAATATAATAGAGCCAGAAGCAATTTGCTTAGGCGGAGGATTTACATATTTTGAAGATATACTATATACAAAATTAATAGAAAAAATAAATTTAAACAAGTACAAATTCAATAAACCTAAAATAGTACTCGCTAAATTAGGAAACAACGCACGGACTATTAGGGACAAACTAAAAGAACTAAAAGGGTCCCCCTTTTTCGATTAGGGACGCCCCTTTTTCGAAAAAAATTTCGATTAGGGACGCCCTTTTTTCGAAAAAATTTCAAAAAAGGGACATCCCTTCTTTGAAAAGATAAATAAATTTATGTAAATTTACAAAATTTTGGAAAATGACTTGTAAATCACATAAAAATATGATAAGATAGTATTGCTGTGAAAATAGCAATGCTATTTTTGCATCCTTACTTACATATAAAATGTAGGTTATCAATCCACAAGGAGGTGAAGAATAATGAATAAATACGAGAGTGTTATCATTATTAATCCAAATCTTGATGAAGAAGGAACTAAAGCAATAGTTAAAAATTTCTCAGATTTGATTAATACAGATGGTAAATTAGAAAAAGTTGATGAATTAGGAAAGAAAAAATTAGCTTATGAAGTTAAGAAAAACAAAGAAGGATATTACGCAGTATTCTATTTTGAAGCTAACCCAACACTAATTTCAGAACTTGAAAGAAATTACAGAATTACAGACGATGTAATAAAATTTATGACTATTAAAGTTGAGGAATAATAAATAATAGGGGCCTTTTTATAGAAGGTGAGGTAGAAAAATATGAACAAAGTAATTTTGATGGGAAGATTAACAAGAGACCCAGAAGTTAGATATACACAATCTAACAATACATTAGTTGCATCTTTTAGTTTAGCAGTAAACAGAAGATTTGTAAGACAAGGAGAAGAAAGACAAGCAGATTTTATAAACATAGTTGCATGGAGCAAACTAGGAGAATTCTGTAGTAAATACTTCAAAAAAGGTCAACAAGTAGGTGTTATAGGAAGAATTCAAACAAGAACATGGGATGATGACCAAGGTCAAAAACATTACATAACAGAAGTTGTTGCAGAAGAAGCATATTTTGCAGATAGCAAAAGAGATGGCGAAGCAGGTGGAAGCTTTGATGCTACATTTGGTGCAATGCCAGGAGCAACAGGAAGTTCAGATTTTGAGGTTTCTTCAGGAGATGACCTACCATTTTAAGAGTAGTTAGGGGGGAAAAGAAATGGCAGACAAAAAACAAAAAAGAAATAACAGAAACAATAATGCAGATGATGATTTTAATCCAAGATTCAAAAAAATGAGAAAGAAAGTTTGTCCTTTATGTGCAGACAAAAATCTTGTTTTAGATTATAAAAATGCAGATCAATTAAAGAAATTTATAAATGATAAAGGTAAGATATTACCAAGAAGAGCTACAGGTGCATGTGCAAAACATCAAAGAGATATTACATTAACAGTAAAAAGAGCAAGACAAATTGCTATATTACCATATACAGCTGAATAGTAAAAAATTAAATAGGGGGGCTAAGTAAAAGTAGAAATACTTTTACTTGGTTCTTTTTTGTTTTGCAAAAAGATATTTCTTTTGCTCTCAAATAAATAAAAAATATTCTTCACAAATATTAAATAAAAATAAGAAAGGAAATTTAAAAGATGAATAAAAAAGTATTTTATAAAATAGGAATAGTTATATTAGCTATAATGCAAATATTAAACATATTAGGAGGATTAAGCAGTGTAAGCGCTGAAATAAAAGAAGGAGATACATTAGTTTTAAAAGGAGACCACGAATGTGATTCTCTGGTGGAGTATTGGATGACTGATTATAATAAATGGAGTTATAAAGTAGTATGGTATGTGTATTATATAGATAGCAAAACAGGAGAAAAGTATCCAGCATTTTGTGTTGAACCAGCAAAGCAAGGAGTAGGAACAGGATATACAGAATATGCAACAACATTATCAAAAGAAAAGAATGCAGGAATATGGAGAGTATTAAGCAAGGGATATATGGGAACCACATATAAAGATTGGAACCTAGAATGTGATGATGATTTATATTCTGCGACAAAAATAGCATTACATAGTTATGTGCAAAATATTTCACCAAAGGAAAAGTATAGAATAGGGACGAGAAGCGTAGATGGAAACACTGTAGAAGAGATACAAAGAAGAGCTATAAAAGTGCTAGATGTAGCTCAATTAATATATACACATGGAATAGATGGAACAGAAAAATATGAAGAACCACAAATAAGTGTTAGTCAGTATGGAGAAAAAAATATAGAAATATTAAATGGAGTAGAGTATTATACACAAAAATACAAAGTAAATGCAAATAAACAACTTATATCTTATGAAATTGAAATGAACAACTTAGTAAAAGGCACAAAGATTTTAAATTTGAATAATCAAGAAATTTCAACCCAAACAGATAGTTATTTCAAAATAGCAATTCCAACTAAAAATATAAAAGAAGAAATAAACGGAAATATATTAATAAAAAATGCAAAGGTAAAAACATGTCCAATATATTATTGCAAAAGCAGTGTTCAAAATGCACAAAGCTATGTAACATATACAACAGCGTATGAGACAACAAACGGAAATATAGGAATAAAAATAAAAAATGATAATTGTAATTTGCAAATACTAAAAGTAGACTCTGAAACTAATAAACCAATTGAAAATGTAACATTTGAAATATCAAAAGAAAATGGTGAACGCATAGGAGAATATACCACAGACAAAAATGGATTAATAGAAATCAAAAATTTAGAGCCAGGAATAGTAAGAGTAAAAGAAATAAAAGTAGATGACAAATATATATTAAACGAAGAAGAGAAAAAAGTATCATTAGAATGGGGAAAGACAGCTAAAATCCAAATAGAGAATAGCCGTAAAAAAGGTAATTTGAGAATTATAAAAGTAGATGCCGAGAATAATGAAATACTATTAGAGAACGTCAAATTTAAGTTATATGATTCTAATGATAATTTTGTAGAAGATGTAACAACAGATGCGAAAGGAGAAGCTGTAATAGGAAACTTAAATATAGGAGATTATTATTTACAAGAAGTAGAGACAGATGAAAAATATATACTAAACGAAGAAAAAATTCAGGTAACAGTAAAATGGAATGAAGAAACTACTGTGAAAATAGAAAATGAAAAGGCAAAAGGTAATATTAAAATAGTAAAAACATCAGAGGATGATAATTTTATAAATGGGAAAAAGGCAGGCTCAGCAATAACAGGAGTAGTGTTTGAAATATTTGATATAGATGGAAATTCTATTGAAAAAATTGTTACAGATGAAAATGGAATAGCTACAAGTAGCAAGCTAGAATTAGGAAAATATAGAATAAAGGAAATAAAAGCAAATGACGATTATGAATTAAATGATAAAGAATATATTGCAGATATAACTAAAAATGACGAAACAGTAGAAATAGGTGTAACTAATAAGTCTAAAAACAAACTCCCAAGAACAGGTTTTTAACAAATAGCTTGAAAAGAAAAAATAATTATGATAAGATAAATCCATTAAAATAAAGGAGAGTGTTGAGGGATGTTAACGCCAAGAATAGAAGATGTGAAGGTACTTGAACCTTATAAAGTATTGTTAATATTTGCAAATGGCGAAAAAAAGGTATATGACATGAAAAAAAATCTAAAATATGAATGTTTTAAGGAACTGAAAAACTATGAGATTTTTAAGAAAGTTCATCCTAGAGGAGTAACTATAGAATGGGAAAATGGAGTCGATGTAAATCCTGATGACTTATACTATAATAGTGTCGAGTTATAAAAATAACCTCCTGCATGTTTAAACATATAATATGTGTAAATAATATATGTAAAAAACATGTAGGAGGCTTTTTATGAAATTAGGAATTGCTTTATCTGGTGGTGGAATTAGAGGAATAGCACATGCAGGTGTGTTAAAGGCATTAGAAGATAATAATATAAAAGTAGATATAATAGGAGGTACAAGTGCAGGCAGTATGATTGCATCATTATATGCAATGGGATATTCACCATACTACATATATATACTGTTTAAAACATATGCAAAAGATATTATAGGAATAAACGCTAATCCCATACTATCAGGAATTCATAGTTTTATAAAGAATAAAAAGACAATTTCAGGTTTAAGAAATGGCGAAGCAATAGAAAAAATATTTAATAAGATGGCAGAAAAAAGGAAAATCGAAAATATATCACAAATAGAGATGCCACTTGTTATACCAACAGTTGATATTATGAATTCTAAAGAATATGTTTTTACAAATATAATTCCAAAAGAAGAGGAGAACAAAGAGCAGTATATAACCAATATAAGTGTTGGAAGAGCAGTACGTGCAAGTAGCAGTTTCCCAGCAGTATTTAGTCCTTGCAAAGATAAGGAGCATGCTTTTATGGATGGTGGAGCGTTAGATAATGTACCTGTACATGAGGTAAAAAAACAAGGAGCAGATAAAGTAATTGCAGTAAAATTTGATGCTGACCCTATAAAGGAAGATAGTAATTTGATGGATATTGTAATGAAAACAATAGATATAATGGGGAGTAAAATATCAGAAGAAAGTTTGGAAATGAGTGATTTAGTTTTAAATGTATACACAGACAAAGTAGGTCTTTTAGATGTAAATAAACTGGAATCTTGCTATAAATATGGGTATGATTGTGTTATTCAAAATTTAGATAAAATAAAGGAAATATGTAAAAAATAAGCACTGTTTTAATACAGTGCTTATTTTTTACAATAGAAAGCTTTAACCCTCTCTATTTTGTTTTCTTTTCTTCTGGAATTATAATCTTTTTATTTCCTTTTTCTTCTTTAGGCTTTTCTATATCAATATGGTCATATACAGGAGAAATGTTTAAATCTTTACCATTACCAGAAACAATTTCAATTTTCTTATTTTTCTTTTCTTCCATAACACACCTCACAAAATATATTTAATACTATAAAATAGTTTACTATATAAAGAAATAAAAAACAAGCAAAGTACTTAAATTTTAATAAAAAACATAACAAATCTTTGACCAATGTGCATAAGGGTGGTATAATACTTATATCAAATAAAAGAAGGAGAAATGAACATGTACGAAGAATTTGGAATAAACAATAAATTAATAGAATTATCAACAAAAGTAGAAAAAGATGTGGAAGAAATTTACAAAAATATAGATAAAGTGTGTGAATATAATAGTTTGAAGGTATTAAGAGCATTCCAAAAAAATGAAATTTCGGATATGCACTTTGGAAGTACTACAGGATATGGCTATTCAGATATAGGAAGAGATGCAATAGAAAGAGTATATAGTGATATATTTAAAGCAGAAGATAGTCTAGTAAGAAGTCAATTTATTTCTGGAACACATGCGCTAACAGTTGCTCTATTTGCATTTTTAAGACCAGGAGATACTTTGCTTAGTATAACAGGTCTTCCTTATGATACTCTTCATGAGGTAATAGGAATTAAAGAAAATAAAAGTTCTTTAAAATCATTTGGTGTAGATTTTGAAAAAATTGATTTAGTAAATGATGATTTTGATTATGAAAAAATAGAAGAAAGATTGCAAAAGAGTAAAGTAAAATTAATAGAGATTCAACGTTCAAAAGGATATTCTACAAGAAAGAGTATAACAATAGAACAATTGCAAAAAGTAATAAAATGCATAAGAAGCGTAGATAAAGATGTAATTATTATGATAGATAATTGCTATTGTGAATTTGTAGGAAAAGTAGAACCAATAGAAATTGGTGCTGATGTTATAGTAGGTTCACTAATTAAAAATTTAGGTGGAGGATTAGCACCAAACGGAGCATATATAGTAGGAAGAAAGGATTTAGTTGAGCTTGCAGGAGAAAGGCTAACTGCTCCAGGAGAAGGAAAAGAGGTTGGGCCAACTTTAGGAATTAATAAATCTATATTGCAAGGATTATTTTTTGCACCAAGTGTAGTTGCCGCAAGTTTAAAAACAGCTGTATTTGCAAGTAAAATGCTAGAAGAACTAGGTTATAAAACAAGTCCAAAATATAATGAAGAAAGAGCAGACATTGTACAAACTATAGAATTTGGAGACCCTGAGAAATTAATAAAATATTGTCAAGGAATTCAAATGGGGTCACCAGTAGACTCTGACTCTATTCCAGAACCATGGGATATGCCAGGTTATACAGACAAAGTAATAATGGCTGCAGGAGCATTTACACAAGGTTCTTCTATAGAACTTTCTTGTGATGGACCAATTAGACCGCCATATGTAGCTTTTATGCAAGGCGGATTAACTTATGAATATGGAAAATTAGGAGTGCTAAAGGCTTTACAAAGATTAGAAGAGTAGCAGTTGCGGGTAGATATTAAATTTTATAAAAGGAGTAAAATGGAAAGTTCAACATTAATATTAGGAGCAATGGACTCTGAAATAGATTATTTAGTAAGCAAATTAGAAAATTGCAATGAAAGTAAGTTAGACAATTACAGTGTTTATGAAGGAAAAATAGGAAAAAGACATATAATTATTTTAAAAACTGATATAGGAATTATAAATGCTGCTATTGCAACCACTTTAGCTATACAAAAATATGCACCGAAATGCATTATAAACATTGGCACTGCTGGGGGATATGGAAACAATATACACAAAAATGACATTATAATAGGAAAATATTGCATGAATATAATGTCAGCTAAAACACCTAAAGCAGAAATTGGAGAAGGAAGCAATTCTGCAAAATGGGAGTATGTAACTTTTCAAAAGGGAGAAGATAAAAAGACTCTAGAATGTGGAAATGACGAACTAATACAAGTAATATCTAAAGAAAAATATAATAAAGGTAATGTATATGTAGGAACTATTGGAAGCGGAGATATATGGTGTAGAGAAAAAGATAGAATAGAATTTTTACAAAACAAGCATAATGTACTTTGCGAAGATATGGAAGCTGTGTCTATATATACTGTAGCAAATAAATATGAAATTTCAGTAGTTGCAGTAAAGATAATTTCAAATAATGAATATTTAGGTGAAGAATATGATAGGAATGTAGCTACAAATTTACAAGAACATATATACAACATATTAGAAAAATAGGAAGGAAAAGTAACAAAATGAAAGTAGTAGTAATAGGTGGGGGACCTGCAGGAATGCTTGCAGCTATATCATCTGCTAAAGAGAATAACCAAGTTGTATTACTTGAAAAAAACAAAATGTTAGGCAAAAAGCTTTTAATAACAGGAAAAGGAAGATGTAATATAACTAGCTCATTAGACATTGAAGAATTTATAAAAAATATACCTGGTAATGGAAGATTTTTATATAGTGCATTTGAAAATTATACTAACAAAGATATTATAGATTTACTAGAAAAAAATGGAGTAAAAGTAAAAGAAGAAAGAGGAAATAGAATATTCCCTGTAAGTGATAAATCAATAGATGTTAGAGATGCTTTAGAAAAAGAAGTAAAAAGAAATAATGTAGATATAAGAAAAGAAGTAACTGTAAGTAAAATATTACAAGAAGATGGAAAAGTAGTAGCAGTAGAAACTGAAAATGGAGAAAAAATAATAGCAGATAAAGTAATTTTAGCAACAGGAGGAAAGAGTTATCCTATGACAGGTTCAACAGGTGAAGGATATAAACTTGCAGAAGAGCTAGGCCACGAAATAACTAAAATACAACCTTCATTAGTACCACTAACTGCAACAGAAAAGGATGAAACAGAAAAAATTATAAAAGAGTCAGAATATAAAACATCATTAAAGCTATGCAAAGAACTACAAGGACTAAGTTTAAGAAATGTTGCAATTCAAATTAGTGATAAGCAAAATAATAAAAAAATTTATGAAGACTTTGGAGAGATGCTATTTACACATTTTGGAGTGTCAGGACCTACAATCCTAAGCAGTAGTAGTCATCTGTTAAGATATAAGCAAGTAGAAGAAAAATTAAAAAATGGAGATATAGTACTAACAATAGATTTAAAACCAGCCTTATCAGAGGAAAAGTTGAATGCACGCATATTAAGAGATTTTGAAAACAATAAAAACAAGGAAATAAAAAATAGTTTAAATGAATTGTTGCCACAAAAATTAATTATGCCAGTTATAAAGTTACTAAAAATAGATGAGGATAAAAAGGTAAATTCTATAACAAAAGAAGAAAGAATAGGTTTAGTAAAACTATTAAAGAATTTCAAAGTAACGATATCAGGATTTAGACCAATAGAAGAAGCAATAATAACAGCAGGAGGAGTTAGTATAAAACAAATAAATCCAAAAACAATGGAATCTAAATTAGTAGAGGGATTATACTTTGCAGGAGAGATAATAGATGTAGATGCTTACACAGGAGGATTTAACTTGCAAATTGCATATTCAACAGGTTACACAGCAGGAAAAAATTAAAAAATTAAACGGACTATTTGATGGTTTAAATAGTCCGTTTTTTTGCTGTCAAAGAAATAAAAGTTAATTAGTTAAAATAATAAATTTGACCGGCAATTACATAAGTATCAGAGATACTATTAGTTTTAATTCGTAAAACATAGTTGCCGGTTTTTAGAGTTCCAATTGTCTGAATCTGCGAACCGCTTAAGTTAGTTTTAGTCCAAGCCCATGTTGAATTTGAAGACATTCTTACTCCCAGGTGTGTTATAGGAGTTGAACCATCAGACATCTTTAGCGAATACATAACCTTTACTGTTCTTGAAGAATCAGTAACAGTAAATGGAATGTCAAGCCAGCCCGTATAGGTTCCTTTGAATTCTTTTATGACCTCATTACTTGTTAACATTATGCCTGAATTGGCATCTGAGACAGGGATAATTGTAAAATTATCATTAATAGAGTTTTCTGTCATATTAGGTATTTCTTCTGCATGTGAAACTACAGAAGATGATACGACTAATAAAGCACAAAGCATGAGTGAAGAAATAATCCGTTTAAAAGTTGTTTTCATAGTTAGTCTCCTTGTGATATGGAAAAATATTTCTTTGACAGCTATATTAATATGCTAATAATTAGTAGCATATTAATAACAATTATTTTTGACAATGTGTATTATATATTTTTGTCGAAAAATGTCAATGATTTATATGCAAAAAGACCACTTGTGCATAAAAAAGACCGCTTATACAAAAGGTGTAGAAAAAAAGTAAACTATAATATATAATATGAACATAGGAGGAAAATAGGAGGAAAAAATGAATTTTTTAATTAGAAAAAAGAAAAATTTGAACTTAGGAGGAGATGATTTAATTGTAACATTAGAATATTTAAAAGAAAATGAAACAACGAATGAATTAGCAGAATATATAAAAAATTTTGACAAAAATAAAATAATTGCAAAGAAAGATAATGAATTAGTGCCAATTAAAAGACAAAATATTATTAAATTTTATAGTAATGGAAGATATAATTATTGTAAGACGAATGATAATATTTATGAAATAAAAAGTAGATTGTATGAAATAGAAAAGTCAGATAACAATTTTTTAAGAATTTCTAAATCCTGTGTTATTAATATTAGACATATAAAATGCTTTGACATTAATACAACGGGAAAAATGATAATTAGATTTGATGATGGAACAGAAGAATATGTCTCTAGAAGAAAAGCAAGGGAAATATATTATTTCCTTGACGAAAGGAGAATTTAAATGAAAAAAGTTTTAGATTTATTAGAGTATATTATAATATATATTTTTGGAGGACTTATCTTAAATTTTGGTGTTACAGTAGCACAAGTAATAACTTATAATGTTTTGGGGCTATTATTGAGTTTTACGACTACCTTTGTTAGTAATCTAAAAAGTATGTTAGTAATATATACTGCAGTATACATTTTTTTAGTTGTTATAAATATTATGTACAATTTATATTTTGTAAATAAATTGAATAATTCATTAAAAAATTATACAAGGAGATAAGAATATGAAAAATAAGAAATTTTTAATTATAGTTTTATTTATTGTACTTTTTATATCAATAATTTTAGTTGTTATAAAACCATTTGATGATTCAAAAAAGTTTGATGAAATAGGTAAAAATGAATTAATTGAACATTTAAAAAGTATTGAAGACAAATCAGAAAGAGAAAACGAGATACAGAAGGCTATTGAAAAAGATTGGATAACGCAAGAAATTGCAAATACTATAAGATAAAATATGTAAAAAATGAGCGACGTTAATCGCTCATTTTTTGTGGTTTCTAGCAACATCCGCATCCACCACAGTTGTTATTTCCACAACAACAGAATATTAATATTAATATTATTATAATCCAGATGCAATCACAACCTCCGAAACCGAAGCCTCCACATCCACAATTTCTATTCTCTGGCATAAAAATTCCCCCCTTTCAAATGAAAACTAATAGGTAATAGGAAAATTAGCAACAACTATTGTTGCATCTATTGCAGCCACAGCCGCAGAAAAGCAGTAAGAAGAGAATTATAAACCATAGAATTTCACCATTATTTGAACAACAATTTCCCATTTGAACTACCTCCTATATATGTTTTTTCTTGTTCTTTAGTATGGTATATAGTATTCAAATTAGAAAAAAGTGTTACATATGTCATAATTAAATATGAAGATAGTAATAGGATATATGAAAAAGCAAAGGTATTACCAAATTGTTAATAGAAAAGAGAAAACTTTTTAGTAGTATATTATTAAATTTAGTGTTAATAGAAGAAAGGGGTGTCCCTTTTAGCAAAAATTTTCGAAAAAGGGGCGTCCCTTTTAGCAAATTTTTTCAAAAAAGGGGCGTCCCTTTTAAAAAAATAGCAAAAAGGTCTATGCAAAATAATTGTTTTAGTGATATAATTCGAGTGAATAATTAAACAAGTATAAACGGAGGAAAAGAAATTGGGAAACATTGTATTATTAGATGATTTAACTATAAATAAAATAGCAGCTGGTGAGGTTATAGAAAGACCAGCCTCTGTAATAAAAGAATTAGTAGAAAACTCAATAGATGCAGGAGCAACTAACATAAGTGTAGAGATAAAAAATGGAGGAATTTCTTACATACGTGTAACTGACAATGGAAAAGGAATTATGCCAGATGATATGGAAATAGCATTTGAACGTCATGCAACTAGTAAAATAAGAACAGCAGATGACCTGGAAACGGTTAAGTCTATGGGATTTAGAGGAGAGGCATTAGCTAGTATTGCAGCTATAGCAAAAGTAAATTTAAAATCTAAAACAGAAGATAACGAAACAGGCTATGAGATAGTTGTAGAAGGAGGAAATATTCTATCTAAAAAAGAGGTAGGATGTCCAAAGGGAACTACTATAGCAATTGAAAACTTATTTTATAATACACCTGTACGTTATAAATTCTTAAAAAAAGACTTTACAGAAGCAGGATATATAGAAGATGTTGTTACAAGAATTGCATTGGTAAATCCTAAAATAGCAATAAGATTAATAAATTCTGGAAAAACCATTATACAAACAACAGGTAATGGGGATGTTAAGTCTGTAGTATATAGCATTTACGGTAAAGAAGTAGCAGAAAATATATTAGATGTAAATTATCAATATGAAGATATAAAAGTTACTGGAGTTGTAGGAAAACCAGCAATAGCACGTTCTAATAGAGCTAACCAACTATTTTTTGTAAATAAAAGATATATAAAAGATAAAACTTTAACAAGTAGTGCAGAACAAGCATTTAAAGGAATGATTACCATTGGAAAATTTGGATTTGTAATATTAAACTTAGATATGAATCCACAAAAAGTTGATGTTAATGTTCACCCTGCAAAATTAGAGGTAAGATTTGAAGAAGAAGGTAAAGTTTTTAAAGCTGTATATCATGCAATTAAAGATACTCTTTTAAAGGGAGATTTAGTAAACGATACAGAAAAAGACTATAATAGTGAGAAAGAAAAAGTGCAAGAAATTTTACCAAAAGAAGAAAAAGCACTAGGCGGATTATTTAGAAGACAAGAAGAAAAACAAGAATTACCAAAAAATAATTTTATAGAAGATATTTATAAAAGCAGAATGAATAATACTACAACTATAAAGAGCGATTACAATGATATCATTAATAAGATGGCAGAAATGCAAAAATCTGTAGATAGTTTCAAAAATGGAACAAAAACAGAAAATGTAACAGTAAATGCAGAAAGTGAAAATACACAAAAAAATGAAGATATTTATAATTCTGCAAGTACATATAAGGTTGAACAAGAAGAGCAAAACAAGATGGAAGATACATATAAATATGATATAAATACAAAAAATACAAGTGATACTTTAGATGAAACAAAGGTAATAAATACGGTGCCAAGTGTAGAAGAAACACAAGTAGTAGACATGTCAAACATTATAGAAAAATCAAAAGAATTAGATAATGTAAAAATGGAACACGATAATAATTTTGAAGAAATGTATACTAGTATTTTTGGGACAAGTGTAATAAAAGAAGATGACGAAAAATATCAAAAGAAAGAATCTTTTTTAGATAGTGCACAAATAGCAACAGGTGAAAATATTTCTATGTTTGAAAAAGAGAAAAATGCTATACCAGAATATAAATTTATAGGAATAGCTTTTGATACATATATAATTATAGAATTAGAAAAAGAACTTTATATAATTGACCAACATGCTGCACACGAAAGAATAATGTATGAAAAAATAAAAGCAAATTATTATAGTGATACAGATAAAGATTCTCAATTAATGTTATTACCAGATATAATAACATTAACACATAAAGAGATGGGAATCGCTAAAGATAATATTGCAATGTTTGAAAAAGCAGGATTTACATTAGAGGAGTTTGGAGAAAATACTATAAAACTAACTGGTGTACCTAATGTATGTATAGACTTAGATACAAAAGAGTTGTTTTTAGAAACTTTAGACGAAATAAATACAGTAGCAAGAACAGCAAAACAAGAAATAGAAGAAAAATTTATTGCAACAGTAGCATGTAAGGCAGCTGTTAAAGCTCACATGGCTTTAACTAAAGAAGAGGTAGACAGTTTAATGCAAAAATTACTTAGATTACCAAATCCATTTACTTGCCCTCATGGAAGACCAACAGCAATCAAAATGACTAAAAATGATATTGAAAAGAAGTTCTCAAGAAGATAGGAGTAATAAAAAATGAATATATTTATAATGTTAGCAATTGTAGCAACTAATGCTATTGCGATAGCACTTATGTATCAATTTGTAAAAAGATTGCCTAAAATGGATAAATTAGTTTTTATAGCTGGAAGCGTAGCTATGATATATGTAATAGTGTCGATAGTATACTGGATAAGTGGTTTTGGAATAGACCAAAAAGTACATGAAACAGCTAAATCTTTTATAACATATACATTTGTACCTGTAAATGTGATTTTATTAGTACCATTTGTAGCAACTAAATACAACAAATTAAAAAACAACGAAATAGGAAGAGATGATTTCTTCAAAAGATTAGCTATAGTAGGCATTGTGGCTGTAATTATATTAATAGTGGAGTACAACTATTTTAAAGGAATGCAATTAAATATGATACAAACAATAGAAAGTAGAAACAATGTTAACAGTACTAACGAAATAGTAAATAAGCAAGATGCTAATAGTATAGTAAATGAAACAACATTAAATAAAGAAACAGCAAACGAGCAGGTTACAACTAATAGTGTAAGTTCTGTAAATGAGCAACTTAGAACTAATAGCATAAACTCCGCAAATGAGCAAGTAGCAGTAAACACAACTACAGCAAATAGAGTACAATAAAGTAGAAAGGAAGTAAGGATGGAAAAGGCAAAAGTAATTGTAATAGGTGGACCAACAGCTTCTGGTAAGACATCCCTTTCAATAGAACTTGCTAAGAAAATTAATGGTCAGATTGTATCTGCAGATTCTATGCAAATATATAAAGATATGAACATAGGAACTGCAAAACCAGACCAGAAAGAAATGCAAGGAATTAAGCACTATTTGTTAGATTGCATAAGCCCAGAACAAAGGTATAGTGTAGCAGATTATAAATTGCAAGCGAAAAAAGCAATACAAGAAATCTTAAATGATGGAAAAGTACCAATAATAGTAGGTGGAACAGGTTTATACATAGACTCTTTAATCTATGAAATAGAATTTCAAGATATTGAAATAGATTTGAAATATAGAGAAGAATTAGAAAAAATAGTAGAAGAAAAAGGTTTAGAATATGTATATAAAGAGGCATGCAGAATTGACCCTCAAGCGATGGAAAAAATTAGCTCAAATGACCAAAAGAGAATATTAAGAATACTAGAAATTTACAAACAAACAGGAAAAACGAAGACAGAGCTAGATGAAAAATCAAGAAAAGATCCTCAATATGATTATAGAGTATTTGCTATAAATATGGATAGGCAAGTTCTTTATGATAGAATAAATAGAAGAGTAGATATTATGATAGAAAGAGGGCTTATAAAAGAAGTAGAAGAATTATGCAAAAAATATAATGAGTTTCCTACTGCAATGCAAGGCTTGGGATATAAAGAAGTAGTAGAATATTTAAATAAAGAAATTTCATACGAAGAAATGCTAGAAAAGATAAAACAAGAGTCAAGAAGATATGCGAAAAGACAGTTAACATGGTTTAGAAAAAATAAACAAACAATATGGCTAGACGGTTTGTCAAGTACAGAAAATAATATAGATATAATAATGAAGGAGTATAACAAAGCTAAAGAAAAATAGTGTAGGAGGGATAAAGTGAAAAAAGATAAAAAATCCAAAATAAATGCAAAAATTGTAGTAGCAATTATTATAATTTTAGCAATAATAGTATATGCAATATATGCGTTAGCAAAATTAATAATGAACCCTACCGATACATGTTTAGTAGAAAATGGAAAAATCTCATTAGAAGAATCTGTAAAAGGATATATAATAAGAGATGAAACTGTAGTAAAAGGTGAAAATTATAAAAATGGAATAGCACAAATAAAAACTGAAGGGGAAAAAGTTGCTAAAGGTGATTCTATTTTTAGATATTATACAAGTGGAGAAGAAAGTTTAATTAAGAAGATAAAAGAGCTAGATGTAAAAATACAAGAGGCAATGGAAAAAGAAAATGGAGTTTATACTAGTGATATAAAAACTTTAGAAGAACAAATACAAAAAAAATTGTATGAAGCATATGAGCAAAACGATTTACAAAAAATCAAAGAGTATAAGAAAGATTTAAGCAATAACATTACTAAAAAAGCAAAGATAGCAGGAGAAAACAGTCCAGCGGGTTCGTATTTGAAACAATTAATTTCACAAAGAAGTGAGTACGAAAATCAATTAAATAGCGGCTCTGAATATATAACAGCACCAAAATCAGGAGTAGTTTCGTATAGAGTAGATGGACTAGAAGATGTTTTAACACCATCTAATTTGGCATCATTAAGTAAAGATATGTTAGAAGGATTAAAACTAAAAACCGGAGAGATTGTTTCTACAAGTGATGAAAGTGGAAAAATAATAGATAATTTTTACGCATATATAGCATGCATTTTAAAAAATGAAAACATAGAGGCAGCTGGAGTTAAGGTTGACAGTTCTTTAAAAATAAGATTGTCTAATTCTAAAGAATGTACAGCTACTATAGAGTACATAGCACAAGAAAATGAAGATGAGAGTTTAGTAGTTTTAAAGATAACAGAATGTGTAGAGGAACTTATAAACTATAGAAAAATTTCACTAGACATTTTATGGTGGAGTGAGAGTGGACTAAAAGTGCCAAATTCAGCACTAAAATATGAAACAGATGATTTAGCATATATTACAAGAAAAAGAGTTGGATACACAGACGACATATATGTAAAAATATTAAAACAAAATGATAAATATTCAATAATAGAAAATTATACTAATACAGAGTTAAAAGAAAAAGGTGTAAGCGAAGAAAAAGGAAAAAACAGAAGGACAGTATCTTTGTATGATGAAATTGAGATTTAGTTAAAGATAATACTTTTATAATATATTTTTTTGTCTCCTCGTTCGAGCTAAATTATTTAGAAATTCTAATATAAATTTGACGGGACCCTTTCATTTTTTACAAAAATGAACATTCCCCGTAAAATTTATATAAGAATTTCTATAAATAATTTCCTCTCAATTCGTCGACGAAAAAAATATATTATAAAAGTATATCTTTAACTAAATATTACAAAGATGTTACAAAAATATTAAATTATAATTACAAACACAAAAACTATTGACAATATACAAAAAAAGATAGATACTTATAACAGTTAAAAATACCAATGACGATAAATTTAGGAGGTTTAAAATGTCAGGAGCTATAATGAATAAAGTATTAGACTTATTTGGAGTTGACAACGCAGAAGAAGATTACGAAGAAGAAGGATATGAAGAAGAAAACGAACAAGAAGAAGAACAAGAAGAAAATAAAAATTTTTGGAATAGACGTTCAAATAAAGTGGTAACTATGCCACAAGCAAATCAAATAAAAATGGTAATATCACAACCAACTACTTTTGAACAATCAGAAACAATTTGTGATTTATTAAAAGAAAAGAAATCTATAATAGTAAATCTAGAGTATGTAAATAAAGATGTTGCTAGACGTATTATAGACGTTATTAGTGGAGCTGTTCATGCATTAGATGGACATATTCAAAAAGTATCTAATTCAATATTTTTAATTGCACCATACAATTATGATATAACAAATGATATGGCAAGAGAAGAAATAAAAAATAAATTATCTGTATCTTGGTTAAGAAATAATGCACAGAACAATTAATATGCAAAAAATGGAGGAATAGAAATGATTACACCATTAGAGATTGAAAATAAGAAATTTTCTAAACAAATGATGAATGGATACAGTGTAGAAGAAGTAGATGAATTTTTAGATGATTTGACTGTAGATTATGAAAAAATGTACAAACAAAGTACAGAGCTAAAAAGCAGAGTTGATGAATTAGAAAAAAATTTATTACACTATAAAACAATAGAAGATACATTACAAAATACATTAGTGATGGCACAGACTACTGCCGAAGAAGTAAAAGATGTTGCTAGACAACAAGCTGAGCAAATAGTAAAAGAAGCAGAAGGCAATGCTAGAAAATCAGTAGATGACTTAAGTCAACAAATATTAATGAAGAAAAAAGACTTAGAAGATGTAAAAAAACAATTTGATGTATATAAAGCAAAAATGGAAGCATTGTTAATTTCTCAATTAGAACTTTTAAAAGATATTAACAAAGATGACGAAAATATATAATAATGAGGCACTTAACAAGAGTGTCTTTTATTATATAAGAAGAAAGGATGAGACAAATGCTAAAAAATCAAAAAGGTATTACTTTATTAGTTTTATCAATAACAATAGTAGTAATGATGATATTGACATTTACATTGACCACAAATGTGGGGAGTTATGCAGAACGAAAGCGAAGGACAAATTTTGAAACAGATATAGGAAAAATCAAAGAAAAAATAGAAATATATTATTCAAGAAATAAGAAAATTCCTATTGCTAATAAATATACAAATACAAGCATGCTTACTCCTAATGCAAATGATAATGAAAATTATTATGTAATAGATTTATCGCAAATTGAAATATCAGAGTTGAATTATGGACAAGATTATTACAAAATAGAAGATAAGACTGCAGAAATTTCTAACCTAGAGGATATTTATATAATAAATGAACAGTCAACAGTTATATATTATCCTAAAGGAATTAGTTTCGATGGAAAAACATATTACACATTAGATATAGCTTCAACAAAAATAGAAGATATACAAATAGAAAGTATATCTATAACTGGAGATAATGTAGTAGAGATAGGCAAAACGATTAGTTTAAAAGCTACAACATATCCAAGTTTTGTAGAAAGTAGTGATGTTGAGTGGACTGTAGATAATTCTAAAATTGCTAATATAAATAGTAAAGGGGAATTAACAGGAATAGAAAATGGAACAGTTATAGTTACTGCGACTTTAAAAGAAGATACAACTAAAAAACAAAATTATACTGTAAAAGTAGAATATCCAACAGTACAATTAAGCTTAACAGCAGAAAAAAATAGTACAATAAATGGAGAGTTACCATCATATAAAAATCCAATAATACCACAAGGTTTTAAGGCTGTAGATACAACAACTGGAGACAACACAATAAGTGGTGAAGCTATGTGGAAAAGCCAAGATGGGTATAAATATGGCTTAGTAATAGAAGATGATAGCAAAAATCAATTTGTATGGGTACCTTGTGTAATAAATCAAAATGATGTGGCAGTTGGAGATACAGTTGTGACATTTCAAAAGATAACCACAGGAAAATACAATGCAGCTAATTTCACATTACTTCCAACAGATACAACTGTTGCTACAGAAGATAGCAGTGTGCAAGAAATTGAGAAAAGTGTAGAAAAATATCAAGGATTTTACATAGCAAGATATGAAGCCGGAATAGAAGGAACAACAGATAATAATAGTTTGACTATAAAAATAGCAACAGATGGTAGTGTAAAACCACTATCACAAGCTAAAAAGGGAGTATGGAATTGTGTAACAAGAACAGAAGCTATTAGGATATCAAAGCAAGTAGTAGATTCTTCAAATATAGCAGTAAAGTCTACATTGATTTCTGGAAAGGCATGGGATACAACTCTTGCATGGATGACTTTAACAGATAGCACATATGCGGAAGACTCAAGTAAGAAAGGATGGTATGCAGAAGTTTCATCTGATTCAGTAAATACAACAGGCTACTATGTTGTAAATAATATATATGACATGGCAGGAAATGTATGGGAATGGACAACAGAAAATTGTAAAATAAATGGACAACCATCTTTAGTTGCTAGAGGAGGATGCTTTGATAATCATCCATCTTATAATCCAGCAGCTTATAGAGGAAATGGTAATGATAGCCAATATTCTTATATAGGATTTAGAACAATGTTATATATTGCGTGACAAAAATAAAATATATAATTTGAAATTAAAAATATAGAAAAATTAAAAATTTCTCTTGCATAAGAGAAAAAAGTATGCTAATATAAAAAGGTATTAGCGATAGGGGTATAGTGTCAATGGTAGCACATCGGTCTCCAAAACCGCCTGTGTGGGTTCGAATCCTACTACCCCTGCCAGTAAGAAAAGCCGCCATTTTGATATATTTGGCGGTTTTGTTTTGCAATTTTTATTGCCTATTTTGTTCGCTTTGTATCGTTTTTTTGCTAGTGAGTGGTCAAAAAAGTGGTCAAAATGGTTGCAATTTAAATAATAACAAAGTATAATAATTGTGGTTTACTTATAAAATATAAAATGAAGGATATATAAATGGAAAAAATAAAAGAATTAGTAAAAAAAGTATGTACAAAAGAAGTAATATTATATGCAGTTTTTGGAGTATTTACAACAGTAGTAAATATAGGTTCTTTTGCAATAATGACAAAAATAATAAAAATGAATGAGAATGTAGCAAATATTATAGCAATATTACTTGCTGTACTATTTGCATATGTAACAAATAAAGATATGGTATTTCATTCTAAAGCAAATGGCTTTGGAGAAAAATTAAAAGAATTTTTTAAATTTATGCTAGGACGAGCATTTACAATGGTGGTAGAATTTGTTGGATGCTTTTTACTATTTAAATTACCAATACCAGAAATTATAAGTAAATGTGTAATGACTGTTATAGTTATTATTTTAAATTTTTTTATTAGCAAATTCTTTGCTTTTAAAAAATAATATGAGGAACAAAATAGGGGCTTAATATTAAGGAGGAATCTTTTTTATGGGCTCTTTTTTTGAGAAAATTAATTATTTAGTTGCAATTATAGTATTTTTAGTAATTTTTATTTCGTGCTTTTTTACTCCGTTTATTTCATCAGGAGTAGGATTAGATTATGATTTAAATGTAATAGAAAACATGGAAATTAGCAGTTCTGGATTTATGTGGCCAATACCAGGGTATACTAAAATTACATCATATTTTGGAAAGAGACAAAGTCCTACACAAGGTGCTTCATCATATCATAAAGGAATAGATATAGGTGCTCCAGAAGGAACAAAGTTAATATCTGTTATAGATGGTCAAATAACATACACCGGCTTTCTAGGAGGTGGAGGATATACAATAACGTTGTCAAAAGATAATATGAAAATAACATATTGCCATGTTTCGCCTACATATATAGTAGAAGAAGGTCAGGAGGTTATACAAGGACAAGTAATAGGATTTGTAGGACCTAAAAATGTGTATGGGGTAGCTCGGAAATCAATATAAAGATAGTGATGGAAATCCAACGAACGGAGCAACTACAGGAACTCATTTGCACTTAGGAGTGAGGGTCGACGACGAATATAACAATCCATTAGATTTTTATTAATAGTTATTGACAATAAAAATTATTAAATATAAAATGTGGTTAGAAATTCTTAAATAGAAAGGATGAATAAGAGTGAAAATAAGTAATAAAGAAGAGTTAGAAAAAATTGCTAGACAAATAAGAAAAAATATTGTAATGCAAGTGTATACTGCAAAATCTGGACATCCAGGAGGTTCACTTTCATGTGCAGACATTTTAACAGTGTTATATTTTAACCAAATGAATATAGACGAAAAAAATCCAAAGGCAAAACAAAGAGATAGATTTGTTTTATCTAAAGGACATTGCTCACCTGCATTATATGCTACTTTAGCGAAAAGAGGATTTTTTGAAGAAGAAAAATTGTCAACTTTTAGAAGTGTAGATGGAAATTTACAAGGACATCCAGATATGAATAAAGTTCCTGGAGTAGATATGACAACAGGTTCATTAGGGCAAGGACTATCAGTGGCAAACGGTATGGCACTTTCTTCTAAATTAAATCATGATGGATATAGAGTATATTGTTTGCTAGGTGACGGAGAAATAGAAGAAGGGCAAGTATGGGAAGCAGCAATGACATCACATAAATATAAATTAGATAACTTATGTGCAATTGTTGATTATAATAATTTACAAATTGATGGAAACGTAAAAGATGTAAAAGGTTTAGATAATCTTGAGGGTAGATTCAAAGCTTTCGGCTTCAATACTATAGTAGTAGATGGACATAGTATTGACCAATTGATAGATGCTTTTGAATCAGCCAAACTATGCAAAGGAGCACCAACAGTCATAATTGCTAAAACTATAAAAGGAAAGGGAGTTTCTTTTATGGAAAATAAAGCTGAATGGCATGGAAGGGCTCCAAGCAAAGAAGAATATGAAGAGGCAATAAAGGAACTAGAATTATAGAAGCCAAAGAATATAAAAGTTATAAAATATAAAGAATGTAAAATTATAAAGAAATAATGGGATTTTTTCTAAAAGAATGAATAGGTTTATAGGTAAAACCAGCATTAAAAACCTAAATATTATTATGCAAGGAATGAAATTAAATATGAAAGAAGAAAAAATAGCAACTCGCCAAAGCTATGGTGAAGCACTAGAAAAAATAGGAGAAGAAAATTCTAATGTAGTTGTTTTAGATGCAGATTTATCAGGTGCAACAAAAACTAACATATTTGCAAAGAAATTTCCAGATAGATTCTTTGATATGGGAATTGCAGAGCAAGATATGCTTTCTACAGCGGCAGGTTTTGCTACATGTGGTAAAATTCCATATGTTAGCACATTTGCAGTATTTGCAGCAGGAAGAGCATATGACCAAATACGAAATAGTATTTGTTATCCAAATTTAAATGTAAAAATATGTGCAACACATGCAGGTATAACAGTAGGAGAAGATGGTGCAACACATCAAATGTTAGAGGATATATCAATGATGAGAACCCTTCCTAATATGACAGTTATATCGACATCAGATGATGTACAAACAAAATGGGCTGTACAGGAAATTGCTAAAATAGAAGGACCTGTGTACTTGCGTTTGTCAAGAATGGATGTACCAGTTATTTATGATGAAAATCAGAAATTTGAAATCGGAAAAGCTGTTCAAATCGGTGAAGGAACAGATGCAACAGTTATATGCACAGGAGATTTAGTGTGCGAAGCTTTAAAAGCTAAAGAAGAACTAGAAAATAAAGGAATTTATATTAGAGTTTTAGATATGCATACAATAAAACCAATTGATAAAGAGGCTATAATAAAATGTGCAAAGGAGACTAACAAAATAGTAACATTAGAGGATCACAATATAATAGGAGGATTAGGTTCTGCAGTATGCGAAGTTCTTTGCGATGAATATCCTACAAAAGTTATAAGAATGGGAATGAAAGATTGTTTTGGAAAATCTGGAACAGCACAAGAACTATTAAAATATTTCAAATTGACTAGTGAAGATATTATAAAAGAGATAGAGTAAACAAAAAGAAAAAACTCATTTTAGGTAAAAACTAAAACGAGTTTTTTTCTTTTTACAGAGGAATCCTTTCTATCTTTTGTATGGGCATCCATGACGGTTATAGTCATTTTTAATTTGCTCTTTTTCAAAAGCAGTTAAGGAATCGGGATTAAATCCCTGTCCTTTTTTGTTACTACATGCAGATGATTTACATAGAGATAAAGAAGCAACTTTACATGTGTTACAAGGTGTAAAAGAGTTTTTCATATAATGCCCTCCTGTTTAATTAAATAAAATATTAATTTAATAGTTCAAGTTACACTAACTATATGTTAACATAAAAACAACAAAATTGCAATAAATGTTAGTAATTTGGTAGAAAAAACTTATTTGCTAAAGTGAATTTTAGTTTGATAGAAAATTAGTTAAATAATTACTTTTCAATAACTTCAATTAGAAAAGTAATAACAGTATCGGCCATAGCAAAAACTGGATAGAGGGGTGTCCCTTTTAGCAAATTTTTTCGAAAAAGGGGCGTCCCTTTTCGTTTGTGAATTTTTTGTAAATTTTTAAAAAACGAGAAAATTGAAGAAAAATAGAAATAATTGGACGAAATGCATTAAATTGTGAACTTTTTTATACATAAAACTATTGCAAATAATTAGTTTTATTGTTATTATAATGCTATAAAAGTATAATACAGTATTATTGTGTATTATTTTGTATATAACAGAAAGTAAATTTCACTAAAAAGTAAAAAAGCTTATATAAAAGGAGCAAGTTATGATAGAATTTAGAAATGTTAGTAAAACATATGAAACAGGTACGGAAGCAGTACATAACGCCAATTTTAAAATAGAAAAAGGTGAGTTCGCATTTTTAGTAGGTTCTTCTGGTTCGGGAAAATCTACATTAATAAAAATGATATTAAAAGAAGAAAATCCTACATCAGGAAATATTATAATAAATGGAAAAGACACTACATATTTAAAACCAAAAAGAGTGCCATATTTAAGAAGAAGCATGGGAGTTGTTTTTCAAGACTTTAGATTATTACCAGATAAAACTGTTTACGAAAATGTAGCTTTTGCTATGTATATTGTAAAGGCTACACCAAAACATATTAGAAGACAAGTTCCAATGGTTTTATCATTAGTTGGTTTAAGTGGAAAAGCTAAAATGTATCCAAATGAGTTGTCAGGTGGAGAACAACAAAGGGTTGCACTTGCTAGAGCCCTAGTAAATAATCCTTCAATGTTAATAGCAGATGAACCTACAGGAAATTTAGACCCAGATACAGCATGGGATATAATGTCACTTTTAAATGATATTAATATGAGAGGAACAACAGTTGTTATAGCAACACACGCAAAAGATATAGTAGATAAAATGAAAAAGAGAGTTATACAAATTGATAAAGGCAACATTATAAGAGATGATAAAAAAGGTGGGTATGATAGTGAGATATAACATAGTAGGATATTTAATAAGTGAAGGTTTTAGAAACTTTTTAAAAAATAAGAAATCTACAGGTGCATCATTAATGATTATGTGTGCAACAATGCTTATATTTGGATTGTTTTTCTTAATAGGTGAGAATGTAAACCATATGGTAAAAGAGGTAGAATCTGAGCAAGGTATGCAAGTATATATGTATAAAGATGCTACGGAAGAACAGATAGAAAAGCTAGGAAATGAAATAAAAAATTTAGATTATGTTGCAAAAGTAACATTTGTATCTAAGGAAGAAGCTTTGGATTCTATAAAAAAGAGTTGGGGAGATAAAGGTGATAAACTTCTTAAAGCATATGAAGGAGATAAAAATCCATTAGGGGTTTCATACATAGTAACTCTAACAGATTTAACTAAGAAAGATGATGTAAAAGTAAATATAGAAAAACTTGAAAATGTAAAAGAAATAACAATAAAAGATAAAGTAATGAGTGCTTTAATAAATGTTGCAAATGGCATTAGAATAGTTTCTGGAGTAATATTGGTATTGTTAATAATAATATCTATATTTATTATAGCAAATACAATAAAACTTACAGTACATGCAAGAAGAAAAGAAATATCAATTATGAAATATGTAGGGGCAACAAATGGATTTATAAGGTGGCCATTTATTGTAGAAGGTGTAATAATTGGTATTGTGTCTGCAATAATTTCAATATTGATATTAGGCATAAGCTATAACTTTATTGTTGGAAAAATATTAACATCAACTATAGCAACACAAATAGGAATAAGTTTATTAACTTTTTCAGATGTATTTGCATTAGTAATTACAGTATATTTATTACTAGGTATAGGAATAGGAATTCTAGGTAGTGTAATTTCTATGAGAAAATATTTGGAGGTATAATATGAAAAAGAAAATAATATCCATTGTTCTAGTTTTAATATTGCTGCAAGCATATGTATATAGCATATTTGCAGCAAGCACATCATCATTAAATGATCAAAAATCAGATTTACAACAAAAAGTAAATGATGCTGAAGAAGAAAAATCAAAATTAAAAGAACAATTAGATGAACAGTTACAAGCTATTTCAGATTTGGACCTAAGTATATCAAATGTAGAAGAAGAAATTAGTAAACTTAGTGCACAAATATCAGAACTTGAAACTAATATAGAAGAAAAACAAAAAGAGATAGAACAAAAACAAAAAGAATATACAGAAAATGAGGAATTATTACAAGATAGATTAGTTGCAACTTATGAAAATGGAAGTACATCATTTTTAGATATACTATTAGGTTCATCAGGAATAATGGATTTTCTATCTAATTACTATAATATTTCGCAATTAATTCAATGTGATGAAGAACTATTAGAATCAATTGAAAAAGACAAAAAAGAAATAGAAGAAGCAAAACAAACACTAGAAGAAGAAAAAAGTCAAATAGAAGAACTAAAAAAAGAACAAGAAACAAAGAAAAATTCTTTAAGTTTAAAAAAAGCAGAAAGACAGCAAAAAGCTAGTTCATTAAATGCAGAGCAAAAAGCAGTACAAGCAGATATAGATAGCTATAATGCACAAATTAAACAAGTAGACGAGCAGATTAGAAAAATACTAGAACAAGCAAATAAAAACTCGTCAGGAATAAAATTTGATGGAAGCTTTATATGGCCATGTAATAATAAAATAATTACATCTACAGTAAAACAAAGATGGGGTAGATGGCATAAAGGAATAGATATTGGTGCTAGATATGAAAGTGTATATGCAGCAGCTTCTGGATATGCATATAAACTAGAAAATCCAGGTGGATATGGACATTATATAATGATAGTTCATGGTAGTGGATTCATTACATTGTATGGTCATTTAGATTCATTTAATATATCAAATGGACAATATGTATCACAAGGACAAGTAATAGCAACATCAGGAAATTCTGGTGGAAGTTTTGGGGCACATTTACATTTTGAAATAAGAAAGGCATCATCAGTATCAAACTTCTTTAGTAGCTCATTCTTAAACCCATTAGATTATTTACCAGGAGGATATACATTTGCAGCAGGTGCATCAACACCATCGTAATATTATATGAAAAAGACCTGTAAAAAGAGCAGGTCTTTTGTTAAAATAATAAAAGGAGGAATAGAGTATGAAAAATAAAATATTAGCTATAAGTATGATAATTGTAATAGTAACAGTATTCTATTCCAATTTCATAACAAAAGCAGAAACATTAAGTGAAAAGCAACAGCAAGTACAAGAAAGAAGAGAAGAAGCAGAGCAGAAACTAACTTATGTACAAGAAGACCTTTCAGCAGCAATAGTAAAAATACAAGAATTAGACGACCAAATAAGACAATCTGAAAGTGAAATAGAAAGCTTAAATGGAGAGGTAGAAAATTTAGAAACTCAAATAGAAGAATTAACAACTAAAATAGAACAAGTAGAAAAAAATTATAATGATAATGAAGCTTTATTAGAAGAACGATTGGTAACAATGTATGAAGTTGGAGAAACAAAATACTTAGATATATTATTTAATTCTGCAGGCATAATGGATTTTTTATCTAATTATTATATTATTCAGCAAATGATAGAAAGTGACACTATTTTACTAGATGAAATAGAACAAGAAAAAGAAGAGATAGAAAAATCTAAGAATAGTTTAGAAGAACAAAAAGCGAGTATAAAATTGAAAAAGGCTAAAAAAGAGCAGTTAGCGGTAATTACACAAAACAATAAGACTTTAAAAGAACAAGCAGTAGCAAATTTATCAGAAGAGGAAATTCAGTTACAACAAAAAATAGAAGAATATAAATCAGAAGAAAGTAAAATAGAAGCATTAATAAAACTTGCTACAAATGAATATGAATATACAGGAGATTACACAGGAGGAGTAATGGCATGGCCAATAGCTAAAAGTGGTACATATATTACATCAGCTTATGGAGTAAGAGAGCATCCTATACAAGGAGTTATAAAACAACATACTGGTATAGACATAGGAAATGCCGGATTTGGAGCACCTGTTATAGCTGCAGCAGATGGAATAGTAACAATGGCAGGATATTATGGAGGCTATGGAAACTGTGTTATAATAAACCATGGAAATGGAATTTCTACACTATATGGGCACGGACAAAAAATATTAACAGAGGTAGGAAAAGAAGTAAAAAAAGGTGACCTTATATTAGAGGTAGGTTCTACTGGTAATTCTACAGGACCACATCTTCACTTTGAGGTTAGAATAAATGGTTCGTGTGTTGACCCAATGCCATATTTACAAGGAAATAGTGAATAAAAAATATTAATAAAAATATAATTAAAGTAATAAGAAAAGGTAAAAGCAATTTTGCCAAATGTGTGACTAGAAAGGAATGGAATTTAACGTGAAAGAGGAAAAAAATCAAAGAATTTATAAAGTTGTGATGTTAGTAATATTAACAGTATTAATAACTGCGATAATAACAACAGTAGCAGTATATAATGCTTTATCAAATACTAAAGTAAAATATATAACGACATCAGGGGATAATTCTAAAATAAGTAAAACATTACAATATTATAAAAGCTTTATACAGGAAAAATACTTCGGAGAAATGGACGAAGACAAGATGTTAGAGTCTGCAATAAAAGGATATGTAGAAGGACTTGGAGACGAGTATTCAGAATACATAACTAAAGAAGAAATGGAAGACTATATGGCAGATGCAACAGGAAAATATGTAGGAATAGGTGTATATATATCAAACAATACAAAAACAAACCAAATAGTAGTATTAGCACCAATGGAAGGTTCACCAGCGCAAAAAGCAGGAATAAAATCTGGAGATGTAATATCTAAAGTAGATGGTATAGAATATAAAGGTGAAGAATTGTCAGAGGCATCAAGCAAAATGAAAGGCGAAGAAGGAACAAAAGTTAAAATAGAAATTACAAGAGATGAGCAAAAAATAGAACTAGAAGTAGAAAGAAAAACTATAAAAGTAAATCACGTAGAAGGAAAAGTATTAGACAATAATATAGGATATATTCAAATTAGTACATTTGATGATGGATGCTATGAAGAATTTAAAGAAAAATACAATGAATTAAGTAGCCAAAATATAAAATCATTAATAATAGATTTAAGAAACAATGGTGGAGGAATAGTAGAAGAATCAATAAATATAGCAGACATGATGGTAGATAAAGATAAAACATTATTAATAACAGCAGCAAAAGGCGGTAAAGAAGAAACTACAAAGTCTAAAATACAAAAAGTAATAGATATGCCAATAGTATTTTTAGTAAATGAACATACAGCAAGTGCGTCAGAAATATTAACAGTAGCAGTTAAAGAAAATCTTGAAAATGTTAAAGTTGTAGGAACAAAAACTTATGGAAAAGGGGTAATACAAAGTATATTTACATTGTCAGATGGAAGCGGAATAAAATTAACAACAAATGAATATTACACTCCAAACCATAATACTATTAACAAAGTAGGGATAACACCAGACTATGAAATAGAATTTCCAAGTGGAGAAAGTATATATAGTATAGATGAAGAAAAAGACCCACAACTTCAAAAAGCAATAGAATTATTAAAGTAGATAAACAAAGCGAAATATCAATTTTTTTAGTAAAAAGATTGATATTTTTTATATAATGTAATATAATCGTAACAGTATTGTAATAAAAAAGAAATAATCGGTAAAAATACTGATGGAAGGAAGATGCAAAGATGTTTAATTTTGGACAAGATATAGGTATAGATTTAGGCACCGCAACAGTTATAGCATATGTTAAAGGAAAGGGAATAGTATTAAGAGAACCATCTGTAGTTGCAGTAGATAATAATACTGGAAATGTATTAGCAGTTGGAAAAGAAGCAAGAAGAATGTTAGGAAGAACACCAGGAAATATAGTAGCAACAAGACCTTTAAGAGAAGGAGTAATATCAAACTATACAGTTACAGAAAAAATGTTAAAATACTTTATAAATAAAGTATGCGGAAAATTTGTATTTGCGCCAAGAATAATGATTTGTATACCATCACAAGTAACCGAGGTAGAAAAAAAGGCTGTAATAGATGCAGCAACACAAGCAGGAGCAAGAAAAGTATATTTAATAGAAGAACCAATAGCAGCAGCAATTGGAGCAGGGATAGATATATCTAAACCATGTGGTAATATGGTAGTAGATATAGGTGGAGGAACAACAGATATAGCTGTTATCTCTTTAGGAGGAAGCGTTGTAAATACATCTTTAAAAGTAGCTGGAGATAAATTTGATGAATATATAGTTAAATATATAAAAAGAAGACACAATATAATGATAGGAGAAAGAACAGCAGAAGACTTAAAAATAAATATAGGCTGTGTATATCCAAAAATACAAGATACAGAAATGGAAGTAAGAGGAAGAGATTTAATTACAGGGCTTCCAAAAACTATAACAATTCATTCAAGTGAAATGTTAGAAGCACTAATAGAACCTGCTATGATGATAGTAGATGCTGTACACTCTGTATTAGAAAGAACACCACCAGAACTTGCCGCAGATATAAGCGATAGAGGAATTTATATGACAGGTGGAGGATGTTTAGTAGATGGACTAGACAAGCTTTTACAAGAAAAAACAGGAATAAATGTAATGATAGCAGAAGATACTGTATCATGTGTAGCACTAGGAACAGGAAAAGCACTAGACAATCTAGATTCTTTAAAATAATAAAAAAAGGACGCCTCTTTTTCGATTAGGGACGCCTTTTTTTTAAAAAAATTTTCTAAAAGGGACACTCCTACTACAAAAAACGAGATGGAAAAACGAAAGTTTTCTATCTCGTTTTTTTAGTGTGCAGTTACTAGTAGTTGCAATTCACAGTATTTTAGTCTTTGATAAAAAAGTTTGATAATATATTGTTTTGTAATACCACGTAAGCGACCAAACGAACGCATGTGAGTGTGATTAGGGTGGCCAACATACTAGTATTTTTAAATGGAAGGCCGCGACACACAAGGTATGAAAAAACAATATATTATCAAATTTTTAAAAGAAAAAATTTATAGACTGTGAATTGTAACTACTAGTAATTGACTAAACAGTCAACTCTAAAATAATGCTTGCAAATATTGAAATAAAATTATATAATTATATAGAATATTATAAAAGAGGGAAAATGGATGAATAAAACAAAAAGAAAAATATTTGAAACCTCAATGAAGCTATTTGCAGAAAAAGGATATGATGCTACTAGTGTAGAAGAAATTACTGCAACTGTAGGAGTGGCTAAAGGTACATTGTACTATCATTTTTCTAGCAAAGAAGAAATATTTAAATTTCTAGTTGAAGAGGGAGTTAAACTATTAAAAAATAGTATAACAATAAAAACAGAAAAGTTAACTAATTCAATAGACAAAATAAGAGCGATAGTTCTAATAGAAATAAAGGTATTAGTAAAATACGAAAGCTTTATGACTATAATACTAAGTGAAATATGGGGAAGTGGTCCACGTGCTAAAATGTGTAGAGACTACGTATTTGACTATATACAAATGATACAAGAAATTATTGAAGAAGGTATAAAAAAAGGAGAAATAGTGGAAGCAGATCCGAATGTTATTGCTTCCGGAATATTTGGATTTGTCTGCTCAAGCTTAATATATAAATTAAGAAGAGAAAAAAATATAGAGGTGGCAGAATTATTTACAGAAATAGATAAATCATTTATAAAAAAAATGGAAAAATAGCGGTAGTAGAGTAATGAAAGGAATATGATAAAAATGAGAATATTAAAAGATTTTAAAGTACCAGATTTTAAATTTAAAAAAATAAAAATGGAAAATGTAGAAAATATTGATGAAGTAAATGTAGATTATGAAAAAGTAATGAAAAGTGAATCAAAACATAAAGAATACATTAAAACAAATTATCAAACAATAAAAGAAATTTTTGATAAAGTAAGAGTAGAATATGCAGATAGACCATTTATATTAGAAAAATTTAATCCAAAAGGAGAGTTTAAAACTATTACGTTTAGAGAATTTTCAGATGATGTAATAGCTTTAGGAACAGCATTAACCAATAAATACAATTTAAAAAATGAAAGAATTGTAATAATAGGGGAAAACACATATCATTGGTATGTATCATACATGGCAATGGTTTGTGGAACAGGAATTGCAGTTCCAGTAGATAAAGAGTTACCAGTAAATGAAATAGAAAATGTAATAAATCGTTCAAAAGCAACAGCTGTTATATATTCTACAAAGAAAAAAGAAGTTATAAAAAAAGTAGAAGACAAATTACCAACAGTAAAATATTTTATCCAAATGAATTCAGATGATGAATTACAAGGAAGAGAAATAGGAATAAATACTATCATAAAACAAGGAAAAGAAATGATAGCCAAAGGTGATGACTCTTTCAACAAAATAGAAATAGACCCAGATGAATTTAAAGTGCTTATATTTACATCAGGAACAACATCAAAAGCTAAAGGAGTTATGATATGCAATAGAAATTTAGCAGAAAACATAAACGCAGTAAGTACATATGTAAAATTGTATCCAACAGATAGATTATTCTCTGTTCTTCCTTTGCATCACACATATGAATGTTCTATAGGCTTTTTACTACCAATGGCAAATGGAAGCTCTATTGCTGTATGTCAAGGATTAAAACATATAGTACCAGACTTACAAGAAACAAAGCCAACTGCAATGATAGCGGTTCCACTATTAATAGAAAACTTATATAAAAAAATAAACAAAACAATAGAAAAAAGTGGAAAAGCAGGTTTAGTAAATTCTATGATACATGTAACAAATGCCTTGAAGGGTGTGGGAGTAGACATTAAGAGAAAGGTATTTAGTGAAATTTACGAGAACTTAGGTGGAAATATTAGAATTATAGTTTCAGCAGCAGCACCTATAGATGCTAAAGTAGGTAAATGGGTACAAGATATAGGAATCAGCTTTTTACAAGGATATGGATTAACAGAAACAGCACCAATTGCAGCACTAACACCAGAGTTTGAACCAAAAGTAGGTTCAGCAGGAAAAGCCGTAAATTGTGCAGAATTAAAAATAGATAATCCAAATGAAAAAGGAGAAGGAGAAGTTTTAATAAAAAGTAAAACTTTAATGCTTGGATATTATGAAGATGAAGAAGCAACAAAAGACGTAATAGAAATAGATGAACAAGGAAATAGATGGTTCCATTCAGGAGATGTTGGATATTTAGACAGTGATGGATTTTTATATATAACAGGAAGAACAAAAAATGTTATAGTAACACAAAATGGAAAAAATATATATCCAGAAGAGATTGAATTAATGTTAGGAGATGTACCAGAAATAAAAGAATGTATGGTATATGGCAAAGAAGTAGAAGGAGAAAAAGAATTAATAATCACTGTAAAAGTAATACCTAATATAGAAGAAATAGAAGCAAAACATGGAAAAGGATTAACTGATGAACAAATTCATGATATTATTTGGGAACAAATAAAAAATGTAAATAAAAAATTGACATCATACAAAGCAATTAAAAAATTAGAAATAAAGAAAGATGAATTTGAAAAAACAACTACAATGAAGATTAAAAGATATGTAGAAATAAAAAAAGATAAATAAAAAAACAAATGGACTATAGATAGTATTCTTCGGAAACTAAAAATAGTCCATTTTATTTATTACAAGATAAATTAGAATTAGAATTTAATAAAACCTTAATCTACGTAATAATATTATTATAAAATCATTGACAATATTTCAAGAATATTACGAAAAAATTACAGCAATATTACAAAAAAATGTGATTTGATTTTAAATATTACAATTCTGTTAAAATTTACGGAAATAAGCATTTGGGTATTGACAGACCAAAAATCTTGTATTAAAATTAAGTAGAAGTCGAAAAATAAAATATTATTTATCCTATTGTAATTTCTTGTAGAAATTGACAATTTTAATATATAACATAGGAAAAAAAGGAGGGTTTACAATGTCTAAATCTGGCATAGTAAATGTGAGAATGGTAATCACAGAAGAAAAAATATTATCAAATATTGATAAGGTACAAAGATTAATCAATCCAAAAAGTAAGAAACAAATAGTTCAATTAGATGATGATGCATATTTCAAAGATTTAATTGAATCTATAAAAACATATTTGGTAGAATATCCAAAGAAGAAGAATTTCCCAGCAAGTGTATATAGAGCAGCATATGATTTAGTTGAATTTGCAACAAATCAATTTGAGGAAAATACAAAGAAGATAGAAGAATTAATTCGTCAAAGAGAAGCTAACATATCTTTAGCAGGAGAATTAAAAGATGCTTTAGAAATTGTTACAAACAAAGAAGACGGATGGAAGAGCACATTAAAAGAATCTTCAGAAAAATTCTCAGAGGATATAGTAGAAGCATTAACAATAATAGGAAAATCAAAATCAGATACATCAGAAAATTATCAAAATGCTGTAAAATTAGTAAATGCAAGAATAGTTAATTTAGAATCTAATCTACACATAGAAATAGATATGGAAAGAATTGAAGATAGATCTAAAGCGTTAAGCTATATAGGAATAGAAATAGCAGATGCATTAAAACTTATCCCAACTCCAGTTCCAGAAGTAGAAGAAATATCAGAACCAGTAGTAGAAGAGGTAGAAAATGTAGCTGTAGCAGAACAAGAAACTTATGCTCAAGAAACTACATTTGAGGTAAAACCTTCACTATGGCAAAGAATAAAAGAAAGCAAAATTGGTAGAGCTATTAGATATGCATTTAGAATAAGAATTGTATTAGATGTACCAGCATTACCAGAAGGTAGAGATAACCAAAACTAGATTATTGATTAAGAGATTAGAGATTAATATTTAGTTAATTTCTAATCTCTTATGAATATAAATTACATAAAGAAATTTGATTACCATTCAAATAAATAAAAAATATGTAAAAAATATAAAAAAATTTAAAATATCTATTGACAATATAGATAAACTTTTGTATAATAAAAATCGCGTTAGGAAATGCTCCCTTAGCTCAGTTGGTCAGAGCAACCGGCTCATAACCGGTGGGTCCAAGGTTCGAATCCTTGAGGGAGCACCATATTATATTAAAAATAGCTTAGGCTATTTTTTAATATATAAATAATTTAATAATTGGGTAGGTGGCCGAGTGGCTAAAGGCGGCAGACTGTGGTCTTTGGTTTAATCAAAACCTAAATTTGCAGCTCTTATCAGTAATGGTAAGATGAACACCGGGCTAATTCGGGGAACTCTAAGAGTAGAAATACTTATGACAATCCCGAGCTAGGAACTGAAAGTTCCGAGTGTAGAGACTTTATACCTGGTATCTTAAAAAAGATAAAGAGAAAGTCCAGACTACAAACATTTAATGGTAGTGAAAACTATAGTAGTAAGAAATCTGTTCTCATACGAGTACGATGGTTCGAATCCATCCCTGCCCACCATAAAAACAAGGAAACTTGTTTTTATTTTTAACAGCATAAACGAACAAAAGTTCAATAAAAGGAGCGGTAATATGAAATTTAACACTAACAAAGAAAAAGGAAATACTGGTTTAGGTATAGCTATTGCATATTATGCTTCGAATGGATATGTAGTTTCAATTCCACTAAATGATACACAAGATTATGACTTAATTGTAGATAAGGATAATAGAATATATAAAGTGCAGGTAAAAGCAACATCATGTAAAACTAAATATGGAAGCTATCAAGTAGCTTTAAAAAGTTGTGGTGGAACGAAAGGGTGTACATATAAAACAATTTTAAATACTAATATAGATGAAATATTTATAGTAACAGATAATATGGATATTTATATAATTCCAATAGATAAGGTAAAAAATTATTCAACATTGAATTTATGTGGTAAATATAGTGTGTTTAAAGTTAAATAGACGATATTCGTTTTGCAAACGTTGGCAAAACGATAAAAATGCCTAAAGGCACTAAAAAAGCAATTCAAGATTATGAATTAACCAGATATGCTTGTTCAAGTGCTTGGATATTAAAGCCATTTGGAACTAGAGCTGCAGGAACAACTACAAAGAATAGCAGTAATAATGGGGATTTATTATCTACTGGTGCAAGTGCTACAACAGAGAAATATCATATATTTGATTTGGCAGGAAACGTATGGGAGTGGACAGAAGAAGACTCACATTATGCAACTAGTGGACAATATTATATGATTCGTGGAGGAGGTTTTCTTGGAGCTTTTGGTACTTATACTGCGTGCTACCGCACTGGTAATGTTACTGTTAGCCGTACTGGATTCACCCTTGGTTTCCTCCGCACAGTACTTTATATCAAATAGGACTGAATACCTGAAAGCAATAAAAATGAAATATATAGAATTAAAATAAGGGCAGAGAACAATCTGCTCTTATAATTTACATTAAGACTAAAATTATATGCCAAGTTAGTGCATAAATAACTACCCTATATAATAAAATACTAATGGTGATAGCATGCTAGGAAAAATTTTAAAAGAAAAAAATCAAATAATTTTGGTAAAATGTAAAGAAAATAAAGCAACTGTAGTTATGCTAGAAAAAAGAAATCACAGATGGAATAAAATAATGTGTGCAGAAGGATTTATAGGAGAAAATGGAATAGGAAAAACTACAGAGGGAGATAAAAAAACGCCTAAAGGGTTATTTAAATTAGGAATTTCCTTTGGTATAAAAGAAAATCCTCGGAAAGGTATTACCATATATAAAAGTAGATGATAATTTTTATTGGGTAGATGACAGTAATTCAAAATATTATAATAAACTAGTAAAAATAGTAGATAAGAAAGAACTATCAAATAATGGATATATAGAGATAACACAAAATGAAAAAGATTGGGAGACAGCAGAGCACTTAATAGAGTATCAAAAACAGTATGAATATGCAATACAAATAAAATATAATGAAGAAGGTGAAAAGAAAAAAGGCAGTGCAATATTTATGCACTGCTCAATAGGAAAAGCTACAGCCGGATGTATAGCAATTCCAACACCAAACATGAAATATATTTTAAAAAATATACAACAAGATACTTATATATACATCTATTAAGTTATTCAGAAGTAATATTGTCGGCTTCTTCTTGTGTTAAATATCCATATTCAACCATTGAACGTATAACTTTGCCTTGTCTATTTTTAGCCAAATCTGGATTTACTGTTGGTGCATATACTGAAGGAGCATTTGGAACGCCAGCAAGAAGAGTTGCTTCATATAGAGTCAAGTCTTTTGGCTCTTTTTTGTAGTATCCATTTGAAGCTTCTTTAATTCCATAATATCCATCTCCAAAATAAATAGTATTAAAATAGAATTCTAAAATATCATCTTTACTATAATTTTTTTCTAAATCAAAGGCTAAAAATATTTCAGCAATTTTTCTATAGGCAAAATTATTTTCTCTTATAAAATATAAGTTTTTAGCAACTTGTTGAGTAATTGTACTACCACCTTCATTTAATTCTTTAGCTTGAATGTTAGAAACGATAGCTCTGCCAATTGCAATAATATCTATGGCACCATGTTCTTTAAATCTATGGTCTTCAACAGCTATAATAGCATTTTTATAGTAATCTGGTACATCATTACTACTTACATAAGAAACATCATTTTTTAGCTCATATATCTTTTTCTCTAAACTTACAGCAGTAATAGCATCTTTATACATTTTGTAACCATTATAAATAAAAAAACTAGCAATAAGGACTAGAACAATTAGTATAATTAAAATTAATCTTTTTACAATTTTCATATTAAAACTCCTCTTTTAAATTTATATATACATTATATAACAAGATTGTTAAAAAAAATATACTATTTTATTAAAAATTTATTAAGTATTTAATTGAAATAAAAATATAATTAATATATAATATAGGAAAAAAGGGGATAGCAAAATGGTAACAAGAAAAACAATATTTGGAGTAATAATAGTAGTAGCAGCAATTATATTTGTTGTTTTTGCAGTTGTTTCAGGAGCAGATAACGTAAGAGATGCAGAACCTAAAACAAAAATGATATATGGTGACGAAACTTTAGATACATTAATTTATGGAAATGAAGAGATAGATGGAAAGACTTGTACAAATGAACAAGAAAGTACAAAATGTAATGAAGTATTAGAAACAAATGTGCAAGTAAATAATGAAAAATTAGATTAGTATAGTGTACATATTGATAAAAAATATGAATTGTAGCAAGCAAAAATGAGGTATGAAAAATTTTTAGATGTCTAGAAATTTTTCATACCTTTTAAGTTAAGTGTTTATAAAATGATACAAATTAATCCGCCACTACCTTCGTTTACAATACGCTCTAATGTTTCTTGAAGTTTTGCTTGTGCATCTTCAGGCATTCTACAAAGTTTGTTTTGAAGACCTTCGTTTACCAACTCATGTAAACTTTTTCCAAAAATATTTGATTCCCAGATTTTAGTAGGGTCACTTTCAAACTCAGAAAGTAAATAATTGACTAATTCCTCAGACTGCTTTTCACTTCCAACAATTGGAGATACCTCTGTTTCTATATCTGCTCTTATCATATGTATAGAAGGAGCTTTGGCTTTTAATTTTACGCCAAACCTAGAACCTTGTTTTACCATCTCAGGCTCTTCTAAAATAAGTTCATCCATAGAAGGAGTTACAATGCCATAACCAGTAGCTTTAACAGATTCTAAGGCATACGAAATTTTGTCATATTCTTTCTTAGTTTGAGCAAGAGACGTTATAATAGAGAATAAATCTCCTTCGTTTGCAATTTCTACGCCAGATATTTCTGTAAGTACTTTGTAAAATAAATCATCCTTTAATTGAATAGAAATATTAACAAAGCCTGTTCCAAGTAAAATTTCATCTACAATAGTTTTTTCTATAATGTCAGTTTTTTGTATAGTAGATATTCCAGTATCTACCTGTTTTAATAATTTAACATCTTTAAACGCATCTTTTATTTGATTAAACAATTGTAGCTTTAACCAGTGTGAACTTGGTAAGCTATCAACCCAATGAGGAAAGTTAATATTTATTTGTTCAATAGGAAATTGATATAACATTTGATTAAATATATTATTTATATCATCTAAGTCCATAGTAGAACAATCTGTAGGAATAACAGGTACTCCATATTTACTTTCCAATTTTTTAGCTAAATCTTTTGTATAATCAGAATTTATATTTGCTGAATTTAGAACAATTACAAAAGGTTTATTAAGTTCCTTTAATTCAGAAACAACTCGCTCTTCGGCATCTATGTAGTCTTCTCTTGGAATATCAGTAATGCTTCCATCTGTAGTGATTAATATACCAATAGTAGAATGTTCTTGAATAACTTTTTTTGTACCAATTTCAGCAGCTAGCTCAAAAGGAATTTCATCGTCATTCCAAGGTGTTTTTACCATTCTTGGCATATCATCCTCTAAATAACCAATAGCATTATTTACAAGGTAGCCAACACAATCGACTAATCTAGTTTTTAATTTTAGATTATTGCCTAATGTAATTTCCACAGCTTCATTTGGAATAAATTTAGGCTCTGTAGTCATAATAGTTCTTCCAGAAGCACTTTGTGGAAGCTCATCCAATGTACGCTCTCTTTTATATTCGTTTTCAATATTAGGAATTACAAGTAAATCCATAAAACGTTTTATAAAAGTAGATTTTCCAGTTCTGACAGGACCAACAACGCCAATGTAAATGTCTCCATCTGTACGTTTTGCTATATCTTGATAAACTAATAAATTTTCCTCCATTAAAATAAAACCTCCTTAAATGTTTGTACTAATAAACTTTAATTAATGTATATTAGACAAAGTACATAGTTATGACAAAAATAAAATAAAAATTAAAAAAAGGAGCAGTTTCAAATAACACAAAAATTGGGTTATCTAAAATTACTCCTTTTAACTTACCTTTATGTTTAAAAACTACTATTGTTGTTCACCAGGTAAGAAATAGTCTACCACACCATATATAATAGCACCAATTATAGCAGCCATCCATGAAATAGTATATCCTGCTACAAAGTATTGAGTTACATATAAGACAATAGCAGAAAGCACAAAACCTACAAAACCTTTTCCAAATGAACTAGCATGTAGGCCAGTAAATTTTACTATTAAATAGTCTATTACAGTAAGAACGATTGCTGCAGCTACAAGAGTCCAAAAGTTACTTATATGAAAGCCAGGTGTAAAGAAAGCTGTAATAGCAAGAACAATTGCAGCAGTTACAAGTCTGCCTATAATTTGCCAAACTGTACTAGTGGTATTTCTTGTTCGACTATCTACTTGATTTTCTGACATAATAAAAACCTCCTTATTTTAAAATTGTAAATAGATTTACAATTTACATGGTTTCATAATTCTATTATTTGCATTTTTAATTTAAATATACAAAAAATGAATATTAATAATAAAATTTGAGAAAAATAAAATTGGAAAAAATAAAAAAGGAGAAAAACATGCTTTTAACATTTATAAGAACAATAATTTTATACATAATTGTATTAGTCGTAATGAGATTTATGGGGAAAAGAGAGATAGGGCAGCTGCAACCTTTTGAACTTGCTATATCTATAATGATTGCAGATTTGGCAACATTGCCAATGTCAGAACCAGGAATACCGATTTCAAATGGAATAATACCAATTTTAGGATTACTAGTAATGCATATTATTATTTCGCTTATAAATATGAAAAGTGTAAAAATGAGAGAAATAATATGTGGAAAACCTTCTATATTAATATTTAGAGGAAGGATAGATGAAAAAGCATTGCAAAGAGAAAGATTTACAATAAACGAACTAGAAGAAAGGTTAAGAGGGCAAAATATATTTAATATAAGTGATGTAGAATATGCTATATTGGAAACAAGCGGACAAGTGACTGTAATTCAAAAGCCTAATAAAAGAACAACAATACCTGAAGACTTTGGAATAGAACCTCAATATCAAGGAATAGCATATGACCTAATAATAGATGGTAAAATAATGAAAGAAAATTTACAAAAATTAGACAAAGACTATAATTGGCTGGTAAAACAAGTGGAACCTTTTGGAATAATGCCGGAAGAGGCATTGGTTGCTACGATAGATGCAAGTGGAAATTTTTATTGTCAAGAAAAAGAAAATAAAAAGAATAGCTAAAATGCAGGAAGGAATGGAATTAGAAATGAAAAATAGCAAGGAAATAGTTATATGCTCAATAATAATTGTAGCAATTGTTATGCTAAATGTTATAACTCAAAGTTACACTAAAGAGTGTGTAGATACAGTAAACGATAAATTGAGTAAGCTAAGAGACAGTTTAATACAAGAAAAAGCAGAAGAAGGCAGTGTAAAAAATAAGACTGATGAAATTATGAAAGACTGGCAACATCGATATCAAAAACTGGCATATTTTATAGAACATGATGAATTAGAAAAAGTAGAAACGGAACTTACATCCTTGAAAGCAAACATAGAAATTGGGGAATATGAACAATCTGTTTCTGATTTAGATAAAACAGTTTTTATATTAAATCATATAAAAAATAAATTCACATTAGAAATAAGAAATATTTTTTAAATAAAAAATAAATTTAAATTACTATTCACAGTGTATAGTAATATTTTTTTAAAAGCTTGATATATATTGTTTTTGCGGTCTTACTTTAAAAATACTAGTGTGTTGACCGCAACAATCACATTTGCTTTTGAGGTATTACAAAACAATATATATCAAGCTTTTAAAAAAAATAATTTCTAAACAAAAATTAGTAAGCATAAAAAAACATATGCATATTTGTAAAGTTTCTTTTTAGTCAAAAAAGAATTATAAAAAGAAAATGATTCTTGAATTGCACTATACTTATCGGCAAAAGTTATAACGTAAGATTCTTTATATTTAGGCAGTGCTAAGGTTACAGGCCACATATGTTTTACGATAATATCCTTTTCTTTATCATTTAAATCAAATAAAATAGAGGCGTTTTTTAGAGCAATTTTTGGATGAGCAAAGGCATGTAAACCTTCTATTTGTGTATCTCTATATTTTTTTCGCCAGTCATATAAAAATAAATCATGTAACATCCCAGCACGGGCAGCAGATTTATAATCTAGTTTAAATTTTTTACATATTTTATAACTAATATATGCAACATTAAGGCAATGTTCAAATGTAGAAGTATCATAATGTTGTCTAAAATTTTTCATTTTTTGTACAGTTTCATTATTTATAAATTCATCCATAATAGAGTAAAATTCAGCATCTTGTATTTGTTCGGTTTTACTAAAAGTTGAAAGCATATTAAATCTAATCTCCTTATACAGTTTTACTTTTGTATTTTTTTACAATTTAAATTAATTTTAGCACACATATATGCAAAAATAAAGTAAAATGCTAAAAAAAAATAGAATACTAATATATTATATGCAAAAATACAGCTTAAGGACATTTTGAAAGGACATTGAAAGGACATTTGGGGACGGGGCATTTTTGTCCTATATATTTTTATTATGTATAGGACAAAAATGCCCCGTCCCCAAATGTCCGATGTTTTTATGCAAATTTTTGAAAAATACTTGCGTTTCTAACAATTTTATGTTATTATATTAAGCGTAAAAAATACGCACACTTTATTAGTTTAAAAAGAGTGCTTGTATAAAAGTATACAAGTCTTTTTAAATGCTTAAAATAGGGTGGAGGCAAAACTAAAAGGAGGAATAAAAAATGGCAGTAGTTGCAATGAAACAATTACTAGAAGCTGGTGTTCATTTTGGACATCAAACAAGAAGATGGGATCCTAAAATGGCAGAATACATATTCCAAGCAAGAAATGGTATTCACATTATAGATCTACAAAAAACATCTAAAAAAATTGATGAAGCATATAACTTCATGAGAGAACAAGCAGAAGAGGGAAAAACTTTTCTATTTGTAGGAACAAAAAAACAAGCTCAAGAATGCATGAAAGAAGCTGCTGAAAAGAGCGGTATGTACTACATTAATCAAAGATGGTTAGGTGGTATGTTAACAAACTTTGGTACAATCAGAAAAAGAGTAGAAAGACTTAATGAATTAGAAAGAATGCAAGAAGATGGAACTTTTGATGTATTACCTAAAAAAGAAGTTATTCTATTAAAGAAAGAAATGGAAAAACTAGAAAAGAACTTAGGTGGAATTAAAGAAATGAAAGAAATTCCAGGAGTTATGTTCGTAGTAGATCCTAAAAAAGAAAGAATAGCAATATTAGAAGCTAAAAAATTAGGAATACCAGTTGTTGGTTTAATAGATACAAACTGCAACCCAGAAGATTTAGATTACCCAATTCCAGGAAATGATGACGCTATCCGTGCTGTAAAATTAATAGCAGATACAATGGCAAACGCAATTATCGAAGGAAGACAAGGAGAATCTATGGACGAAGTAGTAGAAAATACTACAGAAGAACCAGAAAGCATTGAAGAAGTTGTAGCAAGTGAAGAAACTATAGAAGAATAGTAATAAATGAAAAGGGTAGAGCCTTTATCTGCTCTATCCTTTTTTTGTAGTTAGACTTCTATAAATAAAATGTAAATAAAGAAGGTAAAAGGTGTAAAGAAAAAGATAATAAATTATTATTAAACTTTCAACCTCTAACCTCTAAAAAAGGAGGATAAATCATGATTACAGCAAATCAAGTAAAAGAATTAAGAGAAAAAACAGGTGCAGGTATGATGGACTGCAAAAAAGTTTTAACAGAAACTAACGGAGATGAAGAAAAAGCAATTGAATTATTACGTGAAAGAGGACTTTCAAAAGCAGCAAAAAAATCTGGAAGAATAGCAGCAGAAGGATTAGCAGCAGCATATATTTCAGATGATAAAAAAGTAGGAGCTGTAGTAGAAGTTAATGCAGAAACAGACTTCGTTGCAAAAAATGAAGAATTTAGAAGCTTTGTAGCAGATGTTGCAAAACAAGTAGCTATGAAAAATCCAGCAACAGTAGAAGACTTATTAAATCAAGAATCTATAGCTGAAGCAGGAAAAACAGTTGGAGAAGTATTAACAAACAAAATAGCAACAATCGGTGAAAACATGTCAATAAGAAGATTTGAAAGATTTGAAACATCAACAGGTATGATAGAAAAATATATCCATGGTGATGGAAAAATCGCAGTTCTAGTAGAAATGGAAAATGGAACAGAAGAAGTTGCTAAAGATGTATGCATGCAAATAGCAGCTGCGAAACCAGAATACTTAGATAGAGAAGCTGTACCACAAGATAGAGTAGAAAAAGAAATGGAAATTTTAAAAGCTCAAGCTATGAACGAAGGAAAACCAGCTGAAATAGCAGAAAAAATGGTACAAGGTAGAATTGGAAAATTTTATGGAGAAATATGTTTAGTAGAGCAACCATTTGTTAAAAATCCAGATGAAAAAGTAGGAAAAATGGTTGAAGCTGCAGGAGCTAAAATTGTAAGATTTGCAAGAATTGAAAAAGGTGAAGGATTAGAAAAGAAAGAAGAAAACTTTGCCGAAGAAGTTGCAAAACAAATTAATGGATAAAAATATAATTTAGTTATTGACTTTGAAAATAACTAGTGATAATATTATAAAAAATAAGTTAAAGATAGATTGAAAAAAAACCGAATTTTTCGGAAAGTTTTTTTCAATCTTTTTTTGTTTTTAAATTAGCAACTACACAATTAGCCGTATTCTAGTCTTCGATTAAAAAATTGATAAAAATATTTTACAAGTTGTGAGTTGTAACAATTAGTAAGGAGGAGTAATATGGGAACAAAGTATATTTTTATAACAGGAGGAGTTGTATCAGGATTAGGAAAAGGAATAACTGCAGCATCATTAGGTAGACTTTTAAAAAATAGAGGGTATAAAGTAGTAAATCAAAAATTTGACCCATACATAAATGTAGATCCAGGTACAATGAGTCCATATGAGCATGGAGAGGTATTTGTAACAGATGATGGAGCAGAAACAGATTTAGATTTAGGACATTATGAAAGATTTACAGACGAAAATCTAACAAAAAATTCTAGCGTAACAATGGGAAAAATTTATCAAGAAGTGTTAGATAGAGAAAGAAGGGGAGACTACTTAGGAAAAACTGTACAAGTAATACCTCACGTAACAGGAGCTATAAAAGAAAGAATTTATGCATTCAAAGATAGTGATATAGATATAGTAATAACCGAATTAGGAGGAACAGTTGGAGATATAGAAGGACTTTCTTTAATAGAATCGATAAGACAAGTAGGAATAGAAAATAAACCAGAAGATGTTGCGTATATTCATGTTACTTTGCTTCCTTACATACATGGATCAAATGAATTAAAATCTAAACCAACACAACACTCAGTAAAAGAATTGCAATCTTTAGGAGTTAAGCCAGACATATTAGTATGTAGGTCTGAAACGGAAATACCAGATAATTTAAGAGAAAAGATGGCTTTATTTTGTAATGTTAGAAAAGAAAATATAATAGCCAATAGGACAGCATCATGTTTATACGAGGTACCATTAATGCTAGAGGAAGAAGGCTTAGCAAAAGTAGTTTGTGAGCATCTAAGATTAGATAACATAGAAGCAAATAATAAAGAATGGGAACAAATGATAGAAAAAATTCATAATGCTATGCAAAAAGAAATAGATGTGGCAATTGTTGGAAAATACGTAAGACTAGAAGATTCATATTTATCAGTGGCAGAAAGTTTAAGACATGCAGGATTTGAAAATGGAGTTAAAGTAAATATTAAATATATAGATTCAGAAGAAGTTACAAGAAAAAATGTAAAAGAGTTATTATCAGGTATGAAGGCAGTTGTAGTTCCAGGAGGATTTGGAAGCAGAGGAATAGAAGGAATGATAGAAACTATAAAATATGTAAGAGAAAATAAAATTCCATTTTTAGGAATATGTTTAGGAATGCAAATGGCAGTAATAGAATTTGCAAGAAATGTATTGAAACTAGAAAATGTAAATTCTGAGGAATTTGATCCAATGTGTAAAAATCCAGTTATTCATATTATGTATGACCAAAAAGATATAAAAAGAAAAGGTGGAACAATGAGGCTTGGAAGCTATCCATGTGTAATAAAAGCAAATAGCTTAGCTGAAAAAATATATAATCAAAAAGAAATAAACGAAAGACATAGACATCGTTTTGAATATAATAATGGGTATAAAGTGCAAATGGAAGAAGCAGGTTTAATAGCGTCTGGAACGTCCCCAGATGGAAGCTTGGTAGAAATAGTAGAATTAAAGAATCATCCGTTTTTTGTAGCTTCTCAATTTCATCCAGAGTTTAAATCAAGACCAGATAAACCAGCACCATTGTTTGTAAAATTAATAAAGACAGCAATTTAAATGTAAAAAAATGTAATCGGTTGTATATCATTTCCAAAGGAGTGAAAATTTAATATGATAGAAGATGGTGTTTAATTTGTATAAATTAGCCAAATTTGGAGAAAATAATTTCCAAAGAGGTGTTTATATGTTTATAAAATTAAAAAAGAATGTAAAACCAATAATAATAATTTCAATATTATTAATAATATTTTTAAGTTACAATATCTTTATAAGAAGCCAACAAATAGAAGCACTTTCAAAGTATGGTTCAAGAGGTAGTGAGGTCACACAAATACAGACTAAATTAAAAAGATGGGGATATTATAATGGAAGTATAGATGGAATATATGGGAGTCAGACATTAGCAGCAGTAAAATATTTTCAAAGAAAAAATGGATTAACAGTAGATGGTATAGCTGGCAAAAAAACATTAGAAGCGATGGGAATATTTACATCTTCATCTACTTCAAGTTCATCTTCAAGTTCTAGCAATTTAAATTTGTTAGCAAGACTCGTATATGGAGAGGCAAGAGGAGAACCATATACAGGGCAAGTAGCTGTTGCAGCAGTTGTATTAAATAGAGTAAAGAGTTCAAGTTTTCCAAATACCATATCTGGCGTAATATATCAGTCAGGAGCATTTGATGTAGTAAAGGATGGTCAAATAAATATGTCTCCAAACTCTACTGCAATTAAAGCTGCACAAGATGCTTTAAATGGATGGGACCCATCATATGGAGCAATATACTATTTTAATCCATCAACTGCAACCAATAAATGGATATGGTCGAGACCAATGACTGTAACAATAGGAAATCATAGATTTTGTAAATAATATTTTCTGTAATGAGGAAGATTTAATAGTATATGGAAAAAATGCCTTTGTAGCTAGAATAAAACTAGTTACAAAGGCTGTTTTAGTATAAAATGTGCTCTTGACAAATTTAACACATATTGATAATATAAATGTGAAAGATAATGGGAGGACAAAAATGATTTTATATCCAAATGAGTATAAAGATAGCGTAAAAGATATAGATATAGAGTTTTTGAAAAGAAACAATATAAAAGCTCTAATTTTAGATGTAGATAACACTTTAATAGATTTTTATAGAAACATTCCAAAAGGAGTAGCTAAATGGTGTGAAGATTTAAAAAAACAAGGAATAAAATTTTGTATAGTTTCTAATACAAATAAAAAAGATAAAGTAGAAATGGTTGCAAATGAACTAAAAATACCATATTTTTATTTTGCTAAAAAACCATTCAAATGTGGACTGAAAAAGGCAATAAAGCTATTAGATGAAAAAAATGAAAATATAGCAGCGGTTGGTGATCAAATATTTACAGATGTTTTAGGATCAAACAGATTAAAAATGTTCTCAATATTAGTAAAGCCAATAGAAGAAAAAGATTTATTAGTTACTAAAATAAAAAGACCATTAGAAAATTTGGTAATAAACAAATATTTAAAAACGAAAGAGGTAAAATAAAAATGTACATAAATAATATAAACATAATTTACTATGTAATAGTGGGAATTATAGGACTATTTGTAGGGCAATTTACAGATTGGTGTAACAGCAGATTGCCCGAATATAAAAAAGTATTTTCAAAAGAGTTTTTTACAATATATTTACCAAATATGAAAATTAAGTATATATCATCATTTGCTACAGCAATAATATATATAGCACTATTATATTTTATAGGATGGAATGATAATATAGTATCTAGATTAGATTTGATAAAATATCTGATATTAACACCAATGTTAATATCAGCATTTGTTATAGACTATAGGCTTCAAATTATTCCAAACAGACTAAACTTAACAATTTTTGAAACAGGATTAATCTTTACATTTATACAAGGGCTATATAATCCGCAATTAGCTTGGAACTTAATTCAAGGGGGATTAATAGGAGCAGGAATATTTTTAGTAATTACTTTAATAGGAGGATTGATTGCTGGAAAAGAAGCAATGGGTTTTGGAGATGTAAAGTTTATGGGAGCTATAGGACTTTTCTTTGGAAATATGAACATTGTTGCAATTTCAGTAATAGCATTTTTATTAGCAGCTATTATAAGTATAATATTAATAGCAACTAAAGTAAAGAACACAGATGAATACATACCTTTTGGACCTTTTATAGTAATGGCAAGTTTTATAGTTATGATAGTACCATTTGAAATGTTACTATTTGTTTTATTAAAAATATTTACCCTAGGAATGTATCAAGGATATATGTAAAGTAAGATTAGAAAGTGGGAGTTTCTATGAATAGCAAAATAAAGTGTATAAGGGAAAAAATGAAAATGTTAGATATGCAAGGAATGATTATAACAAATCCTACGAACATTAGATATCTAACAGATATAGTAGCAGAAGGAGTATTGCTACTAACTAGAAAAGAAAATATATTTTTAACAGATGGACGATATATAGAAGAAGTTCAAAATGTTTTAACTGTAGATGATGGAATAATAGTACATGAATTTAAAGATTTTTCAAAAGATGAATATGAAAACTTTTTCTTGTTTTGTGAGAATGTAGGCTTTGAAGAAGACTATGTAACTTATGCAAAATATAAGGAATATATGCATGTATATAAAATAAACAATATGCAAGAAACCGAAAAAGTAATAGAAATGCAACGTATGGTAAAAGACGAAGATGAAATAGCAAATACGCGAAAAGCTTGCGAAATAACAGATAAATGTTTTGAACATTTAATAAATTATATAAAAGTTGGGATGACAGAAAAAGAAATAGCTTTAGAGATAGAAAGATATTTTAAACTAAATGGAGCCGATGGAATATCTTTTGAACCAATAGTAGCTTCAGAAAAGAATTCGTCTAAGCCACATGCTGTTCCTACAGATAAAAAGATAGACCTAGGAGATGTAATTACATTAGATTTTGGATGCAAATATAATGGATATTGCTCAGACATGACAAGAACTATTTTTGTAGGATATGTACCAGAAGAGGTAAAAAAAGTATATGATTTAGTTTTAAAAAATCAGTTGCAAACTTTTAAAGAGTTAAAAGAAGGAGCAAAAATAAAGATGTTATCTAAAATGGTAGAAAATGATTTTAGAATGCATGGCTATGACTTAATTCATGCCTTAGGACATGGAGTAGGTCTAGATATACATGAATGCCCAGTAATTAGTGGAAGAAATGATAATAATTTAAAAGAAAGAATGATAATAACAAATGAACCAGGTATTTACATTCCGGGTAAATTTGGAGTAAGAATAGAAGATACTGTCCTTATAGGAAAAGAAGGTTCTGAAAATTTAACGAAATCTAGTAGAAACTACATTATTGTAGATAAAGCCAAATAGTATAATACTAATAGTAAAAAATGGTAAGAAGGAAGTAGCAAAAGAAAGTACAGAGCAAACAGGTGCAAATACACAAGAATATGTACAAGTATTGGAAGATGGAACAAAATTAAATACAAGTACAAAATTAAAAGAAACTAAAAAATTGGATAATATGGAAATAGGAAATATTCAATTAACAAATAAAAATGGAAAATCTGTATTATTAGCAGGTGTAAAAAATACAGGAAATACAGAAACACAAGTAACATTAATAAATATAGTACTATTAGATGAAAATGGAGGAGAAATAGCAACAGTACCAGGAATAATTTCACCACTAAAAGCAGGAGAAAGTACACAATTAAATACAACAATGCAACAAGATTATACAGGAATATATGATTTTAAAATAGTAAAAAAATAGAGTGAAAATTATATGAATTTTAGTTATGCAATTTTTATTGATACTAAAAATTAACTATGGTATTATAATTAAAGAAAAAAGAAACAAAGGAGAAACTAAAAAATGGTGAAAGCTAAAACAGCTGAGGCTGTAATATCGATAGTTTAACTGAAACAAAAATAGAAGATAGTAGAGATAGAAAAAATCTGCTTTTTTGTGGTATGCCCCAATAGCTAATTTTTCTATCTCTTTTTGTGTGCAATAAATAGAAAGAAAATAAAAAATTGGAGGAAAAGAAACATGAAAAGTAAATGGTTAGAAAGTCAAAAAGGAATAACTTTAGTTGCTTTAGTAGTAACAATTATAGGATTAATTATTTTAGCCGGAATAGCAATAAGCATGACAGTAGGAGAAAATGGTATATTTACAAAAGCAAAAGAAGCAAAAAGGTTGCAAATAACAGCAGAAGCAAAAGAAAAAATAGGAACAGAAATATTGGCAGCGCAAGTAGAAGCAATAGAAAGAAATGAAGAATTAGAGCAAGCCCAAGTAGAAGATATAGTATCAAAATATGGAACATTACAAGATGATAAAGACACTATAGTATTAAAGGATAGTGAATACACAGTAAGTCTTTTAGAAATATACCAAGGGACAACAACAAGTACAGGAAGCTACACAGAAAATAAAGCAAAAATAGAATTACTAGAAGGACAAGTAAAAAGATTACAAGAACAATTAGAATCTTCATCTCAAACAGGAGATGAAAAAGATAAAAAAATTGCAGAATTAAATGAAAGAATTACAGCGGTAGAAAATGAAAAAGCAGTATTACAAAATGAAAATGAAACATTGCAAAGCGAAAATAGTGCGTTATCAAGCAAAATAGATGAAGTATCGCAAAAGGTTAAAACAGTAGAACAACAAGTAAATACAATAAATACTACTTTAGTATATAAAGATAAAGCAATATTGCAACTAGCACCAACGGGAACAGAAATTACTACTAGTGGTGTAAGCTATACAGCTAGTAAAACACGGAATATTATTTGCTTGTATTAGAATACCTAGTGAATGTAATGTAGAAGTAGGTATAAACGGAGTTTTAATTTTTACACATTTTTGTTCTCAAAATGACTCAAGTGCTACAAATGAAAGAGCAGAACAAGCTATTTATAGTATACCTCCTTGTTATGTAAAAGAAGGAGATGCAATTAGATTTCGCATAAGCTATTCAGGTAAAGGATATAAACCATATATAGACATTTCATATATATATTATAATAAATAACAACTTTCTAAACTACGATGCCATAAAAAACGCCAAAACTACTTGATTTTGCTGTAAAAATATGCTAATATTAATAAAGCTAAAAAAAGAAATAAAAATTTGAAAGGAGATATACAAATGGCAGAAGTATATATGGCAGGAGATTTTAGAAACGGAACAACATTTGAAATGGACGGAAACGTATTTAAAGTAGTTGAATTCCAACACGTAAAACCAGGAAAGGGTTCAGCTTTTGTTAGAACAAAATTAAAGAATGTAATATCAGGAGCAGTTATAGAAAAAACATTTAACCCATCAGAAAAATATCCAGGAGCAGAAATAGAAAAGAAAGAAATGCAATACCTATATGAAGATGGTGGATTATACTATTTTATGGATAATGAAACATATGAACAAATTCCATTAAACAAAGAACAATTAGGAGATAGCTTAAAATATATTAAAGAAAATATGAATGTAAAAATTCTTTCATATAAAGGAAATGTATTTTCAGTAGAGCCTCCAATGTTCGTAGAATTAGAAGTTACATATACAGAACCAGGATTTAGTGGAAACACAACAACAACATCTGGAAAACCAGCAACTTTAGAAAATGGATATGAAGTATCAGTACCTTTATTTATAAATATAGGAGATGTTATAAGAATAGACACTAGAACTGGGGACTACATGGAAAGAGTTTAATAAAAAATACTTATCGCTTTTACATAAGAAAAATGTAAGAGCGATTTTAAAATTAAGATGTATATATGCATATAAATATGTATATAATATAAAAAATAAAAAGAAAAGAGGAGTTAGCATATGTCAACTTTAGGTGAAAATATTAATAAAATTATTAACGAAATAGAAAATAGTATTTCAAACGAAGAAGAAAGAAATATTGTTAAAGAAAAAGTTTTAAATTTAACAACAGAATTGATTAATGAATTTGACAGGGTAACAAGTCAAACTGAAAATAGAATAAAAATGATAGAGGAAAGACAAAATAATATAGATAGTAGAATGAACAAAATTCAAAGTATGGTAGATGAAATAGAAGATGACATTTATGACGATGACGAGGATGAGGAATCTTATGATTTTGAAATAATATGTCCTTATTGCAACCATGAATTTGTGGTTGACTTATCTGATATTGATGAAATTAAAAATGAAGTTAGATGCCCAGAATGTAATAATGTAATAGAATTAGACTGGAATGATGGAGAAGACGATTGCTGCTTAGGACACTGTGATGGTTGCCATGGATGTGGAGATAGTGATGAAGACGAATATGATGAAGAACAAGACGACGATGAAGATATGTAAATAGATAATACTTACGGCTTTGCTTATTAGCGATAATAAGTAAGGCTTTTTTATATTAAAACTATTGAAAAAGTATATACTTTATGGTATAAATATTACTAGTAGTAATGTGTAATAAAAGTGAAATTTTAGGGATAAAAATTAAACTGAATTTACACATTTGGAAGGAATGAAACAAAAAATATAAAATGAAAAATATAAAAGATTATAACTTAGAAGATTTAAAAGAAGAGTTAAAACTCTTAGGGGAGAAACCATTTAGAGCGGAACAAATTTTTAAATGGTTATATGTAGAAAAAGTAAAAGAATTTGACGAAATGACCAATTTGTCTATAGCCCTAAGAGAAAAGCTAAAAGAAAATTATACAATGTGCAATTACAATATATTAAAAAAACAAGAATCATCAGATGGAACAAAAAAATATTTATTTGATGTATTAGATGGAAATGCAATAGAAACAGTATTGATGCAATATCATCATGGAAAAACTATATGTGTATCATCACAAATAGGTTGCAAAATGGGATGCAAATTTTGTGCCTCTACAGGAATAAATTTTATAAGAAGTTTAACAGCGGGGGAAATAGTAGAGCAAATTTTAGCTGTAGAGCAAGATATAGAAGATAACATATCAAATATAGTTTTTATGGGAATAGGGGAACCTCTAGACAATTATGATAATGTAATAAAGGCTATAAGGATTATAAATAATCCAAAAGGGTTAAATATAGGAGCAAGGCATATAAGTGTTTCTACAAGTGGATTGGTGCCACGCATATATGATTTGGCAAAAGAAAATATACAATGTACTTTGTCTATATCACTACATGCTACAAATAATGAAAAGAGAAGTAGTATGATGCCAGTTAATAATGCATATCCTATAGAAGATTTGATAAAGGCATGTAAAGACTATATAAAAATGACAAATAGGCGTATTTCTTTTGAATATGCACTAGCCAAAGATAATAATGACAATTTAGAAGATGCAAGCGAGCTTGTAAAATTGCTAAAAGGAATGCTATGTCATGTTAATTTAATACCAATAAATAAAATAGAAAATGGAAAATATACGAAGAGTTCAAATGAAAATATAATGAAGTTTAGAGATTATTTGAATGACCACGGAATTGTAGCTACAATAAGAAGAGAGTTAGGCTCAGATATAGATGCAGCTTGTGGTCAATTAAGAAGAAAGAACTTAGCAAGATAGGAGGTATAAATGGAAGCTTTTGCAAAATCAGATATAGGAAAAGTGCGAGATATGAATCAAGATAGTTATTACATTTCAGGAGAAGAATCAAATCTAAAATTATATATATTAGCAGATGGAATGGGAGGATACAAAGGCGGAGAAATTGCAAGTAAACTTGCAACAGCTTCTGTTAAAAGCTATATAGAGAGCAATATAGATAATATAATAAAGGACAGAGACGAAATACTTAAACTAATAAAAAGTGCAATGGAGTATGCTAACATGGTAGTATACGAAAGAGCAAAAGAAGATGCTCAATTAGAAGGAATGGGTACTACATTAGAAGTATGTTTAATATATAATAATAAAATGTATATAGGGCATGTGGGAGATAGTAGAATATATAGAATACGTAAGGAATTTATGAGAAAATTAACAACAGACCACAGCTATGTAGAAAAATTAGTAAAAGATGGAACCATAACAAAAGAGCAAGCACATAATCATCCAAAGAAGAACATGCTTACAAAAGCCTTAGGTTGTACGATATTTGTTGAACCAGATGTTACAGTAAAAGGTTTTATAAAAGATGATATAATTTTAATGTGTTCAGATGGATTAACAAATATGATAGAAGAAGATGAAATATACAATATAATAAAACAAGACTATAAATCGGCTCCACAAAGATTAGTTGATAAAGCTAATGAAAATGGAGGATATGACAATATCACAGCTATAGTAATTAAGTAGGAATATCAAAGAGGAGAGATATTATGAATTTAGAAGGTAAATATATAGGAAGTAGATACGAAATTCTAGAAAAAATAGGAAATGGCGGAATGGCAACAGTATATAAGGCTAAATGTCATGTGCTAAATAGATATGTTGCAGTAAAAGTATTAAAAGATGAATATACAACAGATGCTGAATTTATTAGGAGATTTAATGCAGAAGCTCAATCAGCTGCTGGACTTACACATCCAAATATCGTGTCTGTATATGATGTAGGACATGAAGATAATATTTATTACATAGTAATGGAATTAATACAAGGAAAAACTTTAAAACAAATAATAAATGAAGATGGAGCACTTCCATGGAAATGGTCTGTAAATATAGCAATGCAAATAGCTTCAGCATTGGAAGCAGCTCATAAAAATAATATAGTTCATAGAGATATAAAACCACACAACATTATAATAACAGAAGATGGAGTGGCAAAAGTAACAGATTTTGGAATAGCAAAAGCTGTTTCAAATTCAACAATAACAGCTTTTGGAACTACCATAGGATCTGTACATTATTTTTCACCAGAACATGCAAAAGGTGGATACACAGACGCAAAATCAGATTTATATTCACTTGGTGTTGTAATGTATGAAATGCTTACAGGTAGAGTACCTTTTGATGCGGATACACCAGTATCAATAGCATTAAAACATATGCAAGAAAAGCCTATTGAACCAATGAAAATTAATGATAGTATTCCATTTGCAGTAAATCAAATTATAATGAAAGCAATGCAAAAAGATCCTAGTTTAAGATATCAATCTGCAACAGAAATGATAAAAGATTTAAGTTTAGCATTAAAAAATCCTGAAGGTGGATTTGTAGAAGATACAACAGATTTTGGAAAAACACAAGTAATAGGAACAATAACAGATGATATGCTAAATAAAGAACCTGAAAAGAACAAAAAGAAAAAGAGCAAGATGCAACAGTTCTTTAGCAAAAATCCAAAATTGAAAATATTGATAATAGTTGTAGCATGTATATTATTATTTGTAGCAACTATAGGAATAACAAGACTTGCAATGGATGCAGGAACATTAAAAGATAAACAAATACCAGAGCTAGTAGGAAAAACAGAAACTGAAATAAAAGAATTATTAAAAGATACAAAATTTACTTATGAAATAACATCAGAGGAATATAGTGCAGAAGTAGAAGCAGGAAAGATTATATCACAGTCACCAGAATATAAGAAAAATTATACAGTAAAAGAAAATACAAAATTTGAAATAGTAATAAGCAAGGGTACAAAAGTTGTAAAAATAGAAAATCTAGTTGGCAAAAAGATAGATGAAGCAAGAAAAATACTAGAAGCGTTAGATGCAAACTTAGAAATAGAAGTAGTACAAGAAGAAAATACAAAAGTAGAAGAGGGAATAGTTTTAAAACAAAGCATAGATAAAGACACACAAGTAGAAGCAGGAACAAAAATAACATTAACAGTAAGCAAAGCAAAAGAGCAAGTATCAGTACCATATGTAATAGGAAAGAAAGAAGATGTAGCAACTAAAGAACTTACAGATGCTAAATTAAAACCAGAGGTAGTATACGAAGAAGATACAACAAAAGATGCTGGAGTAGTATTAAAACAAAGTATAGAAGTAGGAAAATCTGTAGATGAGGGAAGCACAATAACAATAACTGTTAACAAAATAGAAGAAATAAAATCAGGAACAGTAACAGTTAATGTAAAATCAATTACAAACTATACACCTAAAAAAGATGAAGATGGAAAAGAAATTAAACCAGATGATGTAAAGCTAAAAGTAACAGTAACATCTCAAGGAACAACAGAAACAGCATATGACAGCAAAGTAAGTCCTGCAAATGAAAATGTACCTGTAAAAGTATCTGGAAAAGGTACAGTTATAATAAAAGTTTATATAGATGGAGTTCTTGGAGGAAGAGAATATCAATTAAACTTAAATAGCACTACAACACTAACAGTTGAATAAAAATGAAGGGACGTCTAAAAGGGACGCCCTTTTTCGATTAGGGACGCCCCTTTTTTGAAAAAATTTTCGAAAAAAGGGCGTCCCTAATCGAAAATTTTAGCTGTTCGATTGTAAAATAAATATAAAGATAGTATAATTAGTTTGAAAATAGATGAGTGTGAAGAGGAGAAAATATGCAAGGAATAATAGTAGGGAATATAGCAAACCTATATAAAATAAAGGTAGATGATAAAGTGTATAATGCTTTAGCAAGACGGAAAATTAAAAAAAGAAGATGAACTAACACCTGTTGTAGGAGATTATGTACAAGTAGAAATTACAGGAGATAGTGCTACAATAGAGAAAGTTATGCCAAGAAAGACATACATTAAAAGACCTAAAATAGCAAATATATCTCAAATAATATTTGTGTTATCAACTAAAAATCCAAAGCCAGACTTATTAATGTTAGACAAACAATTAGTATATGCAGAAAGCTTAGACATTACCCCAATTATAGTAGTAAATAAAATCGATTTAGCAGATACGGCACAGCAAATAAAAGACACATATACTAAAATAGGATATGATGTTATACTAACTAATGCAAAAGAGGGAGTAGGAATAGAAAAAATACGAGAAAAGCTAAAAGGACAAATGAGCGCATTTTCAGGAAACTCTGGAGTAGGAAAATCAACAATAATAAATGCATTGTTTGAGGAAGAAAAGACACAAGAAGGAGAAATAAGTACCAAAAATAAAAAAGGAAAAAATACTACTACAGATATTAAACTGTATGAATTAGAAGAAAATACATATATAGCAGATACCCCAGGATTTTCTAGTTTTGAAATAAGTGAAATAGAGAGTACAAATTTGGATAAATATTTTAAAGAATTTAGAAAAGAAATAGAAAATTGTGAATTTGTAGGATGTACACATATTAAAGAAAAAGAGTGTGGAATAAAACAAGCTGTAGAAGAGGGTAAGATATCACAAGAAAGATATGATAGATTCTGTAAAATATATGAAGAATTAAAAGAAAAGGAGGCACACAGATGGTAGAAATTGCAACATCACTACTTAGTGCAAAAGAGGAAAATATAATTCAAAAAATATATGATTTGGAGGTTGCTAAAACAGATTATTTCCATATAGATGTAATGGATGGAAAATTTGTAGAGAATGACACAACAGAGAGAATGAGAAAATACACAGAGTATATAAAAAATGTGTCTACTTTGCCAATAGATGTGCATTTAATGGTAGAAGACATACAGTCATATATAGATAGTTATTTAGCAATGGGAGTACATAGTATTACTTTTCAATTAGAAGCATGTAAAAATGAAACCGAAGCTATAAAATTAATAAAGTATATAAAAGAAAATGGATGCAAAGTAGGAATTGCTGTTAATGCAAATACTCCTATAGAAAAAGTTTATGAATATGTGTCACATGTTCATAAAATATTAGTGATGACAGTAGAAGCAGGAAAAGGAGGGCAAAAACTGATTCCAGAAACCCTAGATAAAATAAGAGAGTTAAACAAATTTATATATGAGAATAATTATGAAACAGATATACAAGCAGATGGCGGAATAAACAATGAAACAGCTCAAAAGGTCATAGCTGTAGGAGCTAATATACTTGTTTCAGGAAATTATATAATAAATTCAGACAATTATAAACAAGCAATAGAAAGTTTAAAAGAATAAAAAAATAAAACAATCTCATTATCGAGATTGTTTTATTTTTTTATTCTTTTGTTTCTACTACTGGAGTTACATCTGCAGTACTTTCTTTTTTATAAAAAGTATTTACTAAGAAAGTACCAATACCGAAGATTGCAACCAAAGTAGAGATTAGTCCACCAATTACAGGAATTTGGCTAACAACCCAAACAATGGCAGCTGAAGCTATAGTTAATCCAAGTAATTTAAGTTTTCCTTCTTGTTTAAATTGTTTTGCTAAAAGTCCTCCAAAGTATAAGCTTGCAAAAGATAAACCAGACATACAAATAACAATGTATAATAGCATTTCTGCAACTGCAAGTTTTACACCTATAACACTAAGTAATAAAATTACGAAGGCAATTATTCCAACAATTACAGCACCAAGTCCTATAAGGAATGAAACTAAAGATTTTTTAGTACTCATAGTAGTAACTCTAGATGTAAACTTAGGTGCAAGATAAATGCAAAGTAGAGCAACAACTAAAACATAAGCTATAGTTTTTAATAAATCAGATACATACTTTAAGATAACTTCTCCAGCAGATTTGTTAGAAACTTTTTGTTCATTATATGTAACTGTTCCACCTACAAGACCATCTGCGATAGATAATTCGTTTGATGAATCATAGCTTAAGTTACCTTTTATAAGAGTTTTTCCACTATCTGTATCAAAGTTATAAGTATTAGCTGTTAGATAAGCATCTTTATTAACCATACCTTTTAAATTAATAGTATTAGCAGAAACTCTTAAGTCTCTATAAACAAATGCATCAGAATCTAAAGTAAATGTGTTTGCAGCAGCATAAATATCGTAAACGATACCATTTACATTAATCTCGTTTGCGAAAGCGAAAAGATTGCTATAAATATAAGCACCGTCAATATTTAATTTGTTAGCAAATACAAAAACGTCTCCTCCAATTTCTCCTGTAATAGTAACTTCATTACCAAAAATGTAAGCATTTCCATTAACTATTTTACTAATAGTAGGTGAGTCCTCAAACACATATAAATCAGATTGAACCCAATCTTCAGCGCTACCAGCATCGTCATCACCTACAGGTGTAGTTTCGTCATTTTCAGATATTAAGGCAATATCGTCATTTTCTGAAGTTGTAACATCTGTTGCAAAGCTTAGTGTAGATATTAGTGTGACAACAAGCATTAATAGTAAAATGAATTTTGATTTGTTTTTTAACATGATAAATCCTCCTTTTAATAATTTGTAAAATAAATATATATCTTAATTGTATGTTTGTCAACAAATATATAATATAAAATTGTTGCAAAATTTGTAATTTACAAAATATAAATGGGAGATATTAAAAATTTCTAGATGACTATAAATTTACTTATGAAAAAAGATATAAACCATAAAACTGATTTATATCTTTTTTGTTTTTTCTGTAGTTTGCTTAGAATAATAGGCACAACTACTATTAGGTGTTACCTTTTTAGTGCAAATATTTTCAAAACAACATTTACCCTCTTTTTGATATATGCAATTAGAGGAGCAATTTATGGTAGTCAAGTATATCACCTCTAATTGTTATTATGCAATATAGTTAAAAATATTATACTAAAACATTTTGAAATGTAAAATTAGCCTTTCACTCCTCGTTTTATTACAAAATTCAAGAAATTCTACCTCATTTTATGGCACCATTCTATTAAAAATGAACTCTTTAAAATATCGTAGAATTTCTGGAATTTTTCTATACACATTCGTCATTACATTTTAACTTTATATTTTAAAATGTTTTTGCATTAACTAATGTAAAAATTTACTCATTCTTATACATTTTACAAAATTGATTAACAGGGCAATTAGAGCAATTTGGATTTCGAGCAGTACAAGTATTTCGACCATGCCACATAAATAAATGATTTACATCCTTATAATATTTTTTGGGAATTACTTTTAGCAAATCCTGTTCTATTTTTTCTGGTTCACTTTTGTAAGAAAATCCCATTTTATTAGAAATACGTTTACAATGTGTATCAACAGCAATTCCTTGAGGACTATTAAAGGCTTCTAACATAACAACATTAGCAGTTTTTCTACCAACTCCAGGAAGAGTAATAAGTTCATCCATTGTTTGTGGAACTTCTCCATTATATTTTTCTAAAATTATTTTGGCGGTAGCCTTTATGTTTTTAGCCTTATTTTTATAAAATCCACATGGGTGAATTAAATCTTCTAGCTCTTGTAAATCAATATTAGCGAAATCTTTAGCAGTTGAATATTTTTTGAATATTAAAGGAGTTGTTTTGTTAACCCTTTCGTCTGTACATTGAGCTGACAAGATTACAGCTACTAGTAATTCAAAAGGAGTAGAAAAATCTAAACTACATTTTGCATCAGGATAAGTCTTAAGAAGTATTTCTATAATATTTGATACATCACATTTTTTTAACATAATAAAAATCCTTTCTTAAAGTTATAATTCATATACCATAGAGTTATTTATTACTAAATATTAGAAAACAGTAAATGATAACTTTTAATAAATATTAGTAATTTAATTAAAGCATAAAAAGGCGTGATTTTCAAGAAGTGGTAACAAAATAAGAAATAGAAAATATAATATAATAAAAGGAGGTAATACATTATGTTCAGATTATTAAAAAAGACAATAGGAGTTTGCTTAATAGGTCTTGGTTTGGGCGTATTACTTGTGCTATTACTTCCAATAACGGGATGGTTATTTTTAATAGGAATAGCAATTCTTGCAATAGGCGTGATGTGGTTATTTTGCTAACAATATAAGATAAAGGAGAGTGGAGAAAATGACTATTGTAGTTAAAAAAGTTCCAAAATTTTTGAGAGGTTTTGTAAAGCTTATATTTGGAATAAAAGAAAAATAAATGGATACATAAAAGACTGCTGTTAACAGCAGTCTTTTTGTACTATTTCTTAAGAAATTTAAACATCAAAAATATGATGCACCATATTTTTTGACTAATCTATTTAATTAAGCTCTGTTTACTTTTCCAGAACGTAAACATTTTGCACATACAGATATTCTTTTTGGTTGACCGTCTACTATAGCTTTAACTGTTCTTAAATTTGGTTTAAAAGTTCTAGTAGCTCTTCTACTAACGTGAGAACGTGCAATGCTAATTTGATTTCCATGAGATAGTGTTTTTTCGCAAACTTCACATTTTGCCATTTTTAGCACCTCCTATAAGTTTTTAAATTGACTATTTAATATAATAACACAAAAATATAATAAATTCAAGTGTTTTACAATTTTTTTTGTGTCCAAGTTTAAAATTTATTACAATTAACAATTTATAAAATATTTTCTTTAAAAGTTTGATACTGTATTGCTTTTTTATACTTTGCATGTCGTGACCTTACTTAAAAAAATACTAGTATGTAGGCAGCTCTAATCGCACTGGTAAGCTCGTTTTGTTGCTTACACAGTATTTAAAAACAATATAGTATTAAACTTTTTTTATTTAAAACTAAAAGACTGTGAGTTACAGCTAATTTTTGTAAAAACTTAAGAAAATGAAAGAATAAGTGAAAAAATGAAAGAAAAGTATGTAAAATTAAAAGAAAACCAAAATAAGGCAGATTCTGGTAAAAACGATTAAAAATGGGTATTGAAAAAAATAGACAATATGTTATAATATTACTCGATGGTGCATTATTCTAGTCGTACTATTTATTGTGAGGGTGGGGCTAAAAATCCACTAAAGGGCACATCGTTGAAGTTTCTTGTTGATGCGCGAAATGCCAGTTTTGTGTGTGAGCAGGGAGTAAAGAGGTTAGGGTATTATGTAACGGCATATATAAGACTCCCTAGTTTCGCGGAGGCTTATAAATAAATTTAATGTAATCTTTTAGATTTATTTTAAGTATAACCTATGTTGAGTGCCAAGACACAAAATACATAGTGTAGCCTGTCTCGAGTGATAATATTGGGATTAACTTTGTGGGAATTAATGGTTTGGCCAAATTGTTAATTTTTTAGTTATGAAACTATTATTGCAAAAAAGACTAACAATAATTTAAGTATGCCAAGGAAAACTTCTAGAATGTTTGCTTTATCAAAAAGCATGAAAGTCTATGGATTAAGGTACGGATTTAAGTGGTGATCTAGTTTCTGCATACTGCTTATAAACATTTAGTAGTATAAGATATTTTCTTTAAACGGAAACGGCTAAATAGTAATGTTTAGTAGAAAATAGAGAAATTCTTCTAGACCTAAACCGTAAAATTTACTTAGGCTTTTACCATCTAACTTTTTATAAAAATAAAAAAATAAATATGACATTAAGAAGGGAAAAATTAAAAAATGGCAAAAAATGATAAAAATAAAAAAGATAATTCAGACCTGAAGTGGTTTATAACAGTGTTTATAACTACTTTTATTTTATCTATTGTTTTTTCATATATATCTACAAATGCTATATCAGCATTAGAGTTGTTTCCAGCATTATTAATATTAAGCTTAACAATATTTATAGGAATTGTATTTGATATAATAGGTGTTGCGGTTACTGTTGCAAAGGAAGAAGAACTACATGCAAAAGCTAGTAAAAAAGTAGAAGGAGCTAAAACATCAATTAAACTTATACGAAATTCACCAAAAGTTTCTAATATATGTGCTGACGTTATAGGAGATATATGTGGAGTATTAAGTGGATCAATAGCCGCATTAATAACAATAAAAATAACAGAAAAATTTGCATTAACTTTTAATTTACAATTTATAATAAGTGCAATTGTGGCATCTCTTACAGTTGGCGGTAAAGCTATAGGAAAAGGAATTGCAAAGAAAAATTCTACTAAGATTGTACATATGGTAGGAATAATAATAGGAAAATTTAATTTTAAAGAAAGAGCATAGCAAAGCGTTAGACAGCTTAGCATATGCTCTTTTCTTTTTAGATAATATATAAAAACAAATTTTTGCAAAAATATTAAATGTTCGCTTGTTTTTTTATGATAAATGTTATATTATGAGTAATATAGAAAGTGAGAATAAGCAGATGTGGTGTTATAGTTATTAGCAAACAAAAATAACCAATAAAAAACACATCTGTAACTTCCCGGTTCAATGTGTTTTTCATATTTACTGGGCAAACCGCGTTTGTGGTTTCTCATTTTCTATAGTTATTATAACTTTTTTTAGGAAATTTGTCAATTAGAAGAGGAGAAAAAAACAATGTATGCATATATAAAAGGTAGTTTAGAGGTAAAAACAAAAGGATATATAGTAATAGAAGCAAATGGAATAGGATATAAAATATTTATGTCAGAAACAGCAATTGAAAAGCTAGGAGAAATAGGAGAAACTGTAAAAGTACACACATATCTAAAAGTAAAGGAAGATGAAATGAGTCTATATGGGTTTAATTCTAATGAAGAACTTAGAATGTTTGAACTGCTATTATCAGTTAGCGGTATAGGAGCAAAAATAGCAATAGGGATGCTTTCTAATATAACTCCATCTAGCTTTGCTTTGGCAGTTACTACTAATGATGTGGTAAAAATAAAATCGTTACCGGGAATAGGACCAAAAGGAGCACAAAGAATAATATTAGAGCTTAAGGATAAAATTAAAACACAAGAAATTCCAGAGAAAGTAGAAAGTAATTCACAAGATAATAGCCAAACTGTGGATAATACTGTAAAAGCAGAGGCAGTTACAGCACTACAAGTACTAGGATATAGCAAAAAAGAGATAG
>ERZ827452.254-NODE-254-length-78590-cov-56.239040_pt1 | contig 78590 bp, 85 predicted proteins | sample MGYA00519866_ERZ827452 | MGnify/ENA primary metagenome ERZ827452 (study PRJEB31778, sample SAMEA3449307) | human gut metagenome | biome: human gut; feature: human-associated habitat; material: faeces | place: United Kingdom | collected 2010/2012 ... | reverse complement strand
ATTGGAATTATTTTAAAAATAAGAAATCCCGTCTGAAACGGGATTTCTTATTAGATAACAACTTTGTTTTTAATTCCTGAATATGTGTGTAACTAATTGGTAATTAGTTTGTAACATATATTCTGTTGTTTCCAATGGTATCAAAGATACTAATTTGAAAGCAAATCACAACCAGGAACGGACAAGATACTGAATAACACGTGTTGTTTCCAATGGTATCAAAGATACTAATTTGAAAGCAAATCACAACAATTATTATCTTTGTACCAATAAAGATAACGTTGTTTCCAATGGTATCAAAGATACTAATTTGAAAGCAAATCACAACATGTACCAGCCGAGGGATGCGAAATGGCGAGTTGTTTCCAATGGTATCAAAGATACTAATTTGAAAGCAAATCACAACTCCTAATGTAATCCATCCCAGTTTCTTAGGGTTGTTTCCAATGGTATCAAAGATACTAATTTGAAAGCAAATCACAACGCGAAGCCCCTAGTTGTGTCCGAAGGAAAGTTGTTTCCAATGGTATCAAAGATACTAATTTGAAAGCAAATCACAACACCGAGATCCAGGGCTTCTCTTGGCTTTTTGTTGTTTCCAATGGTATCAAAGATACTAATTTGAAAGCAAATCACAACCATCCCAATAATCTACATTATACGCATAAGGTTGTTTCCAATGGTATCAAAGATACTAATTTGAAAGCAAATCACAACTTTAGTAGTTTTATGCTTAGCCTTGGATAGGTTGTTTCCAATGGTATCAAAGATACTAATTTGAAAGCAAATCACAACCTCTCATCGGTGATAATTTGTCTCCTTTTAGTTGTTTCCAATGGTATCAAAGATAAGAAAACTCGCTCACATACGGATGGATTTCGCAGGAATAATGCAAACTATTGGAATTAAAGGGAGATATGCAGGTTTTACCTATATTCATCCATTATGGGGTTTTCACCCGTTTTTGAGGAGTTAGGAAAATAAATTGCTACTTATCCGTTGCCGATTCAAAGTCGAAAACAGTACGAAAAAAGGTCATTACACCACTCCTGACATCACCGTAAAGAACGCTGTTTCAATTCTATTTGCGAATACAAAGTTAATGTTTTTTTCGCGAAAGAGAGAAAATACAGGTTCTGAATGTCACGCATGGGGCTTTTTTCCATATTCCGCTATATTCGTCATGCCGTTCATTTGCTCGATATCCGGTAATTTTGCAAACAAAGTAAAAGATTATGGATCAGGCAAATGTAAAGGTGTCGTTCTACCTCAAAAAGAGCGAGGCGGATGCCGATGGGATGTGCCCTGTGATGGCGAGGCTGAATGTCGGCAAGAATTCTGAAGCAGCCTTCAGCGTGAAACTCCGTGTGCCGCAGTCGATGTGGAGTTCGGGGCGTGCTTCGGGCAAAAGTGTGAAGGCGAAGGAAATCAACAACCGGCTGGATGAAATCCGTGCGATGGCGTTGGGTGTCTATACGGAGCTGTCGGCTGTACGTGACGGTGTGACCGCCGCGGATGTCAAAAGTCTGTTGCTGGGTATGGCGGGAGAACAGGTAACGCTGCTTAGTTACTTCCGCACGTTTATTGAGAACTTCGCGAAGCGTGTGGGTGTAAACCGGACGGAAGGCAGCCTGAGAAGCTATCGGAATGCCTACAACCATGTGGAAAGGTTCATGCTGGAAAAGTACAACTTGTCGGACATTCCGTTTTCGGCATTGACCCTCTCCTTCATACAGGATTACGACTCACACCTTCGGACGGATTGCCACCTCTCTCCGGGAACGATTATCAACCTGACCGTGCAGTTGAAAATCATCGTCGGAGAAGCCGTGGCGGATGGCATCATCACCACCTATCCGTTTGCGGGCTATGAACCTGTGCGTCCTAAACATAAACGGAAGTACCTCACATCCGAGGAACTGCAACGGATTATGGTTACACCCCTCCACAAGCCATATCTCTATCTCGCTCGGGATATGTTCCTCTTCTCATGCTACACCGGCATTCCGTACAGCGATATGCGACTTCTCTCGAAAGAACACCTGTCTCTTGCCGAAGACGGTACCTGGTGGATCAGAAGCTCGCGCCGGAAAACCGGAGTTGAATTTGAAATCCCCTTGCTGGATTTGCCCTTGCAAATCATAGAGAAATACCGGGACACGGCACCGGACGGCAAGTTGCTTCCCATCTATTCAAACAGCACGATGAACCTCTATCTGAAACGAATTGCACAACTCTGCGACATAAACTGTCCGCTGGTCTTTCATGCCGGACGCCATACCTATGCGACCGAAATCACGCTTGGACACGGAGTACCCCTTGAAACCGTCAGCAAGATGCTGGGACACGCACGGATTGAGACGACCCAAATTTACGCCAAAGTGACTGATGACAAGATAAATGCAGACACGCGGATATTAAACGAGAGAATTGCGGAACGCTTCTCCGTGGTTATTTGAAAACGATTAAAAGCCAATGACATGAAAAAGAAAATTGAACATACAGACAATGCAATCAGACATCGCAGCACGTTTGCGATATTGTTTTATATCAATCGTACCAAGATGCGTAAGGACGGGACGTGCCAGTTATTGTGCAAGGTAAGCATTGATGCCGAATGGGAACAGATTGGCACGAAAGTGTCCGTCAATCCCGACATCTGGAATCCCGAAAAGGGTCGTGCCAACGGACGCAGTGCGAATGCCGTGACGGTGAACCGTGCCATAGACGAATTGACGGAGGAGATAACCGGACATTATAACAAGATTAAGAACAGCCTGGGATTCATCACGGCGGAATTGGTAAAGAACGCCGTGATGGGTGTCGGTCAGAAACCGCTTACCTTGCTGGCTCTGTTCAGGGAACATAACGAGGATTTCAGCAAGCGGGTTGGATTGGATCGCATCAAGGAAACACTTGATTCCTACTTGAGGTCGTACAAACACCTCTCCGCTTTCATCAAGGATAAGAAAGGCGTGGAAGATGTCACGTTGCGCAGTCTCGACAAGATTTTCTATGATGACTTTGAACTGTTCCTTTGCAAGGATTGCCACATGATGCCCAAAACCGTGCATGAACATCTGTACCGTCTGAAAAAAATGACCAAACTGGCAGTCAGTCAGGGAACACTCCGTCGTGACCCGTACTGCCGTCTTCATCCCGCGCTGCCACGACGGAAGAGCCGCCACATGAAGCTGGAAGACCTCAAGAAACTCATGGAGACTCCCGTGGAGAAACCGCAACTGCAATTCGTAAGGGACATGTTCCTGTTTTCGACCTTTACCGGACTGGCTTACGCGGATTTGAGAAGGCTGAAGGTTAGCGATATTTCGCAATCCGAGGATGGTGCGTGGTGGATTCACATACGCCGTCAAAAGACAGACACGCTATCTTCCGTCCGCCTGCTGGATATACCCTTGCGGATTATTGAGAAATACCGTGACCAGCGGCAGGGAGACAAAGTGTTCAATCTCTATGAACGCGGATATATTATCCACCTGACACGGGAACTGGGGCGTGTCTATGGGTTTGATTTGACCTTTCATCAGGCGAGGCATAATTTCGGAACCCATGTCACGCTCTCGCTCGGTGTCCCGATAGAGACGGTTAGCCGCATGATGGGACACATGTCGATTTCCACCACGCAGCTTTACGCGCAGGTGACGGACAAGAAAGTGGACGAGGACATGAAAATCTTGAAGGCAAGCGGTTTCAGCGGCATGACTGAACTTTGCGAAGAGGATTTCACTGCCCGGAAAGGCAGAAAAAGAGTGAGGCAGAACACCTGAAAATCAAGAACGGAGAAACGCATGTCGCTGAACAGGCTGTTTCTCCGTTTTGTCATGTCATACCCACCGCATGTCTTCCTTGCACCGCTTGTAGGCATCCTCCAATATTTTAAGGATGTCCGATTCCTTGTATAGGGCCTTGCCCTGTACAAGATAGTAAGGGACAACGCCAAGTGTGCGGTATTCCTGCAATGTCCGTCTGCTGACCCTCAGAATTTTGGATAGTTCCTCGTCCGTCAGGAAACGTTCGCCGTGGAAAGCGGATTTAGGGGTGTCCTCCATCGCTGCGATTAACCGCTCCATATTGTCAAGCCCCTGAAACAGGACATCGACACGCGGGTCTTTCCGTTCTAAGAAATGATAGCTCATAGTTCTCGTTTTAAGTGGTGATAATTCGATTCCAACAATTTGTGCACGTCTTCGGTCTTGAAGAATATCTTGTGCTTGATGCGTGAGTAAGGCAGGATACCCTTGTCACGGTACACCTGGAGTGTCTTCTTGGATATGCGCAACACTTCGCACACCTCCTGGTTGTCAAGCCACTTTTTCAAGCCGAGGTCTTCCACCGGTCGGCACATTCCCATAACTTTTTCCTCCAGTTTGCCGAAACGTACCCGGAGTTCGTCAAACGTCTGTTTGTCGATACATACAATTTCCATACTTGTTATTTTTTGAGTTGAACATCCGCCCGGTTCTTCAAATTCGCCGGTAGCACTTTCCCTTTTTGGTTGAGAAACGCCTCCACTTCGGAAGCCTTGTAGTAGGTCCGTCCGTCAATCATGTAATAGGTGACGTACTTCTTCTGGCGGTAACGTGCCAGCGTGCGTTTGGTGATGCCAAGCAACTGGCAAAGGTCGTAGTTGTCAAGAAGTGTGTCACCTTCCAGACACTCTTTCAGCTTGTTCATCCGCTCCAGGGTACGGTCGATCCTGTCAAACCGTTCCATGATCTGCATGAACATCATTTGGGCACTTTCGCTGTTTATCTGTAGCATAATGCATTCTGTCTTTAGTGTAAATAATAGTTTTGCTTACACCTTGTCGCGCAACAGGTTATACTACATATAGGGCTAATGGCGTACCAATGACTATGTATTTCATGGGATAACACCGGCATTCCACTGAAATACAGCGGAATAAAAATTTTTAGTATAAAAAATGGAGATAAAAAGGTTCTTGCAAAATGCAAGGTTTTTCGCAAAATGCAAGTTACATCTTGCGAGGTTTGCGGTAGATAAGGCGGCAGATGCCGTTGGAAAAAGAGGTGGTTTTATGCAGTTCCCAATGTCGTGGCCGGAATGTGTTCAATACGGAAATCCCTTGCCCGGCAGAAAACGGCAGCTGGTAAACCACAAGTTCGTCAACAAGATTATAGAGGAAAAGCCCGCGAAGTAGCTCCACCGATTCCGGTTCGAAGATTTCGGCGAGATAAGTGAATGAATCGTCCCTGCTGTCTTTCTCGCAAAGCAAGTCAAGGATGGAATGGGGCAATATGAAGGCCGAGCAGCGTTCACGCCAAAGGGGAAAGCCCCGCCTGTCGTTTCTTATCCAGGACACAAGCGCTTCAGCCGTTTCCGGGAGGAAACCGTCCAATGTTATTGCCGTCACGACTTGAATCCTTGCCATAGCTTCCATTCATTTTTTCAACCGGAAGCCGTAAAAAAGAAGCGTGCAATACACGCTATCTCTAATGGAGGCTCTGGAATGCCCTTAACAGGAATAGGTGAATGCACGCTATGCCAAGGCATAGCATAAGCAATCACGCAATAGTTCCTGTTAATGTTAATTTTCCAGATTCCCATTAGGACGCCTTGCGGTCTTATGTCTATATATAAACAGCGACTGTCACATGGACAGTACGCCGCCTTTTTCACTATTTAAGTACAAAAGTACACATATTCAGCGACATTTGCACTATTTTTAGCCGTCAAATTCATTTCAACCCGTATTTCTTCATCTTTCTGTACAGTGTTGCCGGGTTTATATTCAGCATTCCGGCAGCTTGTTCCCGATGCCCGTTGCAGGCATTGAGAGCCCTGATAATGTTTTCTTTCTCAAACGCTTCATCCTTTAACGGCAGGATTGCGGTTGCATTTGTTTTATCGTTTCCGTCTACACGGACTGCCGTTCCCAATCCGTCCATGTCAAGCATCGGAGCCTCCGAGACCAGCACGGCACGCTTTATACGGTTTTGCAGTTCGCGCACGTTGCCCGGCCACCGGTAGGCAAGCATCCTCCGTTTGGCATCCTCCGTAAATCCTTGTGTCTCCCTTTTCAGCTCTTTCGAGAAGCGTTCACGGAAAAACTCTGCCAAAGGAAGGATGTCTTCCGGGCATTCCTCCAGAGAGGGCTGCCGGATCTCAAACTCGTTCAGACGATGGTAAAGGTCTTCCCTGAAGCGTCCCTCCTTGATGGCCAGTTCCATATTCTCGTTTGTCGCGGAAATGACCCTGACATCCGAAATCCGTTCCCTGCCGCTACCGATCGGGGTATATACATTCTCCTGCAATACCCGGAGGAGCATGGATTGGATTTCATGCGGCATCGTGCCTATCTCGTCAAGGAACAATGTGCCGCCTTTCGCCAGGTCGAAATATCCGGTCTTTGCCGTGTCCGCACCGGTGAACGCGCCTTTTTCGTGCCCGAAGAACAACGAAGCGGCCAGCTCACGGGGTAATGCGCCGCAGTTTACCGCAACAAAAGGCTTGCCGTATCGTTCGCTGTTGTCATGGATGGTCTGCGCTACCGACTCCTTGCCGGTCCCGTTGGCTCCGAGTATCATCACGGACATCTCGGATGGGGCGACCAGCCTGGCAAACTTTTCCACTTTCAGTATCATGGGACTTGTACGGTGAAACAGCTGTCTCTCCTGCTTTCTCACGGTGGCTACCGGATGGAATATATCTTCCGCCAGTTCCAACAGATGGTCCCTGTGTACCGGTTTGGGCAGGTAATCCCTGGCTCCCAGTTTGATGGTACGCACAACATCAGGGACAGAAACGTATTCGGTCGTTATGATAAACGGGATGTCTTTCTTCTCCTTGCGCAGCCATTCCAACAGGGAAATGCCGTCGCCTTCTGGCAACCGCACGTCCGACAATACAAGGTCGAACTGCGTTTTGCGTATCAACGAGCGGGCTATCGGCTCGCTCATGGCTGTCACCGCTTCATAACCGGCCTGGGAAAGCCAGTCTTTCTGTATTTGCGACAGCCCCACATTGTCTTCAACTATCAGTATCTTCCGTTTCATTCGTCAGTCTTTTTATCTCGGCTTCCGCCGCCTTGATTAGCGTGGCGGTGCTGCCTATTATCTGCCGGGTATATTCATTTAACTCTTTGTCGCTTGTATCACTGTCTTTCAGTAAAGTACGGTAAGCCAGCAGGGGTTCTTCCATCCGCAGGAACTCCCACATCGGTTGCATCCTGTGGGTTATTTCACGCAATTTCTGCCGGTCGCCGTTTTTTATGGCGGCATCAAGTTCCTCCCTGTCTCTTTCCGACTGGGATATGAAAGATAGCAGCGCCTTGTGCTTGTCACTGACCTCGGAAAGTACCAGGCTGAAATCGACCTCCGGCTTTTCCTCCCGCCCGTCTGTCTTTATCCTCGAAAGCAGGCTGAGCAGTTCCGAGGAAGAAAACGGCTTATAGATGTAGTCCGTAAATCCGGCATGGAGAAAAGCCTCCTTATCCTTGTCACCACGCGCGGTCATGGCGATAATGGGGATCGTGCGGGAGTTCCCGATATTCGAACGACGCAACAGGGTCAGCAAGTCAAAGCCGTTGGTTCCCGGCATCTGTATGTCGGAAAGCAGCAGGTCATAATCCTTGCCCCGCATCGCCTTGACCACATCTTTGGTGGTTGTGCAGGTCGTGCAATTCATACCGTTGCGCTCCAGCATTTCCTTTATCACGTCCAGCAGCATCGTATCGTCATCAATGACAAGCACATTCTGAGGCAGATGTGCAGGGTGTGGTATTGTCAGGCTCTCACTCTCTATTGTTTCATCCGTGGTTTTCAATGGAAGCGTCACGCGGAACGTGCTACCCCGGTCAATGCCGCTCGTCACTTCTATTGTCCCGCCAAGCAGGTTGACAAGGCCTTTTGTTATCGGCAGTCCTAATCCGAAACCCTCCGCATTCCTGACGGATCCTAATCGTTCAAACGGGCGGAAGATACGTGAAAGCGCGTCTTCACTCATGCCTATGCCGGTATCCTTGATTTCCAACAGCAACTTGCCCTCGCCATAACGGGCGTTCAGGCTTATGGTTCCGGTTTCCGTGAATTTGACGGCATTGCTGAGCAGGTTGTCCAGAATCTGCTCGATACGGTCCACGTCACCGCAAAGTTTGACATCGGTATCGGCAAAGTCGTGGCTGAACAGGATGCCTTTGTTATTGACCACATGGGAGAAACCGAAGGCAATGCGCTCCAACAGGGCGTTCAGGTTAAACGGCACATCATTGCGGGTTTCCTTGGCCTCGTTCAGACGGTACACGTCCAACAGGTTGTTAAGTAGGTGTACAACGTGCCGGCACACGATCCTGATGTTGTTCAGGTGTGTGTTCCTGCGTTTCTTTTCCCGGGTATCCACGGCAAGTTCCGCACTGCCGCTTATTACGTTCAGAGGGGCGCGGATGTCATGGGAGATTGTTAGGATAATGTTCTTCCGCATCTCCAGCAGCGCGATGTTCTGCTCTATCGTTTCCTCCAGGTGTTTCCTGTTTTTTGCCTTGACCTTAATATCCCGTTGTATGACAAGGTACAAAATGACCAGCAGGATAATTGAAAATATAATCAAGCCGGTAATGATAACGGTTGAACGCTCATAGGACGCTTTCAGACGCGCCTCCTTGTTTCGGAAGGCAATCCATGTCTGCTCATCCAGACTTGTAATCAGCATTCGCAGTTTGCGGTTGAGTTCCTTATTGCATAACCGTAAGCTGTCGGTATAGGTTTCTATCTCACGTTGCTGCCTGTTTATCTGTGAAATCAGATTTTTATCTAAAGAGGTATGATGGGTTATAGCAGGCAGTTGCACGGTTTCCTTGCCTCCGAAGAATCCGGCAATGCCTTTCTTCTTGCGGGTAACGGTTTTTGTTGTCGTGTGCGTGGTTACGGTCGGTTTCTGATTGAACAGAAGGCTGTCGGTCTGCCTTTGTTTCCGTGAGGCTCCCATTATTTGAAACAGATGCTCTTCTTTGGCGGCTAACAATGTACAGAGTGAATCAATTTGAGCGGGTCGTATGAAATCCTCGCATTGTACGCGTAAGACTTGCAGCATGGAATCGGTCTGAACACGACGTTTCCGGTAAGCCAAAGTGTCTTCATTATCCCAAACCAAGACGGATTCGCCATAAGTCACCAATGCGGTCACATAACGATGGGCGGTGTTGATGTCATGCTGGGTCTGGAAAATGGTAATTGATTCGTTCTCTATTTTTTGTACACGATTACGTTCATGGAGAACAATAGCGACCATGCTACCGATGATAGCCATTAAAAGAAAATAGCCTACAAATATTTTATGCTGTAAAAGTATCTTCATTCACTAATGGGTTTGTTAAAGTCCATATACTCACTTCACTCCTATTGATTTGCGATTAATATGTTTTTCTGTTTGGAAGAATAGTCCGATAGCCAATAAGCACGAAAGGACATCAGCAACTGGTTGTGCAATGGAGATTCCGTCTAATTGAAACAGTTTGTTTAACAAAATCAAACACGGAATAAAAATAAAACCTTGACGACTTATTGATAGGATTAAAGAATGTTTCGCCGCACCAACTGCCTGCAAAGCATTTATATAGACAAACAGGACTCCTATAATGGGACCAGACAACAATAACATCCTAACAAAGCGAGTGCCGTATTCCTGAATACCGAGAGAGTCAATAAAAAAATGAACTAACGAATCAGACGCATACCAACATATTGCAGTAAGAAGAACTCCTATGAGAATTCCCAACCGTGTGGAGAAACGTAATATATCTTTAAATCGTTTCCATTTTTTTGCTCCATAGCAATATCCCAATAAAGGTTGTATCCCTTGTCCCAGACCTATTTGTAGAGAAACGACAATCATATTAATTTTTAATGCGATTCCCATAGCTGCAACTGTTATATCTCCATAAGCGACTAAACATATATTTAATATGATATTGGATATATTCATCAAGACAACATTCAAAGATGCTGGAATTCCAATGGCAAATACCGACTTTATCGTTTTCCATTTTTCCTTGAAATAATGAATGGAGATAGATAGTTCCATCTCACTCTTTGATAATAGTCTGATATAGTATATTGTAGCAATAACATTTCCGATTACTGAAGCCAGTGCAGCTCCTTTTATTCCAAATCCAAATGTCAAAATAAACAACGGGTCAAGAATGATATTCAGAATAGTACCCAACAATAGCCCATTCATCGCTTCTTTTGATTTACCCTCTGCCCGAATGATGTTACTGAATGCTGTAGAAATAATGACAAATGGAGCACTCCATACAATGTAGGACAAATAAGTTCGTGCATACACTTCTGTATTTTCCCCAACACCAATCCAATTTAGAATAGATGTCATACCCACCATTATGCAAAGAGCGCAAATAATCCCTGTCACACCTGATGCCCAAAAACAAAAAGTGCTGGCTGAACGAGCCAAATCTTTGTTATTATCTCCCAGTGCACGTGATATGATAGATGTACCACCTATTCCGTACAATATGCCAAATGCCATAAACAACAAAAAAATCGGAGTTGTCAAAGATACAGCGGCCACCTGCATCTCATCACCAGTTTGTCCTATGAAAAAAGTATCCGCTATATTATAGATCAGTGTGACAAGCATACTGACAATTGACGGGACGGCATTTACTAACACCGATCTCTGTACGGACATATTTTCAAAAGAGTTTTTCGTTCCCATCATTTGTTGTTGTCAAATCATCATGGTACCTAATACATTTTTTCAATCAACAATAGCAGAAACGACGGTCTGCGTAAACTTGCTTATGACCGCCGTTTGCCATATTTAGTTGTATTCAAAAAGAAAAGCCACATTCCTATACTAACGAATAGGTATTGTACTCAACTTGAGTCGTAATCTTGTTCTCATATACCAAACAGAGCAAGAAAGACATCCAAATGCTAAAATGATCATTGTTATTGCAGTTGAAGTTTTTAAATCCCCAATCCCAACCAACGGTGCAGCAATACCTCCAAATCCAAATGTCATGGCTCCAAGTAACGCTGAAGAAGTACCTCTATTATGTGCTTCCGACTGAAGCGCATAGGTTGTAATAATGGGGAATATAATACCGCAACATAGCATTGTGGCAAACGCCAATACTTCAAATAATACGAATGACGAGGATATTACAAGCGAAAGACCACATAAACCGGACGTGGCAAATAAACCGATTGTCCCTAAACGCAATCCTACCGGTGCAGGTAATCTCATAGCCAAGATGCTTCCTAATAGCAATCCGCAAGCATTAAAGGCAAAGCATAATCCGTATGCAATGGAGTCAAGTCCAAAATTGTTTTGAAATATAAAAGGAGATGCCGCAATATATGCAAACAGTACACCTGTAGAGCAACCGAGGGCTACGGACATCATCATAAAATCACGATTGCCAATAATCGGTCGATAACAGGTAAATAACTTCCAGACAGGAGAAGCTATTCTTTGTTCTTTCGGCAAACTTTCTTTTACACCATAACAAAGAGCGAGTAATATCAAGCCAAGAAGTCCAAGTACAACGAAAACTCCCTGCCATGTAGAGATACTGTATGTAATGCTTCCAAGAACGGGAGCTAAAATTGGCGTTATGGACTGTACTGATGCCAATATTGCGAAAGTTTTCACAACATCTTTGCCTGAGAAGGAATCAGTTATATACACTTTTGAAATCACAAGACCGCCTGCTCCGGCAACACCCTGCAATAATCTGAAAAATATGAATGATTCAATATTGGGTGATAGAACACATCCAATGGTTGCGCCTATAAACAGGTATATACAAAAAAAGTAATGGGGTGCGTCGTCCAAATTTATCAGACAGCGGACCTATGAATAATTGTCCGGCGGCAAGCCCTATCATGCTTGCAGTCAAACTCATTTGCACCATAGATATTGATGTCGCAAAATCTGATGCAATGGTGGGTAAACAAGGCAGATAAAAATCGGTCACAAACGGACCGATTCCAGCCAAATATCCAAGTGTAATTATAAGTTTTTTCGTCATCTTTTTATTCTAAATTTTTTGCGTGCAAAGTTAGTCTAAATAGATAGGTTCTATATTGTCTATTTAAATACAGAATTTGACATTAGCGAACCTTATTTCTCCAATAAATCAGAAAGAATGAATCAAATAATATATTTTACCGTTCTTTGCTTTTGGTACTATTTTATTCTCTTTCATTAGGAGCATCAAGGCAAAGCACAAGTCAGATCCAATAGACACACTTGTTGAAGTTCCCTAAACGTGCTCTCAAATAAAGACAATAATACATTATACACTCTTTCGCTATATTGCCTTAAAACAGGTTCTGCTGGCACCATCGTTATTTAGAATGCTCGTCCTTGATGAACATTTGACCATTCAGATGGCAGCAACCGTCCATTAAGAGTTACCCTGTTAGAATGAAAGTTCGGATTGACAGTTACGGATACTTTATTGCTGCCTTTGTTAAGACGAATGTCAATACTGGCTGATAATCCGGTTCCCATAACGCTCATCATGAACGTAGTATTTCCTTTTTTATCGGTCTTTATATGTATGTTGGACGCCCTCCCTTCCAAAGTGATGCCTCCCACACCATTGGGACCTCCGCCGTTGAAAGGAGCAATTTGCACGATTGCTTTATCATCAGAGAGTGATACAAAGTTTGTCTGGGATGTAACGAAAGCCGTCCTTCCTCTTTTGAACACCAATTGGTCTGCTTCCATCACAAAATTCAATGTCTCCAAAGCGTGCAGGGCTTGAGCATAGTTGATGGAGTCTTGCAGAGCCTCCCTTAGTTTTTTCTGTTCTTTCGTTTCCTTTTTCTCTTCCGTGCGAGCTTGCATCGCTTTAAGTTCGCTACTTGTATAAATTCTTCTCTCGGTTTGGGCATGAGCCATCACGACCGTCAGCAGTAAGCCGAATAACAGTGCTATTTTCTTCATATTCATCTTTTATTTGGTTTTAATTCAAGTATTTGCCATTAGTTCATTTTGATTATCGGGTAATGTGCGCCGCAATAAGGCAAAACCGATAATACCTGAAAGGATTGAACCTATAATAATGCCAAGTTTAGCATGATTAAGCATATCTGATTGTTCTGCCGTATGAAAGGTAAGACCGGCAATGAACATTGACACCGTAAACCCAATACCCCCCAGCATAGAAACCGATGCTATCATTTTCCAATTTGTTTTCGTCGGTAATGATGCGAATTTCAGTTTGACCGTAATCCATGAGAATGACAATATTCCAATGAATTTCCCGGCAAAAAGACTGCAAATGATAGCAAGAGAAATACCTTCTGTTATGATAGCCGGATTAGTATCAAGGAGGAATATGCCAGCATTCGCAAAAGCGAATAGAGGTATGATGAAATAATTCACAATAGGATGCAAGGAGTCTTCAAGATCTTGAAGCGGAGAAATGACCTTATCTGAAGCCGACTCAATTTCCTTAAGCCAGTTCATTTGATTTTTATTAAGTATGGAGCATTTTGCAAGTATGGAGTCATCCTCACCACGGAAATTGGAGATAGACTTCCTAATGGTCTTAATGTATTTTTCCGGAACAAACACAGGTGTTACCGGTACACAAAAGGCAATAAGAACTCCTGCAATCGTCGGATGAATCCCCGAATTAAGGAACAAGAACCAAATTATACCTCCTACGCAAAAATAGTAGATTTTACTTTTTATATGCAGACGTGAACCTAATAATAGCAATGCAAAAAACACTATTGCAAATAAAAGATAGGTCACATCAATATGGGAGGAATAAAAGATTGCAATTACTATAATACCTCCAATATCATCTACCACGGCAAGCGTGGTCAGAAATATTTTTAATGCAATAGGGACACGATTACCAAGTAATGTAAGGATACCAAGTGAAAATGCAATATCTGTTGCCATAGGGATTGCAGCTCCACTGATGAAATCTGTTCCTTTGGCAAATGCAGTATAAATAACAACTGGCACTATCATTCCACCTATTGCAGCTATTATCGGCAAAAAAGCCTGTTTGAAAGACGACAATTCGCCAACAAGAATTTCTCTTTTCACCTCAAGTCCGATAGACAAGAAGAATATCGCCATAAGAGCATCATTTATGAAAGTTATAAAATTCATAGATTGCCCTCCATGACTGAAGATGTTAAATTCTCCGAATTGAAGACGTACTTCTTTTGTCAAGAAATCAAAGTAATATTGGTTTACTCCGGGAATATTGGCTATAATAAGGGCAAGGATGGTTGCTGCAATAAGAATATTACCGCCTGACGAATGACGCCGGATGGCTTGTACCGCAGCATAAAACACATTATGCTCGTCAGTGTGATTTGATACCATTATCCTCATTTTAAACCAATAATTAAAGTGTTTTTATATTCAATAGACGAATTTCTTGAAAAAACTAATGGCATTTTACGGCTTCACAGCAAGGTAACAATAAAAAGACATGTTTAAGAATGTAATGTATAGGTATAATTGAGTCTGTGTCACCATAAAATGCCATCGTTTGATTATTTTATTCCGCCACCCAAAGCGTGATACAGATTTATCACACTTTGGATTTCGTCGTATTTGTCCGTTACTTCAGAAAGTTGAGCCTGCAATAGCGTCTGTTGTGCCGTCAGCACTTCCAAATAGTTGGTGGTTCCGTGCTTCATCAGTTTGCTTGTACTGTTTACAGCGGATTCCAACGAGGTGATTTGCTTTCGGTCTAAAGCGATCCGTCCTTGTGCCGTTTGCCACTGTACAAGCGCATTGTTGACTTCCGCACCGGCATCAAGCAATTTTTGTCCGAATGCAAGCAACGCTTCTTCTTGCTGTGCCTTGGCGATTTTCAGGTTGGCTATGTTTTTACCCTTGTTGAAAAGAGGCTGCACAAGTGAACCTACCGCATTCAGCAACCATTTTCCCGGATTGACAATAGTTCCAAGATTATTGGTCCAGCCTGCCGAACCGCTTAGCGTAATACGCGGATAAAAAGCGGAACGTGCGCTATTTGTCGCATAGAAAGCCTGCGCCAACTGATATTCAGCCTGCCGAACATCAGGACGATTGCTTAGCAACTGGGCAGGAACACCTATTGACAGTTCGGACTGGAATTGAAGGTCGAACAAGTCGCTACGTTCAATCTTTTGAGGAACCATGCCGAGCAAGGTTGAAAAAGAGTTTTCCAATTCATTGATCTGTTTCCGCAATGTCAATACAGATGCTTCGGCAGTTGCAAGGTTGGCTTCGGACTGGGCAACAGCAGCTTCGGTCTGCTGTCCGGCACGTTTCAACGCTTGCATCGCACGGACGTTCTCTTTCCATTTTTCCACCGTCTGTTGCGTAATGACAAGTTTCTTATCTAACGCAACGAGAGAGTAATAGGTGTCGGCGATTGTTGCCACAAGTTGCGTCTGCACGGCTTGTTCATAAGCACATTGTGCATCGTATGCGGCACGGCTGCCTTTTTTGGCGTTACGAAGACTTCCGAAAGCGTCAATTTCCCATTCCAGCGCACCACCCAATGAATAGGTTTTGGACGTACCGCCTCCTTCAACATGGCTTAACGAGCCTTGTGGTGTGAGGGAAACGGAAGGAAGAAACGCAAGTTTGGAAGCTTGGAGAGAAGCTGCCGCCGCTTCCGTCCGTAAACGGGCAGTCTGCAAATCGGTATTTTGTCCCAACCCGGTCTCAATCCATTTCACAAGGCAAGGATCTGTAAACAATTCCCGCCATGAAAGACTTGCCAGCGAAGTTGTGTCCTGTCCGCCTTCAGGCATATCACGATACAAACTGTCTGTCGGCAATGATTCCGACCGCTGATAACTTGTATATATTCCGCAGCTACTCATTGTCAGGAGCAGAAGACCTGCGGATAAAATCCTTATTTTCATAATTTTCTTCATTTTACTCATCTGACTTTTTACGTTGGGGCATCACACGTTCCTCTATAGTCTGGAATACGATAAACATCACAGGCACGATGAACAACAGGGCTATTGTACCGATTATCATTCCACCGACAACTCCTACACCCAATGATATGTTTCCGTTGGCTCCTGCACCGGAGGAAAATACAAGCGGCAACATACCGAATACCATTGTCAGTGCCGTCATCAAAATAGGACGAAGTCGTACTCCGGCAGCAGACATGGCGGCAGACGCTATTGTCATACCTTGCTTGCGCCTTGTTGAAGCATACTCAGTAAGCAGAATGGCAGTCTTTGCCAATAGACCAATCAGCATAATCAATCCCACCTGCATATAGATGTTGTTTTCCAGTCCGAACAGCCATGCGAAAAGGAAGCTACCCATAAGTCCGAACGGCATGGAAAGCATCACCGCCAACGGAATAAAAAGACTTTCATATAATGCACATAAAATCAAATAGATAAATATGATACAGATGGCGAAAATAACCACGGTGTTATCTGTTTCGGATTCTTCTCGTGACATACCGCCAAGCTCATAGCCGTAGCCTACGGGCAATGTCTGCTTTGATACTTCCTCAATCGCTTTGATGGCATCGCCACTACTGTATCCATCTGCTGGCATACCATTGACACTTATGGAGCTATACAGATTGAAACGTGTGAGTGTTTCCGAACCATAAGTTTTAGTCAGATTGACAAACTGCCCCAATGGAGCCATTTCTCCGTTTTTGGTTCGCACGAACATATTGTTAAGAGACTCCTTGTCAAGCCGGTATTCCGGTTCTGCCTGCATGATGACACGGTAGAGTTTGGAAAAGCGGTTGAAGTTTGACGCATAATTGCCACCGATAAAACCGGACAATACACCCAAGACTTCCGATACAGACACATCGGCACGCTGGCATTTGGCAGCATCCACCTCCACAAGATACTGTGGGAATTTCGTATCGAACGAGCTGTATGCCATAGCAATTTCAGGACGTTGGTTCAAGGCTGCAATAAATTTGTCGGTGTGCGCTTTCAAATCATTGATATTACCGCCAGCTCTATCCTGCACTGCCACTTCAAAACCGCTACCCATACCATAGCCGATAATGGTTGGCTGTGCAAAGGCAAATATTTTACCACCTGAAATGTTTTTTGTCCGTGCGTAGATCTGTGCGATGACAGCGTTGATGTCATCTTCCTTGTTGGTTCGCTCGCTCCAATTTCTCAATTTGATAATGAGCATACCGCCGGACGAGGCTTTACCGCCAAGCATACTATATCCTGATATACTGGAGAATTGCTTGATTTGAGGAATATCCCCAATGCTCTTGACCAATTCATCCATTGTCTTCTTAGTTTGTGCAAGGCTGCTTCCGGCAGGTGTCGTCACGTTGACGAATATCGTTCCCATGTCTTCATCAGGAATCAATCCCGTTTTTGTGTTGCGCATAAAGAACACCAATAGCACTACGGACAACGCCAGTGATACCCATGCCAGCCACTTACGTTTGAAGAAAAATTTAACGCCGCCTTTGTATTTCAATACGATTCGGTTGAACGAAGTTTCAAAAGCTTTATGGAAACGGGAAGAAAAACTGAGTTTCTCGCCACTTTCATTGTGGGGTGTCATCAAAAGCGCACAAAGTGCCGGGCTCAAAGTCAAAGCGTTGATGGCTGACAAGCCTACAGCCACAGCCATAGTCAGACCGAATTGCGTATAAAAAGTACCACTTGTGCCTCCCATAAATGAAGTGGGAATGAACACCGCCATAAACACCATTGAAGTGGTGATAATGGCTGCCGATATTCCATCCATAGCACTCGTGGTAGCCTTGTACGGAGAACGGATGCCCTCGTCAAATTTCGCCTGCACAGCTTCCACCACCACAATGGCATCATCCACCACCGTACCGATAACAAGCACCAGTGCAAAAAGAGTGATAAGGTTCAGGCTGAATCCCATCAGGTATATAAATGCAAATGTACCTACCAACGATACGATAATCGAGATACTGGGAATTACAGTGGAACGTACACTTTGCAAGAATACATATACCACCAATATTACAAGTATGATAGCTTCAAGAAGCGTCTTGACCACTTCATGAATGGATGCGTCAAGGAACTCATTGGTACTCATCAAGTCCTCGATAACCAAACCTTTGGGCAGGTCTTTTGCGATTTCTGCCACAACCTTGTCAATCTCCTTGATAATCTCGTTGGCATTGGAGCCGGAGGTCTGCGAAATCATACAGGTTGCACCTGCGTGGGTTTCGATGGACGAAACATATCCGTAGCTTTCAGCACCCAGCTCTACTTTGGCAATATCTTTCAAACGCAAGACCTCTCCGGTCGGCAAAGCCTTGATAACTATTTCTTCAAATTCTTCTGCCGTTTCATAACGTCCGCGATATTTCAGTGTGTATTGAAAAGTATTGTCCAGATCTTCTCCCAATGTACCGGTCGCCGCTTCTATATTTTGGTCGCCCAATACACCGATTACATCCGATGGAACCAGCTTGTACTGTGCCATTTTGGATGGATTGAGCCAGATACGCATGGCATACTCGGCTCCCATCATCTGCACATTTCCGACGCCCTTGATACGCGACAGGCGAGGTTCAATGTTGATGCTGAAGTAATTGTTGATGAAGTTCTGGTCGTAAGTATTATCCGGGCTGTGAAGGGCTATAATCTTCAGCATACTGTTTTGCCGTTTCTTCACTGTGACACCGATTTTTGTGACCTCGGCAGGCAACAAGCCTTCTGCTTCCGCCACGCGGTTTTTCACATTGACGGTAGCCATATCCGGGTCTGTTCCCTGACGGAAATACACGGTGATGTCTCCAGAACCATTGTTCGTGGATGTGGAAGTCATATAAAGCATATTTTCCACACCGTTGATGGCTTCCTCCAACGGAACAACCACACTCTTCTGTACCGTCTCGGCATTAGCTCCGGTATAACTGGTAGATACGGAAATGGTAGGCGGAGCAATGTCTGGGTACTGCTCCATCGGCAGGTTTACAAGGCTGATGGCTCCAATCAGAAGTATCAGCACGGCAATGACACACGATAATATCGGGCGGTCTATAAATGTTCTTAATTTCATACGTCCCTTCTTTTATTTTACGGATTCAACAGGAGTGCCTTCTCTTACCAGTCCGGCTCCTTCTGCAATGATTATATCTCCTTTGTTCAATCCATTTTCCACAACATATTCCTTACCGTCGCTTACAGGATATACTTGTACTTGTGCAGATGTGGCTTTACCATCCACGACACGATAGACGAATACTTTGTCTTGAATTTCAAATGTGGCTTCCTGCGGAATGACAATTTTATTCTCAAGTTTGTGCGGGTAAATGATTTCTCCGCTGCTGCCATTGCGCAACATCTGCTCCTGATTGGGGAAAGTCGCACGGACAACGATTGCACCTGTTCCTTGCTCAATAGTTCCACTGATGGCATCTATCTTTCCTTTGTGCGCGTAGATTTGTCCGTTGTTAAGGCGAAGTTCCACTTCGGGCATTTCTTGCAGGGCTTTTTCTAATGTGCCGCTTTTGCCAATCAACGACAACACTTGATTTTCAGTCATAGAGAAGTAGGCATACACTTCATGGTCGTCAGAAACGGTCGTCAGAGGTGTTGCAATGGAAGGGCTTACCAATGCACCTACCCGATAGGGAAGCATACTTGCCACACCATCCACAGGGCTTTTTATTTCTGTGTATGACAGATTGTTTCGTGCGTTTACTTCGTTGGCTTTTGCCTGAGCCAAAGCAGCTTCGGCTTCCAGCAATGCGTTGCGTGCCATTTGCAGGTCAAAGTCAGACACTACATTCTCCTTGAAAAGTTCCGCCTTGCTGTCGGCAGTCATTCTTGCAGTGGCAACAGATGCCTCCGCACTTTTCACATTGGCTATTGCCGTTTGCAAAGCCGCCTGATAAGGTACTTGATCTATGATGAAAAGTACTTGCCCCTTTTTTACTTTAGAACCTTCAGCGATGCATACCTTAGTGATTGTACCGCTGATTTGCGGACGAATCTCCACGCTTTGTCGTCCGCTGATTGTAGCCGTATAGTCTTGGCTCAATGTGCGGTTGCCATACTCGACAGTTGTTGTTTTGTAACTTGCGCTTCCTGCTGATTGTGGTGCGTTGTTACAGGATGTTGCAAGCATGAGGGAGAAAGCCCACACACTTGTTTTCAAAAACATTCTTTTCATTGTTACTTTAATTTTTGATATATGATTCATTATTTCCTTCGCTCTCCAAGATTTTGATTATAGACCGGCCATAATCGGTGCATATCCCGTTCAGATAGGTCAAAGTCGTATAGCGGTGTAGCTTTTTGTTTTCGTCATCCAAAGGCTGACCTTTGGAACTGAAAGATAGAATGTTGTTCTCCAAAAAGGATAAGACAAATTGGGCATTGGCATTTGGCATCAATGATCCTTCCCCAACGGCTTTCCTGAAAATGTCAAGAAAAGACAAATCCACCCAAGATTTGACTTTTTCATCTATCATCTTCATTGCATTTCGTTTAACCTTCAAATCCTCATAAAATGCGGGGCAAAATGAACAAGCATGGGAAAGAAACAGATTATCCATCCTGACAATCAACTCCAAATAGGTTGCACTGTCGGTTTCCAATTCCGAAAAATCCCGCTTCATCTTTTCCAATTCAAATATGATACAATGAAACAAGAGTGCTTCTTTGCTGGGAAAACATTCATAAAGGGTTTGTTTGGAAATGTGCAGTTCGGATGCAATCAAATCCATTCGGGTATATTTGATTCCATAAAGCCTGAATATATTCATGGCTTTGGGTATTATCAGATGCCGTATTCTGTTTATTTTTTCCATAAACTGCGATTATCAATTTTTCTGCGGCAAAATTACAGGCTACTTGCTGAAACCGTCTTGTTATATCTAACCCTGTTTTTGTCAAAATAGAAACTCATTTCTTGTGTATGTCAATAAGGAAATTGTATTTGTCAAAATAGAACCTATATACAATGCAATAGTTGTAAATACTGAAAAATCAGAGCATATAATAAATGCCATCTGATGAAAAAGAACTATATTTGCACATAATTTATATAGAACAGCGTATGAAATTCAAAGAAGTGGTTTCTTATTACCAAATACCTACGGTATCTGATGTAGGGGTAGCTTATTGGAAAATAACATCAAATGCCCGTATCGAAAAAGATGCACCGACCATTGAAGTCCATACTATTTTATTGGTTATTGAAGGGACGTTGCGGATCAGCGTTCGAGGGAAAAAATATTCATTGAACAGAGGATGTTTTTCGGATGTAATAGGAGGAGACCATAACTTGAAATTGATATCAGCTTCTCATGATATTAATGCGATCTGTATTCTTCTTACCGAAGAATACGCATACAGCCTATTCCGACAGAAACTACCATTCCCACACTCATACGCTTTTGAAATAAGGAAAAATCCGGTGTATATAATTGAGGAGCGGGAAATACCTCGTCTGATTCATTGTTTGGATGATATAAGGCAAACACTTGAGGACAAGCAGCATCACTACCAGATAGCTATGCTGAGGTATCGGATATGGATATTATTGATGGAAAATGCGGATATCTACCTGAAAGGAAAGCGAGAATTGCCTTCCGAAACAGACAATTCCCGAAAATCCAAGTTGTTCCTCAATTTTGTGACACAAATTCCACTGCATATCCGTCAAGAACATACGGTGGAGTTTTATGCGTCACTCTTGTGTGTGACGCCCCAATATTTACGGCGGGTAGTAAAAGAATGCTCCGGGAAGACAGCCTCTCAATGGATAAATGAGGAATTGTTGCGAGAGATATGCAAACTACTTGCTGAGACAACAATATCTGTGCAAGAAATAGCAGAAAAACTTAATTTTTCAGATTTATCGGTAATGAGTAAATTCTTTAAGAGGCATAAAGGAATTTCCCCACTTGGGTTTAGAAATGAACATGAAAAATCTTCTTGGTAAATTAATATTTATACATTTATCGGATTCACTTTCATTGTTTCTAAATTAAGGAACAGCCCATGATGCTCCAGCATCCCGTTGCGGAACATCTTCCAAAGGATATTGCAGCCGAGTTGTGCCAACGTGGAGTTGATGAACAAGTCCTGCTTTTCCAACGCCTCCGCCAAAGAACAGCTCGGTCCTGAATCCGTCTCCTTCACCCTCGCGTATTTCACGAACCGGGTAATGACCTTCAACGAATCGACAGTCTTGTACAATTCGGACGCGGGCTGTTTTATTTTCTTGGGGATGGTTCCCAGCACAACCTGCCCTGTGTTTTGTGTGTTCCCGAAATCCATCCAGTATAGCGGTGTCTCGTAACTACGGTAATTCGAGGCGGGCACGGCTTTCAGCACATTCCACAAGTCAAGCCGGGACTTGATGTTGTCGGTACAGGTGATCGTTATATTCGCCATGTCATCCCGTCTGGCATCTTTAAGCACGGCCGGAAAAATATCCGGTACCGCTTTCCAGTCATTGCCAAAGAAATTGTTCACACGAGTAACCAGGCATTGCGCCTTGTTCAGCCCCAAGTCTGAACTGCCGAAAAGCTGACGGCCGATATTGGCATCCGTAACGATGTCCGGGTCGTAGAGCGTAACGAACAGCCCCGGATGCCCGAGTGCCTGCAGTGTCACATCCAGCCGTGCCAGGCAGGTCAGCACCTGTGAGCCGGTTCCTCCCGCGCCGATCAGGTTCACCGTGACCGGGTGTTGCGGGTTCAGCAGATAGTTGTCTATGTAGTGTACTCTTCTCATTTCAATATGTCTTTTAGTTTCAAGTTATTCAAAGGTTTCAGTTCATCGAGGTTGAAAGGCTTGTCGTTTGCCGCTTTCGTCACCAGTACCAGATTGGATCTGGTCGGGTTGCCCCTGCCTCCCAAGTGTGAGAACTCCGTCAGCCAGAACTTCTTCTCCCAATATTCCAGCAGCTTCTTGTAGGTCAAATCTTTCGGCTTGTCTATTTTCGCAGAACCCAGACAGACATTTGCCCCTGTCACATTGAAGAACGGTGCGGCATAAAGCTCCGTCTTTTCCGTCAGTTTCTTGTCCTTGTAAGCGTAGATGCTCAACGAATCTCCACCGGCCACGTAAATGACACCCGGCAGGTTGTATTTCGCATTCTCTATCTGAAGGGATTCGTGGAAGAACATCATCCGCTTCTGCGGGGCATTGTACCAGATATATTTCTCGCTTCCCTTGCGCGGGTCGCACCACAGCATATTGGGCGGAATCCTACCATAGGGCGTGGTGCTGTGGCTTTCGGAATAACCGCGCACCAGCTCGTTCATGAAATCCACCGTGACGGGACGACCTTCCCCCATCATGCCAGTCTCATCTATGTCCCTTATCTCGACAAAATAGCTGTTGTCAGAGGCACAGGAGTTGTCTTGTTCGCCTGAATAGGCAATCAACACCGCCCTCGGATGGAGCAGCGTCCTCAGTTTTTTGGTAAGTTCATTCGTTTCCAACATAATTCAACTGATTAAAGATATGAATTCGTCCGCCCACCGGAAGAACCGTTCGGGATAGTCGTCCATACTGAACAGTTCTTCGGTATCTGGCGACAGGTCAAGGATAGTCACCGGAGTGATGTCGTATGTCTCCCTGCTGTAGGAATTGTAATAGTCCAAGAGATAGTCGGATACGATATCGTTGATATCATACACGACTCTTATCTGCTGTTGCAAGTACATCGGGTGGAAGTCCGGGTCTTCCGAATAGTAAGCGTCATACCCGTATTGCATGATGCCCCGTTCGGGTGTCAGGAAAGGAATACCACGTTTCATTGCATCGACCAAAGGCTGTTCAAACCCGTTTTGTGGAGTATATGCCTCAAGTGCTTTCGGCAGGTTCTTGTAGTAGGATTTCGTTTCCACCCGTTTGAGCAGTCTGCCGATTTTTCCTTCCTGATAGGAGTCCAACAGTTTCATTCGTTCTTTCCTGTCCGCCGGATCGCTGCCGTCATCCTCCGAGAGTATCTCAAACATGAAATCCGCTTCATAGTCATCCCAGAAAGTGCCGATGCCGTTGGCTTCCATCAGATTGTGGAGAAACGTGACAGCGATTCTCTTTAAAACGGGATTGAGCGATTCCAGAAACTTCAACGGGAAGTAGTACAGCGTGAAACTTCCCCACTTGTGGTATTTCCACAGCCGGAAGAAAAGTCTGCCGCCTTCCTGCTCGATATTGACATGCAGTTCGTCACCGACAAGCGTGTTCATTTCTTCGTACAGATTGGCGATGCCTTCCCCTATACTGTTTCCGGCAGTATGTACGCTTTCTTTCTGCAACAGCAGGGAATACCTGAAAAACGAATCACGCAGGAATTCGTAGTTATCCTGCGTGATTACGTTTATCTTGCCATATTTGCAGCCGTCGTAACAATCCACGGTAAGACTCTTCTGCGCCAGCGGTATCAAGGCTGTGCTTAGAAAAGAATTACGGCCCCGCTTGGAGCCGTAATCCGTTCTTCCCTGTTCACGCCGTACCGTACATTCCTCCGCGTCTGGTCGATGATGAGCCTTGCCAGTTGCCTCGATTGTTGTTCGTCCAATGGTACACATGGTTTCTTTTCCTTATTGTCTTTTTTCTTTCGTTCCTTCTTCATGCTTCCTATCCTTTAGTCCCGATGGTGGTCTTGAACTCGTACACGGCTTTGTCGTCCTTGATGACCGGTCCGTGTACCGTTGCCGTTGTCAGCTCCGGGTAGAAGTTGGAGTAATAGCTCATGACCATTTCGGGGCTGTCCGACGGGTTGGGATCATCGAGCGTTACCATTCCGCTGCCTTTCTTGAATGTGAATGAGCGTGTCATTCCTGTTACTTCGAGTGCCATAATCTTATACTGCTTGATATTGTGAGACATGATTTTCTAACATGGACTGCGGGAAATCGGGATATTCCTCGTAGTCTTCCGGACGGTAATTGGGTTCATCCTCCCCGGCGTGGTAATGCGGGGACAGTTCTTCAGGGTGCTGTACAGTTTCCTGCCAATGTGCCCCTGGGTATCCTCCGTGTGCGTGTTGTGGAGTCTGCTGTGGTATGGGCTGCTGTCCCATGTAGGGTTGTGGCTGGGCGTAATATTGTGCCGGTCCTTGCGGCGGTTGTTGCGGCGGCCACATTGTCTGCTGTTGCTGAGGGCTGGCTGCCGGTCTCTGTTGTCCGCCAGGAGCCTGAGCCGCCATCGGTCTCTGTGCCTGCGGTTGCGGAGGATACTGTGGAGCCTGCCGTGGTTGTTGGACCTGTGCGGCTGCCGGTTGTGCCTGCGGCTGTTGTGGCTGTGGGGCCGGTTCCTCCATCAGTTCAAACAGGCTGCCCTTGTTCATCGCCTTTGTCTGTTCCGCCACCATCTCGTCAATCTTCTTCTGGTCCTGCGGCTTGGCGTAAAGACGTGCCTGCCCGAGTGCTGTAACCGCCTCCTTGTGGTTCTTGGCTGCGATCAGTTCCTCCGCTTTCTTGAAGTGCTTCTCGTATTTCTCGCGCTTCTCCTTTTCTTCTTTCGTCTCCTTCGCTTTGGCTTCTTTTGCCGCCTTGCTCTCGGACGCTGCCTTCTCAGCCTGCGCCTCGAATTGCGCCATGTTGGAAATCAGTCCGGCAGTCTTCTGTATCGGACGTGCGACGGCTTGCAGGAATCCTGCGTCCAGTTCCTGCGGCAGCCCGCTGACGGTCAGGGGAACGAGGCAGTTTTGGGCTTCATCCTTGAGCCCGTTTGACTTCGGCAGTAAGGATACTGTCAGTTGTCCGTTCGCTTTGCGGATGACGAGCGTGAGATCCACGCTTTCGGTCATCATCTGGTTGATTGCTGTAAAAAACATAATTTGATGTATTAGAAATTATTACTGGGTTTATTCTTCACTGAATAGTTTGGCCAACAGCCTGTTCCTGTCGGGATGGTGGCATATTTCCAGAATCGGGTTCAACAGGGTTGAAATGTGTACCGGTCCTGTTGCCCCACGTGGCGGGAACTTGACGGAAGGTTCGGGTTCCACCGGCCTTTTTCTTCTCACTACCGACATGGGCGTCCTCATGGGAGCCGGCGGTGCGCTTGTGACAAATGCTTGGTTCATGACTCTTTATTTTTTAATTGTGAATATTCGGGCTTTGGCAGCCCGTGAACTACAAGGGCCCTACGGCAGATGCCTTCGGTAAGGCAAGGTTTTCGGGAAAAATACCGCAACGCAGTGAGGATGATTTTTGCCGAAACCGCAAGGCTTGACCTTGCCGTCCGAACAGAGGCATTTGCCAACTTTGCCCGGTAGTTTCCGGTATGCCAAGTCTGTGTTTTCATCCCTTTTCCTTTTATTTCTGTCGTTATGGTTTCCGGTTCCACGGAGGGCGGAAAACAAAAAGAGCCGCCCCGTAGGACAGCCCTGTTCTGTAAGATTCCACCTGATTTTGTATGACAGTTCTGTTTCATGCCCGGATATTGTCAGGATACCAGAAAACTGAGGATGCAGAAAAGTATGGCCGCAGCCACCAGAAGGCAGGCTATCCGGTAGAGGAACCTGAAGAATCCCCTGAAACACACGATGGCTACCGCAGCCCATACGGGGGATATTCCCCGTGCATACATATAACTGAACACGATGAAGGCGGCAATGCCCAGTACAATGGTCTGTCCCCATCTGCTCGCTTTAATCTTTCCGATACATTCCTTTGTTTTCATGACATTCTGGTATTAACAGGTGAAACAGTCGTTCCCAATTTCAAGGGCCGGGATGCGGACCGCCTCCACAGGCAAGGTTTTCGAGGGAAAATACCGCAGCGGTGCGAGGATGATTTTCCCCGAAACCCGGAGGGCCTGACCTTGCAGGTGGAAAAGGGCGGTACGCTACCTTTGCCCGCGAATTGGAATGACGGTGTTATTTTATCTTCTTGTTCCCGGCTTTCGGGAACGAGAATACCGGGTTGTATTCCGCATCGAAGGTGACGGCGGCATCGAATGGTACACCCTTCTTTCCCTTGAACCCCTTGATAATTTTGGTGATGCCGGAAGAGAAAAGCTGTTCCAGGTGGGTGTCGGTCAGCTCCTTGTTCAGGATGCGGCGGAATACCATCAGCCCGCACCCTTCATGGTCGCACTTGGCCACTTTGGAACGGAGGATGATTTTCCCCGTCTTGCACTTGGGACAGGTGAATACCTTTTCCTGCATCGCCGGGAATTCCAAACGCAGGATCTCTGCGGTTGCCCTGCGGGTGTAATCCCGGATGGACTGCATGAAGGTTTCCGTACCGATGGTATGCCCCTCCACCTGCGCCAGGGTCTTCTCCCAGCTTCCCGTCAGTTCCACGTCCGCCACGCGCATGTCCTTCACCGCCTCATAGATATACATCCCCTTTTCGGTCGGGATGATGCTCTTGCAGGAGCGGGCGATATAGTCACGTTTGATCAGGGTGGTGATGATGGCGGCACGGGTGGCGGGTGTGCCTATGCCCAAATCCTTGATGGCCTCCTTCGCCTGTTCGTCCGTGATGTTTTTCCCGCAGGTCTCCATCGCCGTCAGCAGGGTGGCTTCCGTGTACAGCGGCTTGGGCAGGGTCTTCTTCTGCGCCAGCCCGTGTCCCATGACCGGGACGGTATCACCTTCGGCAAACACTGCCATTCCTCCGTCATATTCAGGCTCGTCTTTCTCCCTGTCCTCTTTTCTGGCGAACACGCCGCGCCAGCCCGGTCTGACGATGGAGGAAGAGCGGGAACGAAACGCCATTCCCTCGCAGGTACATTCCATAACCAAAAGCTCTTTCTCACAGGGTGGTGAGAAAGACTCCAGCATCCTGCCGGCAATCATAGTGAAAACGGTCGATTCCGCCTCTGACAGCCCTTCGGGTACGATGCCCGTGATGATCAGGGCATGGTGGTCGGTCACTTTCGTGTCGTCCACGCTGCGGGTGTTCAGATTTGACAGGTCGAAAGACTGCCCGTATTCCCTGAATTCCGGCATGGCAAGCACTTTTTCCAGCAAAGAAGGAATGTGCCGCATTACATCCTTGGGGATATAACGGCTCCCTGTCCTCGGATAGGAAACCAGTTTCTTCTCGTATAGCGATTGGGCGATGGAGAGGGTCTTGTCCGCTGTCAGGTCATAATGGACGTTGCAGTCTTTCTGGAGCGTGGTCAGGTCGTACAGAAGCGGGGCCTGTTGGAAAGCCCTCTTGCGTTCCGCCTTGGTAATTACCGCTAAAGAGTCGGAAGTGATTTTCCGGTATGCAGCTTCAGCCATATCTTTCTCCTTGTAGTCTTCCGTGTGGATGAACATGCGGTGTGCGTCCTGCCGTTTCAGCGTGAGGTGCAGCTGCCAGTAAGGGGTGGAAACGAAACTCCGGTTCTCCTTGAAGCGGGCACAGACCATGGCGAGTGTCGGGGTCTGCACACGGCCGATGGAGTTGTTTGCCGAGCCGGAGGCTACCGCCAGGGCACGGCTCGCATTCATGCCCACCAGCCAGTCCGCCTTTGCCCGGCAGTCGGCGGCGGCATACAGGCTGTCGTAGTCGCTGCCGTCCCGGAGGTTCGCCATACCCTCACGGATGGCCTCGTCGGTGAGCGAAGATATCCACAGGCGTTTGAACGGTTTGGTATAACCCAAGTAGGAATAGATCCAGCGGAAGATGAGTTCCCCCTCGCGGGCACAGTCGGTAGCCACGATGATGCTCTCGCACCGGTCGAACACGCTGTCGATGACTTTCAGTTGTTTGGATGCGGCAACGTCCGTCACCATTCCCTTGTCCGTCCTGACTTGGCGGGACACCAGACGGAACGGATCCGGCAGCATCGGGAGGTCTTCGGCGGAGGTTTTCGTGTAGCCATACGCGCCGGGCATGGCAAGCGACACAAGGTGTCCCAACGCCCAAGTGACCATATAGCCGTTACCTGTACAGTAGCCGTCCTTCTTGTCGGTAGCCCCGACCACACGGGCTATATCCATGCCGACACTCGGTTTTTCTGCTATGATTGCTTTCATGTTCGGATAAAATTTAAGCCGTTCCCCGCTACCGGAACCGGAAAACGGGAAACGGCGGTTTGACATATTTTACTTGTTATAATGGATAGGCGTTTGTCATGCCACCGGCTTGACACCGAGGATTTCAATCAGTGCCTCACCGTCCTTGCGTACCAGTTGCAGGGTGGCGTCCATCACCACGTCCACGCCCAACAGCACAAGGCTGAGTGACATCACTTTCGTCTTCTCTCCACGGAGCAGCGTGTCAAGTTCCCCCGACATTTCCAGCTCGTCCTTCAGAATACCGATTCCCGCGAGTTCTTCCCAGTTCACGTCTTCCGCCTTGAATGGCGTGTTGTTTTTATTGTTCACGTTCATATTCCAGTTTTTTTGATTTGACATTCATTTTGATTCATGCTCAGGCTATGCTTGCCCCCTTGGACTTGCGGTTGTTCTGTTCCTGTCCCTGCTTCTGGGCGTTCGCCACCACGTTGCGCTGCGATGCGTCACGCTTACGGTCCGGGTTCTCGTTGTAGAAGTCCAGCCTGCCCTGGTTGAAGTTCGCCTTGACATACTGCGAGATGGTCTTGCCGTCGTAGCCCTTGATGCCCTCGACCAGTACCGCCTTGCCGCTCTGGAGGTCGGCACGTTGTTTCCGGTTCAGTTGCACATCCCATACCTTGTCCGGTATTTTGAACTCAGCACGCTGATCGAAGCCGTCGGGGGTACGTGAGTAACTTAGGCGTCCCGTTTCCAGATCAGCCTTGATGAAGGAGGAGAACTCCTCGCCCTTGCGGTTCACCATGTCATTGAGGAAGATGGCCTTGCCCTCGCGCAGTTGCTGCTGTTCCTCGGCGGTGATTTTCACACCGTTGATTTCATTCGGAATGTAGATTTCACGTGCTCCCTCCGGGGAATCGGGATTGTAGCGTGTATAGGAAGGTCTGCCGGTGGCCTCGTCCAGCTTGACGTATGAGGAGAACACCTCACCGTCCTTGCGTTCCATCCCCTCCACAAAGATGGCCTTGCCCGCGTTGAGGTCTTCAATCTGCTGTTTGGTCAGTTCCACGCCGCCCAGCGAATGACGGTTGAAGAGCTTGTCGTTCTCGAAGATGTATTCGATGCCCCTGCGCTCGGCGTTGACCTGGATGTGGGCGTCGAACTCCTTGCCGTTGTTGGAAATCATGCCCTCGATGAACACCTTCTTGCCCTCACGCAGGTCGTTGATTTCCTGTTCCGTCAGTTTCACGCCTTTGATTTCCTGCGGGATGAACGCGTTTTCCGCTCGCATGGCGACCACCTCGTTGGTGAGCTTGTCGATGCTGATGAAAGACGGGATGTACTCGCCGTTGCGCCCTTTCAGTTCCACTACACGCCCCATGTTGCCTGTCTCCAGCAGGTTCTTCTTGTCCTCTTCGGAGAAGATGTGTCCGAAGTACGGGCGTTCGAGTTCGGGCTTCTGACGGATACCGTGGATGCCCAGCACGATAGGGCCTCCCACAGATTGTTGGAACGAGAGGCGGGCGTCCGTGCGCAGCACGGCGGAGCCGAAGTTCATGCTGATGGGCACGACCTGGTTGGTCTTGTAGCCCTTAAGCATCTGGTCGAGTAGTCCGCGCTCCATGAGGTATTCACGGGACAGCCCGAAGTTCTTCAGTTCCTCCCAATTGATCATGGACTCGTTGTAGCGGTACTTGGGTTGCTGCGTGCCGTCACCCTGTGCGGCCTGCTGTGTCTCATTTTTCTTTGCCATTTCTTCTTGATTTTGATTGTTGATACTTTGGTTTTCCTTGTCGCGTGGGACAATCTCGTATTTTTTGAGGAAGTCTTCCACGGCTTTTGTCTGCTTTCCGGCGGCGAGATCCTCGATGGCCTGCTTCACTTCCGGGTTGTCCAACGTGTCCTCCTTGACGGAGAGAATGCCGAAACGGGTCGGGTCTTTGAGCTGGCTCCAGAAGTTCTTCACGAAATTCTCGAACATGTTGGCGTACCGGTCGATTTTTAGGAAGGAGTTGCTGTGTTCCTTGTCCGCAGGAACGGTACTGTATTTCCCGTCCTTCCCGATTTTTGACACTGCCTGTAAAATCAGTTCCATCTTGTCGAGAATGAACACGATGTCGCTCATCTGTTCGTTTTCGGTAACTTGCGGCTTTGGGGGTTCGTCCCTCACATTTTTCTTTGCCATAACTTTGAGTTTTTAGCGTTGATAACTGAATTTGTCACCGCAAATATATATAGCAAAATTGATAAATAATTGATTTATAATCCATTAGACCATACATTACATCACTTGTCATCATGTTTCATCGCAGGGATGACAGCGTGGGGACGAAAAAGGGGAAACAAGGTACGGGAAGGCTGGGAGAAACCGAGGCAGGGAAAGGGACGAAGAGAAGAAAAGAAAACCTGTATTATGCAGAGTTGGGAGCGAGCTGCTTTTGTCCCCACTTCCTTGTATTTCTAATAAGACAGGCGGCTGAAAGAAAAAGAAATTGTTGATTGGACGGATGTTCCAATTGAGACTGTCGAATTCTGTAAAATACTCCCGTCAGGTTTTGTCTTGACCTTGTTCTATGCGTCGTAGGTCGCTTCGCTTGCTAAGTCCCGAACCATTCACCCAACTCGGACGGCGATACCGGAACGTTTTTTCGAAGAAAAATTACCGCAGGGAATTTTTTGCACGAAAACCGGAGGCTTGAACGTGAAAGGTATCGTCCTCCGAGTTATCTTCTCAAAGGGACTTAGTGAGTGAAGCGTGACTTAGGATGGCTGTTTATGGAAGAATATGGAAAAATGTCCGAATCTATATATACATCTATAAATCAATAAACAAAAAAGACTTTCTTTTCAAATAAAAAGAGTAACTTTGTATCCATTATGAATGGAACTTACAATATATATTGCGATGAAAGCTGTCACCTTGAACACGATCGTCAAAAAGCGATGGTGTTAGGTGGTATTTGGTGCTCTTACGACAACCGAAAAAAGATTTCCAGAGAATTAAGGGCATTAAAACGCAAGTATCGGTTAAGTCCTAAGTTTGAGATAAAATGGAATAAAGTATCACCTTCTCGCATTGATTTTTATCTTGCGTTGGTCGATTTCTTTTTCGATAATCCGGATTTGCATTTTAGGGCTTTTATTATACCGGACAAAAGTGAACTTCAGCATGAAGCATTCTGCCAGACACATGATGAGTTCTATTACAAGTGTTATTTTCGGCTTCTAAAGACATTGCTTGAACCGGGAGCATCGTATAATATTTATCTTGACATAAAAGATACTCAAGGGGAGTCCAAAGTACAAAAGCTTCATGAATATCTATGCAATAGTCGATACGATTTTGACTGTGAAATGATACGACGTGTGCAACAGGTTCGTTCTCATGAACTTGAACTCGTTGCTCTTGCCGATTTGTTTATTGGAGCATTATCGTATGTTCATCGGGAATTGCATGACAGCAAGGCGAAGCTGGAAGTCATAGCAAAAATACGGCAACGGTCAGGATACCAGCTCACACGCAGCACCCTTTATCGTGAAAACAAGTTTAACCTGTTTGTCTGGCATCAAGCATAATGATAAGTACAGACTCACTTCCGGAGAAAATTTGCCTTGAAGATTACGGAGGCAATTACAAGGCTTATATTGATGCCGTTTATGAGATTTTCGAACGTGATTTCATCAGACATAAGACTGCTTTCGGCTTGCATAAACTTTCCATGAAATATCATCCGGCATTTCAAGAAAGGGCTTATACATTTTATCACATGACCCATAAGGGGGAAATCGAGTCGGAACGGGAACCGGATTTACGTCGCTGCGAGTGTATGCCGTGGGCGCGACCGACTATTGAAAATACCGAAGAATGGGAATTGAAATTCTGGAGACAAACAAGGCAAAGGTCAAGCAATCGGGTTTGTATAGCTCTTGAAACCGAAAATGAAACTTACTTTGTGATATTGGAAGTAAGGGAGAGCTACGTTTTGCTTTGGACTGCATTTTTGTCGGAATACCGCCATCAATCACAGAAAAAGCTCAAGGAATTTGAAGAGTGGAAACGAGGGGAAGGCTGTGAAATCAATACTCCCGATGAATTGATCGTGTCAATACAGGAGTCCATAAAAAAAGCAAGAGGCTAACCTTTTACGGCCGCCTCCGTAACTCCTTCAACTACATGGTTGATGAGCTAATTTATGATGCAAAGGTACAACTTTTATGCTGAACATGCAAATGTTGATATAAAAAATATTGAAAAGTAACTTCAACAAAGCAAAAAACGCAGAGTTTCTATGGCTTACGTTTTTCGATTTCTTTCCTTCAAATGAGGGATGAACTCTGTGCGCAAAGGTAATGCTTTCTCTTGAAACAGGAAAATGTCAGCCGTTAAAATCTCAAATTCAAAGTTCAAAATACATTCAATCGTATTTGAACGGATTTTGAACTTTGGAACGCCACCGTGTTAGGTGTGTATGCTCCACCCGTGAAACGGTCCTCCAATCATTACAGCAAATGATTGGTCCGGCTTGCCATGATAGAGCAGTCCTCCGACAACGCCCTTTGTCCCGTCTTTCGCCACTTCTGCAAACCCAAATGAGTATGGCGCAAAATCATGGTACAATTCTATTTCATACCTGCCATTGGAATTGGTCTCCCATTGCTTGAGGCGTTCGATACATTTGTTCAGCGTTTCGTCACCGATACTTTCCGCATACTTGACGGTCTTCTCGTAGTGTTCCTGACATCTGATTTTCATATCCGTATGTTTTTAAGTTGTTTGTAACAGTTCTTCGTATATCCCGAAACCGAAGCATCCGGCTATGGTGAAATCTTCTTTACCCTTGTCCGCCAGTGATTTCAAAGCCTCCAGGCTGTCGCAGTAGAAGAATATCTCATCATCCTTCCCGTTGTCGGAATCCATAGCCAGCGCAATCCTCATGTCTTCCGTTTCCAGTGTGTCGCACCACCGGATAGTGCAGTCCGCATAATGTGGTTCACTTCCTTGCTCATTATAGAATTGCAGATAATGACCACCTATCTCCGTCTTGACTTCATCCGGCTTTTTCCAAGCACTATCATCCACGATTTCAAATCCGAGTCCTTCCACCAACAGGCACGTTCCCTTGTCATACACCATCATGGTACGTTTTCCCATGTGTTTCTCGCGTATTTCTGCCCAATTCGGCAAGTCCCAACGCTCAACAGTCCAAATCCCGCGATAATCCTTCGGGATGGAATTGTATTCGCTTAATGTTATCTTTCTCATAGCAGATAGGTTTAGTTTGTTACAAAAGTCACCTTATATGTCTTGCATGGCTTTCCGAATGCCGGACTTGGATTGAACTCCGTGTATGATTTCCAATCCACGCTCATTGTGTAGCCATTTGGGAAATTTTCGCCGATAAACCGGCTTATCATCTCCAAATCCTCATTCGGCAGGAACAGTTCTTCCTCAATGCCATACTCCAATGCGAAAACCGCCCATTCGGGAATGTTATCCCAAACGAGCGTCTGTCTGTTGTTCTTATTCATAGTCTTGATTTTTATTGCGGTGATACCATAAGTCCGTTGATGATGCCTTCCAGTTCCGTCTCCCATTTGTCCGTACCGTCCATGACCGATGGGTAGGTCAGTTGCCGCCACTGTCTGTAATCAAACAATTTCATTCTCAGCGGATAGTAGTCGAACAGTTTCCGGTTGTCTAAAAATACTCTCAGGTGGTTGGTTCCCACCTCCATCAGTTTCAGACTATAATTATCAAGAATCTCATGGAATCTTTTCATCGGTGTGAAGTTGCTCCTCTTTTTCATGTCCTTTATGTTTTTATTGTTTGGATTTCATTTTATTTCAGCAGTACATTTTATACAGGTCATCATCGGTCAATGTGCACAGTTCCTCGTCCGTGCAGTAACCGTCAATTTCCTCGCTCGCTTCCATCGCCTCATAAATGCCGTTACGCATATCGTCCACCAGCTCATCGCACAGGCTTTTCACCGATACCCTGAAAATGTCATTGCCTGCTTGGATTTCCCTGACCGGATAAGCCACTCCTTTCCAGTAGGTCTTTTCTATCACTATTTCATCGGTACATCCCTCCATGCGTTCCAGATATTCCTTGATGATGTCCCCATGACAAGGGTTTGGCTTGCAGAAACACCCCAATGTCTTGCCCTGCAATTCTTCGATTCGTCTGCGGAACTCGTCATCCGTGCTTAAACGATGGTAGAAATACTTCCTGTAACGGTCCAGCGTGCCGCCCCTTGTCATTGTAGCTTCCAGCCTGAACGGATTTCCGAAATAACCGTCTTTCCCATGTCCCGCTCTTCCTATATATACATCACAGGATTCCTTGCGGATATTGACCACTCTTGTTTTGCCCATAATCTGTTTTTTAGTTCGTTAAACATTTCTACCGGCGAGCCGGTATTTTATTTCTTGCCTGCCTTACCGTTCCGTGCCGGATTGTGCAAGGCTTTTCGGGAAAATACCGCAAGCGAAGCGCGGAAGATTTTCCCGAAAACCCGCAGGGCTCGGCCTTGCTCAATCCAGAGGGCACGGGACGACCTTTGCAGGCTGAAATAAAAAAGCGGCCTTTCAATTGCTATTCACTGTCCTTGTCATTTTCTTCCTGTGGTATAAGGTGTTTCAAGTCTGGGTCGTTCTTTATGCGGTTTATCTCATCCTCTATGATCCGCACCACGTCCGCTTTTATCTGGGAATAGTTCCGGTCTATCTGCTGTTGCATGATGTCGTTGCCGTCCGCATCCTTGAACTCGTTGATGACGGGTATTTTCTTGTAGGCTTTGGTTTCTGCGGCCACCTTCTCGTTATCGACAATGATACGGGCATGGAATATCTTCTGGTCAATCTCTTCCCCAAAGTTATCCGCCACGCTGCCCACGAACGTGCCCTGTGAGAGGTTGGCGATTTTCGATGCAGGAATGAGAGAGTCCATTTGCGTGTTGATGGAGGTAGAGGTGTCCTGCCGGTTGATGGAGATGGATTGCCGTTGTTGGAGTATCTTGCCGAAGCGTTCAGAGAGGTTTTTCGCCGTCTCGCCGACAACCTGCCCACTGAAAATATTACCCACCGTATTTTGGATGACCTTCGCCTCTTTTTCACCGTAGTCACGGGTCAGCTGCGAGAAGTCCTGGAAGCCGAGACAAACGGCAACTTTGTTACTACGGGCGGTGGCAATCAGGTTGTCGATGCCGCGAAAATATATCGTGGGAAGTTCGTCTATTATGATGGATGATTTGAGTTGTCCCTTCTTGTTCACTAACTTCACGATACGACTGTTATACAGTCCGAGGGCGGCGGAATAGATGTTCTGCCTGTCAGGATTGTTGCCGACACACAGGATTTTAGGATGTTCGGGATTGTTCAGGTCGAGCGTGAAATCATCACCTGTCATCACCCAGTAAAGCTGTGGGGAAATCATCCTTGACAGCGGGATTTTCGCCGATGCAATCTGGCCCTGCAACTGGTCTTGTGCGCCCCCTTGCCAGGCATCCATGAACGGGGAAAGGTAATTTTCCAAAGACGGATACGAGGTGAGAATAGTGAAAATATCGGCATACGGCTTGTTCAGAAATTCTATCGCGTGAGGGAACGTGCAGTATTTTCCGTCCTGGTAGATGCGCAAATACCATATAATAGCCGCCAAAAGAATAATCGGGGATTCCACGAAGAAATCACCCTGTTTCTGTATCCATGTCTTGTTCAAATTCAAGAGTATGGTGTATGCCGATTCGTAGGCATCGCTGATATCCACCATGAATTTCGGATTGATGGGATTGCACCGGTGGCTGCGTCGCGGGTCGTCGAAATTTATCACATAGAATTCCGGTCTAACCTTGTATTTATCGAGGTTTTTCAACAACTCGTTATAGGCTATGACGGAAAGATCATCGAATTTATAATCATACAGATAAATTGCAAATCCTTTGGAAATCTGCTGTTTGATGTAGTTGTTCACTACTGCGTAACTCTTTCCCGAACCGGGTGTTCCAAGCACGATAGAGGCGCGGAACGGATTGATGATGTTAATCCATCCGTCCCATTCCCTGCCTTGATAGACAAACTTTGTAGGCAGGTTCACGGAATACTCGTTCTCCATGAGTCGCGTCTCCTGCATGAAGCTCTCGTTGGCGGTATTGAACACATCTTCCATAAGGTTATTCTTCAGCATACGGCTTATCCATATTCCCGACATCAAAAGAAGTATATATCCGGCAGTAAGCGTTATCGTGTAGAGTGCGGCATCTGTAATCGGACTGAACGGCAGGTCGAGCATCCACCAGTTCATGAAGAACAGCACAAGACCGGCAAGAAAAGCGGCATATATTTTCCGCCATGTCATATCCTGACTTTTCACGCCTTTTGTGCCTAAACACGAGAGGGCGAGGAATATGACGGCAAAAACCTTTGTGATGAGCAGGTTGCTGAAAAGCCCTGCTGTTCTCTGGAAATTCAGAAGTATCCTGTCGACTACACCGATATTGATACCCATATCCACGAATGAGCGGTAACAGTACCAATAGACGTGGATGACAATGAACACGATGGATATGGCTCGCATGAACTCCATGACCTTGGCCAGTCCTCTCAAATCATCTTCTTGTTGCATAATGATATGGTTTTAATGGTTTATAAATTTTATGATTAGGATATTCCGCGTGAGCGGCGTTTCTTTTTCTTCTTGCGTTGCAGCCTGCGGGCAAGAGCCTCTTCCTGCGGGTCGGGACCGTTGGTGTCAATGCCGAATATTCCGAAAGCCTGTTCAATGGAATTTTCCATATCGGATGAAAAGTCGCTTTGCCGGTTAAGGGCAGGCATTGGCATATCCAAGTCAGGCATATTTGGCGGACTGTTAAACAACCGCTCAAAGGCGTTTGCCGAAAACTCTTTCCCAAGTCGGGAACCGTTATACACCTCGCGGTTCTTATGGTCGATGAAAGTCGCTCCATAGATACGTCCTTCGTCGTTCTCTCGGAATACCGCATCAATGCCTTTTTCGGCGAGCAAACGGGTGAACTCTTCCCTGTCTCCACGGCATCCGTGCATGGCAAGTGCCACCTCGTTCCGTATCTTCGGTTGCCATTTCTTGTTCTTGTATTCACGGGCGTTGTAACCGATGCGTTTTTCCAATCCCTCGTAGCCATAGCGTTTTCCGATAAGGGAAGACTTGACAGGAGTACATATCGGCTTGCCACTATCATCTGTCATCGTATAGACAATTCCATTATAAGGCGTTCCTTCAAATTCGCCTTTTACTTGTTTCGCCTCGATATTGAAACAGGAAAGCAAGGCACTGTATTCACCGAAAGATTGGAAACGGTACGTGCCGAACACGCTTTTGACAATATTGGAAACCTGCCGTTTCACATCGCCGCTTTGATAGTCCGCCTTCTTCATGTATGGCTCCAGTAACTCTTTCCGCTTGTCTTCCACTTGCTTCAACCCGAATTTCTTCTCCAGCTCCCGGCAGGCTTTCATCGAACGGTTCCACTCGTAGGCGTCGTCTATCTTTTCCCCTTTCTCGTTCACGCAGGTGGAGACGATATGGATATGCCTCCGGTCTATGTCCTCGTGTACATATACAATGTAGGGCTGGTCGCCGTAGCCCATCCGCTGCATATACTCTTTTGCCAGTTCCGCGAATTGGGCATCCGTAAGGCGGTCGTCTACCGAAGGGTTCAGGGAGATATGCAGTACCGGCTTCTCCGTGTTCTTGTTAGCCAACAGGTAATTCTCGAATGCCCATAGGGTCTGCTGCATGACACGTTCCGGGTTGCCTGCCTCGGTAATCATGCGGTTTCCCGATATGATACGCGCGGTGGCGTCATTCACTTTCTGTTGGTTGTAGGTGATCGCCCCGTAGAGCGATACACCCCGGTTGATTTTCGCCACCATGTCATTCCTCCTCCCTTTGCTTCTTGATGAGGTAGGCATCCTCAAATTCACGGGTGAGCATGATAATCCGCTTGCTCAACAGCACCAGGTCTATCGTTGCCTTTTCCAGATTACGGAGCAGGACGAAAGCCCGTTTCTCCCCGAAGTTTGTCTTTACGGCTTTCACCGTCTGGTTGTAGTTGTTGCCGATGCTTTGGAATTGATGGTAGAAATTGGTCAGGCGGATATAATAATCCATCGTCGCCTTGTCGATTTTCACTACCTTGATTTCCTTGTTCAGAAGTACCGCTTTTATGAATCTTGCACGATAAGTCATACCTGACTTTTGAAACAGAAGTTCAAATTTATCGTTCTCCTGTGAGTTGAATTTGATACCATAGCGGTATACAGCCGGGTCTGTTTTTGACTTCCTGCCTACGCTTTTTCTCGCTTTTTTGTTCTTGTTTTCTTCCATACGCATTGATATTTTCAGTTTCTGATCTTCCGTCCCGGATTCACGACTTTGGAGTGAATCCTTCCCGAGCCGTCAGGCGAGTGGCAAGTTGTTTTGGGTTGCCCGAATTATTTCGGGCTGCCGAAAACACAACTTGCTATGTTCGCTTGAACATGAATTTTCCTTCCGTCAAATTGTGTTTGACCCTCCAGCCTCATTCTTCGGCTTCGGGAAAGCCCCGCAGCGGTATCCGTTCCGTTGTCGATGCAAAGTTACGGCGGTATATATTGTTGTGAAATAGCGAGTTATATGTAACGTGATGACAAACGATGACATAGGTCGTCACCTCCCTTGAAACATGGTGTCGGTATGAAAAAATACCCTTTTATTTGCAGCGTGAACGGATGAACCCACGCTTCCGATAATGGTATAATGGTCATATTGTTTGATGCTTCCGTTATCGGTCCGGATAGTGGAAGCAATGTCGGATATGACAGTTATCGGAATGTCATGACCAACAGACCGGCCATTAACGGAAGGATGCGATAACGGATAAGTTACCGGTCGGAATAATGGATGAAGCATACCGTGGTTGGTTGGAAGGAAGCGTTCACGGATTGACGGATGAAACAGACAAATATTCAATAACCCGTAAAAAGAAAAGATTATGAGCAAAGAGCCTTTATTCGTTGCAGTCAGCAACCAAAAGGGAGGTGTCGGGAAATCGGCCTTGACGGTAGTGCTTTCCAGCTACCTCCATTTCGAGAAAAACCTGAACGTGGCAATCATTGATTGTGATTCTCCACAGCACAGCCTCGTGCGCATGAGGGAACGGGACAAAAAAGCCATTGCCAACAGTGCCTATTTTCAACAATTGCTACAGCAGCAATGGAATCGCGTACCAAAGAAGGCCTATCCGATTGTCGGGGCTACTTCCGAGAAGGCAAGGGAAGCAGCGGACAAGCTTGCCGCAAGCGGTGACTATGACCTGATTTTTGTGGATTTGCCCGGAACGGTGGAAGCCACGGGAGTGTTCCGCACCATCGTCAATATGGATTATGTCCTGACTCCCACCACTCCCGATCTTATCATCATGCAGAGCACACTCGCCTTTTCCACGACGGTGCTTGATTATGTCAAGAACACGAAAGATGTGCCGCTCAAGGATATTCTATTCTTTTGGAACAAGTTGAAAAAGCGTACCAACGTGGAAATTTACAAATCCTATGCAGAGGTCATGAGGGAACTGCATCTGACTGTCCTTGACAGCAAACTTCCCGATTTATGCCGCTACGAGAAAGAAATTACCCATGCGAAACGTGACTTTTTCCGCTGTACCCTGCTGCCTCCTCCTACCAAGCAGTTGGAAGGAAGCGGTCTGAAGGAACTGGCGGAGGAACTTATTGTCAAACTTAAATTGGAACACGTATGACAAAGAAAAAAGTGGAAGTGAATGAGGATATCCTCAAGAATATCATTGTCGGGGATATTCCTGTCTTCGGCAGGGAGCAACCCATGAACGAGAATACGGAACAACCAGGACAGGAATCCATACCCGTCAAAAATCCGGAACATGCTCCAGCTGCCGAACCGGTTGAGATACAGTCAGAAAAAACGTCCCCTGTAAAACCTCGAAAAAAGAAAGATGAAGCAGGTAACTATAGAGACAAGTATCTGGTAAACATTCCGGCATCCAACCGTTCCCATGTCTATATAAACCGCGAGGTGGCCGAATGCATCAAGCGCATCCTTCCGGTTATTGCCCCCGACATGAGCATATCGGGGTATATAAGCAACATCCTCGTTGACCATATCCAGCAGCATTGGGAGGAAATCAACGAATTGTATAACAAAGAATATTACAAACCATTAAAACCATTTTAGTCATGACACAGATTATCTTTCACATTGCGGCCATTGCCTGCATCGTTTACACAGTTTGCAGTTTCGGATTGTTCATTCATAAAAGAATGCGCAAGAGCAAAAGCACCGGAAAACACGTCCACGTTCCTCCGCCTGAAACTTCCGGCAAAGCGGAACCGGATACTTGGGAAGACACCGCTTATACACCAGCCTTAAAGGATGCCATCAACACGTCTTCAATTCAAATCGTTGAAGATTCATCGTATCGAATGACATATCTGGTAAATCACCCTATAGGCAATCGAATCCAGGTTTACATAAACAGGGACAGCTATGCTTTCATCAAGCGATTCTTGGCTGTTGTCGCTCCGGAGACATCCATGTCCGGATATGTAAGCACAATCATTGATGAGCATCTGACGAAATATGAGGATGAGATGTCTGAATTATACACGGAAGCCATAAATAAACCCCTGTAGCCATGGAAGCAAAAATTTATTTCACGGTAAAACTCGTGTGTGCGGTTTTCATATTCCGGCAACTGTGGATATTCATCTTCAATCGGGAAATGTATGGCATTTGGGAGAAAGCCTACCGCTTGATGCGCATAGTCCGCATCAATCTATGGAAATACCGGAAGAAACGTTCGGAACAAAAAGCGCGTGACGCCAATAAAAAGGCAAGGCGCAGGAAAAAGACCGACGCACACAACAGGCATACGGCACAGCCGTCTTCTGCTGTTACTGAAGATGTAATCGGCAAGACAAAAATTGTCTATCTCGAAGACCCGGAAGTGGCGAGAAAAACTCCGACACGTTCCGAACCTATGGAAAAAGAGTCGATAGAGGAGGATGAGGAAATCAGTCCGGATGATGTAATACAGGAAGAAAAAGGTCTCACCAAAGAGGAAAAAGAAGAATTGATGGCTCCTGTGGATGCTGAACCTGACCCGGATTTTGACACAGCCATGACCTTTGAGGATATAAACAATGTGGCAGAGGTGCTGATATCTGAAAATCCGGATGAAGAGAAAGCCATACGTGCAGCCACTACCATACATCACAAGATGCACGATACGGTTATACTATCTTTTCTCACGGACAAGTTGAGTAATCAGGAAAAGGTAAACCGCCTGGTCAGCGAATGTCTGGATGAATCGGGCAGACCGTTGGCAAAACGAAAGACCGCATCCAAGAAGGTGGAGGCTTTCAACATAGATAAATTCGTTTAATTGTTTCTTTTTGCTGTCATAGTTTTTGAAGGCATGTCGATGTGATATCGGTGTGCCTTTTCATTTTCAGAGAATATCATCGGATAAAATTCAAATAATCATATCGTTATCATAATGGCAGGATTCGTACCTTTGCAAAAAATGAATGATTATGGCAGTGACAAAAGCGATATTGGAGAAATGGATGGTGGCGCAGAAACGCCACCGCCTTTCCGACAAACAGGTGCAGATGGTCCGTGAGCTGGGATTGAACCCTGGCAAGCTCGGAAAGATAGATAACCACAAGCAGGATCACGAAAAGAAAAGCCAAAAAGCGACAAGAAAAAGATGAGTCCTACAAAATGTTCTTCCCGTTTCCGAATATCGCTATTCCCCATTACGGCGGACAATCACCACTTGCAGCCTCAAGCTAAACCCGAAGCCGAGTATATAAATCGCCAAGAACCATATTCCGGCAAGGGCGGATATGCCCAGTTCCACATCACCCACATGCCCCAAGAACAAGGCATCGGTAATATTTACCAATTGTTCGATAAGGATGCTCATCATTGCAGGAAAAGCGATGAGCCAAATTTTCTTATAGGTATAATTCATTTGTTCAAACCAATATGATACAATAAGCGATGCCGTGTAGACAGCACATCAATCTTGTAGATTTACAATTAGGGATAATGACAAGGCACTAACAGGCAAACTTTAAATACAAGCCTGTCTGTTGCCGGGTAGCGTTAATGGAAAATGCTATTCGCCTGGCGTAGCTATATGCACAACTGCCATTTCATATTGTTGAACAACTATTCTTTTTTCTGTTAGGGTTGCAAAGATAGCGTTTTTCTCGATTAGCAGTTTTGGGAGAAACTATATTTTTGTGCTATACCTATTATATAATATGTAAACCAGTCCCCCGGAAAGAAAGATAGCTGGTAGAATAAACCAATAGTTGTTGCTTATCAGAAACTTGGCTATCCAAAAAGAAGGGAGAAATGAAAATACATATTGGGCACTGTCTGTAATCACAAAAGGTATGATTAATCCCACCATAACCAAAGCAGATACTTTTGCAAGTGCCATGCCTTCCACTTTATTCCCTGCGTATGCCAAAATAATCATAGCAGCCACAACGCTTAGTATTGTAGCCAATATGGATATGATAAATGTAGTCCATAGTGACATACCTGATACGGAACAGAAAGAAAGCAGCACGAAAGAAACAATGGCTGCAAATAAAACAGGAATAATCAATCTTGATATAAAATACCCCTTCTTTCCAAGTGGGGTGATTGTGATATACCTATTGATTTTCATGTCTGTTTCATCCAATACGACTAAGACCGAAGCGAAACAAATCATGTAAGGACACATAATTGCAAGGAATAAATCCAATATCGGATAATATAGACTGAAATCCTTTAGCATCGGATAATGCTGTACAATCAAGGGGAAAACAAACCTATATATTGCCGCTAATAGTAACGGAATACATATTATTGCAGATAACATACCATCTGAGAATATGTTTCTGACAAACATTTTGAAGGAAATAATATTCTGATTCATAATTATATCATTATATCGTCATCATTTTTTTTACTGACAGGCAAGAAAAAATATACATCGCAATGCACCAAATGATTATTGCCATTAGAGACATGATACTGATGTTTCCAGACATAAGTTCTATAAGGCTTATACTTGGGTGCAATAGCAGAACTCCCGACTTATAGCCCATTGTATAAATTGATATGGGAGCTACGGATATTATCAAAGTGGGAACCATAATCAGCATAAAGTTATTCATGGTTGAAATAAAAGCGGAAAGTGATATTCCAACCAGTGTGAATAATGCCGAACCTAACATGATTCCAACAGTAAGATGTATGTAAGAATGTTCCATCCCTGAGAACAATGCGATTAGCACTCCACTTAGCAAAGAAATCAGCCCGATAGAAATTACCTTTGACAAAATGTATGCGTGTACCGATATGGGCGAAACTGCTAATGCCTGCATTACTTTTTCGCTTTTCTCGAATAATATGATTGCTCCCATAAACATTAATCCAATCAGTACGGGGTCTGAAAATATAAGGGTAATTGTGCATAGTTCTTTCCACTGCATAGGAAGAATGCGCAATACAGCAATATACACCAGTGTAAATAGCGTATATAGGGCATAAAAACCATATTTGTATTGTTGCCGAATATCGCCAAGTATTAAACCTTTAAGTTTCATAGTAATTTCCTCCCTGTTATTTCTGAGAATATATGGTCTAATGTCGGCTCATTGCTATGTATTGACAATAAGGCATTAGCTTGAATCAGAGATTGCAGCTTTTTGTCTGTACTTATTTTGTCAAGTGCGATTGTAGTATTCAATTCTTGTTGATTCTCCGAATATGAATATGTCACTTCATTATAACGCCTTGACATGATAAGATTATGAGGAGTGTCTATAGCTTTAATGTTACCGTCAACAATAAATGCCACACGGTCACAAAGTTCGGTCGCATCGTGCATATTGTGAGTAGTCAGAATGATTGTCACTCCTTTATTTTTAAGCTCACGAATAATGTTTTTCATCACTTGGGAGTTTGAGGGGTCTAAACCTGATGTCGGCTCATCCAAAAATAACACTTTGGGCTGATGAATGATTGACCGGGCAAAGTTTAATCTGGATTTCATACCTTTGGAAAAACCTGCCACTTTCTTGTTGGAATGTTGTGACAGTCCGACCATTTCTAATAATTGTTCGGCAGGAATCAGCTTACAATCATATAATGAACCAAAGAATTTTAAGTTCTCCAATGCAGTGAATTTCTCATAAAAACTTGGAAATTCAAAATCGACACCAATACTCTCATAGAAACGCTTAGACTTATTTCTAACCTCATTACTATTAACAGAAACACTCCCCTTATATTTAGGGAGCATACCTATTAATATTTTTTGAAGAGTGCTTTTTCCTGCTCCAGAAGGCCCTAAGAAGCCAAATATTTCTCCGCTTCTTACTTGAAAGTTCATATTCTCAATAAATGGTAGTTGAGAATAACTAAACGATAAGTTTTTTACTGTAATCATAATTTTTATTTTTATATTGTATGACTAAATTTGTTTATACAGTCATATTATAGATTCAGAACCTCGCTATGCAGCATATTTGCACATAGTCAGTTGATATTATATAATCTTGTTGTGCTGGATTAGTCTTTAAATAGTTGCTGCACTATCCCCCTAACCATAAACTTGAAAACTTCATTGTAAATATCTGTTCCAATTGTTTTCTCATTTAGAATAGTCAAGAATGCAGCTCTTAAAGCCCCTGCAAATACCTTTGCGTCAATTGATTTACTTTCTGGAATAAATTTTAGTAGTTCGTTTGCCAGCATGACATCATCATCTACGTGTTTTGAAAGTACTTCTTGAGGGAGCTTTCTACTTAGATATTCCACGTCACTATTCACAAAGGCAGATGCAAAGTATGGCTTGTTGTTAATTAGCAAGTCAGATATAATATCTGTCAATGTATTAACCGTAATATTATCGGTATGCTTATTTATGGCATTCAGAAATTCTTTTTCCAGTTTCTTATGATAGTCTATTATTGTATCGAAAAAAAGAAGTTCTTTTGATGTATAGAACAGATAAAATGCCCCTTTAGAAATATTGGCATATTTAACAAGCTCATCTACAGAAGTTTTGCGCACCCCTTGTTGTTGGATAAATAACAAAGCTCCTTCTTTGAGTTTATCCTTTATAAGCTTTCTTTCGTTGTCATCAAATGCTTTTGCCATATTGTGTGACTATTTAATCATTATTGGTCACTGCAAACATACGCGTTATTTTTGAATTGACAAAGAAATATTGGTTTATTTTTCCCAGAAAGTTACTTCATATCAACTTGCAGTTATATCTTTCGACACAAATTAGTCAGTGTGAAGTCCAATGTGATTGCCCGCAGGGTCAGCAAATACGACAAAATACCCTTTCTCCTCGGCTTGAATTTTAGTCTTGGGAATAACTATGCTACCACCTTGCTTCATTACTTGCCGGATTGACCTGTCAATGTCTTCACAGTTAAAGTGAATTAATACACCATGCTCTGAGGGTTTGAAGTTCGGTGCATAAGATATAACACCTACCGTTTGTCCGTCCTGCACGAAACAAGCCATTTTCTCGTTATTATATTCGGCTACCATAAGTTCAACTCCCAAGATTGTTTGATAGAAATTTACCGATTGGTAGAAGTCGGTAACGGGAATTTCAAAGAATGCGATTAAATTTTTCATGTTCTTTTTCTTTATAGTTGCTATTTTGTCCTGCGCTAAGACAGTGCAAAGTTACGATTGGCATAAGGAACTGGATAGAACGAAAGGGATATTTTAGAGGGTGCAACTCACGTTTGTTGCACCCTCCCTGTTTTTAACTTTCACTGACAGTGAAAGTTTTAGATTTTCTTTCCGATATAAAATACATAGCCATAGAAGCCTTTATACTTATTGTATAATGCTTCTTCAAGATGCTGAAACTCTATGAGTTTCTTTACGGTTTCATTATGAGGATATTTTTCCAGCATTAGTTTACGGGCTTCAATCAAAGGCTGATAGTAATGTTCCGTCCAGCATTTTTCCGGCAATACAAATGAAGCGACTGGGAGATAGCCAGCCCTCTGCATTTGCGCGACTTTAACAGGAATTGTATCTATCTCTTGATACTCCTGCATCCAAAAATCGTGTATTTCAGCCGGACGCTCTTCTGTAAACCATGAGCTTTCCGAAACTGCAATATACCCATCAGGTTTCAAATAATCACGCCATTCATTTATACCTCTCTCAAAGCCGATATTGTAAATAGCACCTTCCGACCATATCAAGTCTAAAGATTCTTTTTCAAAAGGCAGATTGTCCATTGAGCCGACAATCCCCTTCACTCTGTTTTGCAAATTCAGCTTTAAGGCATCAAGATTAAACTTGTCAATACATCCTGAAAAGAAATCAAGTCCTGTAATAGTTCCTGATACATTTTGTGCCAAAACCATAGTTTGACCTCCCGTTCCACAACCAATGTCTGCAATTTGCGCAGTATCACTCAGATTATCAATGAAACTTAAAGCCTTTAATGTAACATCAGGACTTCCCGGACCTTGCCTTTTTGTATTAAGAAAAAATTCACAAATTAAATTTACATCAAACCCGTAAATTGTGTTGTTGTCGTTATTCATTTTCATTGTATATATTGCATACAGGGAAAACATAATGATGCCTTACCTATACGCAGATTAAAATTATAATATAAGCACACGAAAATAACTCCCGAAAAGAATTATCCGAGAGTAAACGTAAAGAACAATCTACATTAGAAATGCAGATTGCTTACAACACAATATCCGATTGGTTTGTTTTCTTCATGCGAGCAAAGGTAGTGAATTATTTTATGCCATGCAAATTCAGCTTTGAATTTAGGTCGAGTATGCCTGGGCATTTCAGCCCAAACCTACTCGACCCAATCGTAAAAGGTTTATTTTCAACGATTTGTGTTTGTGGGAATAGAATGGTATCTTTGAACTGAAGATAAAGGCAGACACAATCCCGACAAGGGAAGCCAAATGTCCTTTGAAAAAAGTACCTAATTCGTATCCATCAAAAGATTGAGGTACGCTAAAATATTGATTTTAAGACTTGTGAACTGCTCGATTCAAGTCCCGAGCGGAACCGAGGAAAGTGCCGCTTCCACAGCTTATAGAGCACCTCTATTTCAAGCGGTTCAAGCGTGAGAAACCGAAAACGGTCAAGCCGCTGAAACAGATTCTGAAGGAAATGGAGACCAAGAAGAAGCTGCAAAAAGAGAAAAAGAAGGAACGGAGGAAACAGCGTGGCCTCTCTTCCAATTCCGCCGTAGAGTAAACAGCGTTCACATGACATGAAGCGAAGTCTGAAAGCCGCCCGGTTTTCAGACTTCGCTTTTTTTGCGATTCGGACAAGTTGTAGCTTCTCATTTTTCATGGAGAGTTGCCGTTTTTTATTTCCCGCCTTTTCCTTCCACCCTCTGCCCAAAATCTTCTTTTCCATCGTTTGAAAAATCCTTGCCGATGTAACGTGATGACATACGATGACACGCATCGTAAGGTTTGTAAATCAATGAATTAAACACCATATATTCGCTGTCGAAATGATTTTTTGTCTCACCAATTAAAATTTTCGACACATGAAAAAGAGATTCTTTTCGGCAGCTTTCATGCTGCTTGCGACAGTCGGGGCTTTCGCCCAGGGTAACGGTATCGGCGGCATTACGGAAGCCACCAACATGGTCACTTCCTACTTCGACCCCGGAACCAAGTTAATTTATGCCATCGGAGCCGTAGTCGGCCTGATCGGGGGCGTGAAGGTCTATTCTAAGTTCTCGTCGGGCGACCCCGACACAAGCAAGACGGCCGCCAGCTGGTTCGGTGCCTGCATCTTCCTCATCGTGGCCGCTACCATCTTACGCTCATTCTTCCTGTAATATGGCGAAGTATCCGGTAAACAAGGGGATAGGCCGCAGCCCGGAGTTCAAGGGGCTCAAGAGCCAATACCTGTTCATCTTCGCAGGCGGACTGCTTGCCCTGTTCGTGGTGTTCGTCATCATGTATATGGCAGGCATCGACCAGTGGGTCTGCATCGGTTTCGGTGCCGTTTCCGCTTCGGTGCTTGTCTGGGTGACATTCCGCATGAACGCGAAGTACGGCGAATGGAGGCTTATGAAACTCCACGCGCTGCGCAGCCATCCCCGCTACATCATCAACCGGAGGAAGTTCCTTCGGTTGATTTCTCCAACCTCCAAAAAAAGAAAAGTATGAGAAACGTAATGAAAACAGCGACGCTGGAAAGCAAGTTCCCGCTGCTCTCGGTGGAACACGGGTGCATCGTCAGCAAGGACGCGGACATCACCGTGGTCTACAAGGTGGAGTTGCCCGAACTCTTCACGCTCACAAAGGTGGAATACGAGGCCGTCCACTCAACCTGGGTGAAAGCGGTCAAGGTACTGCCGAACTACAGCATCGTGCACAAGCAGGACTTCTTCATCGAGGAAAACTACCGTCCAGACATCTGCAAGGATGACCTGAGTTTTCTCAGCCGGAGCTTCGAGCGGCACTTCAACGAGCGGCCGTATTTGCAGCACACCTGCTACCTGTTCCTTACCAAGACAACCAAGGAGCGCAGTCGCACGACCAGTAGTTTCAACGCCCTCACGCGGAACTTCATCATCCCGAAGGAAATGACGGACAGAGAAACCGTCACCCGGTTTATGGAGTGCTGTGAGCAGTTTGAACGCATTGTCAACGACAGCGGTTTGCTCCGTATGACACGCCTGACAGATGAGGAAATCACGGGAACGGACACCTCGGCGGGAATCATAGAGAAATACTTCTCGCTCTCGCAGGAAGACACCGCCTGCTTGCAGGACCTGTCACTTGGTGCCGGGGAGATGAAGATAGGCGACAACTACCTCTGCCTGCACACCCTTTCCGACCCGGAAGACCTGCCCTCGAACGTGGCTACCGACTGCCGTTACGAACGGTTGTCAACCGACCGTAGCGACTGCCGCCTCTCTTTCGCCGCACCGATAGGCATCCTGCTCACGTGCAACCATGTCGTGAACCAGTACCTCTTCATCGACGATTCGGCGGAGAGCCTGCGCAAGTTCGAGCAGACCGCGAGGAACATGCACTCGCTTTCCCGTTACAGCCGTTCCAACCAGATCAACCGCGAATGGATTGAGGAATACCTGAACGAGGCGCACAGTAAGGGGCTGACTTCCATCCGGGCGCATTGCAACGTCATGGCATGGAGTGATGACCGGGAGAAGCTGAAGCGCATCAAGAACGATGTCGGCAGCCAGTTGGCGCTCATGGAGGCGAAACCGCGCCACAACACGGTCGATGTCCCGACACTGTTCTGGGCAGCGATACCCGGCAATGCCGGTGATTTCCCGTTCGAGGAGAGTTTCCACACCTTCATCGAGCAGGCGTTATGCCTGTTCATCGGAGAGACCTCCTACAAGGACTCGCTCTCGCCGTTCGGTATCCGAATGGTGGACCGGCTGACGGGAAAACCCGTCCATCTGGATATTTCTGACCTGCCGATGAAGAACGGTACGACTACGAACAGGAATAAATTTATCCTCGGACCGTCAGGCTCAGGCAAGTCTTTTTTGACCAATCACATAGTAAGGCAATATTATGAACAGGGAACCCATGTGCTGCTGGTGGATACCGGCAATTCCTATCAGGGATTGTGCAACCTTATCCATGCGCGGACACACGGTGAGGACGGCATCTACTTCACCTATAAGGAGGAAGACCCGATAGCCTTCAATCCTTTCTATGTTGAGGATGGTGTGTTTGACATTGAAAAGAAGGAATCCATCAAGACGCTCATTCTCACTTTGTGGAAACGTGAAGACGAACCGCCCACGAGGGCCGAAGAGGTGGCGCTTTCCAATGCCGTCAACCTCTTTTTAGATAATATCCGCAAGGACAGGAGCATCAAACCTTCCTTCAATAGTTTTTACGAGTTCATCCGTGACGAGTATCAGGACATCCTGAAGGAAAAGCGTACCCGTGAGAAGGATTTTGACGTGTTCAATTTCCTGAACGTGCTTGAACCTTACTACCGAGGCGGCGAGTATGACTACCTCCTGAACAGCGACAAACAGCTTGACTTGCTGAATAAACGGTTCATTGTCTTCGAGTTAGACAACATCAAAGGTGCGCCCGTCAAGGCTGCGTAAGTAACAATCCCATTAGCAAGGGATTAGGTAAGTGTACATTGAAAAGACCTATCATCCACCTGCTTATCCATTCAACGAAAGACGATGGGGAGTATAGCATGCAGGGAAAGCCATAAGTCAGTTAGTTACCAAACTGCGACTGAATGGTAGGATGAAAAGACAGATAAAGGATAAAGTCTATACTGATTGAATGATAGTCCAAGCGGTATCTGGTTGTACCTGCAACGTAAGGTAGCTATTTGAATTATCCTGAAAAGGGAAATTCATACTCGTTGTATCGTGATACTCGTCTTCCAGTCTTTGAGGAGGATGTAGCATGTACTTGTCACGACGCATCTGCAATAAGCAGAAAAGGACGAAAGTCATATCCGACAATCTGTCAAGCGGCAGTTAATACGCAAGCAAACGGGGATTGCCTAAATCGGAACGCCAATAAAATGGCTATAAGGTGCAGGCCTTTGAATATCCGACATGGCAACGGAGCCTCCGTAGTAGTCCGAGCAGGGTAATGCCCTGTACATGGCGAAGGGAGGCAGTTAATTCTTTTAATACAATTAATGAAAAATGTGTGAGACATTATGAGAAGTTCAGAAAGAGTATTAAACAGTCTGGCAAAGCACAGCCGACAACCAGACTACAAATTTGAGAGGCTTTACCGCCTGCTGTTCAATGAGCAGATGTACAATGTCGCTTACCAGCGTATATACGCAAAGGAAGGCAACATGACGAAAGGTGCGGACAATAAGACCATTGACCGCATGAGTATATCACGCATTGAAAAACTGATAAGCTCGTTAAAAGACGAGTCATATCAGCCTGTACCGTCAAGGAGGGTATATATTCCCAAGAAAAACGGGAAGAAACGCCCTTTGGGAATACCTGCATTCAATGACAAACTTCTGCAAGAAGTGGTCAGAATGATTTTGGAAGCAATCTATGATGGCAGCTTCGACATGAACTCTCACGGGTTCAGACCCAAGCGTAGCTGCCATACAGCTCTGAAACAAATCCAACAGACATTCAACGGGGCACGCTGGTTTATCGAGGGAGACATCAAAGGTTTCTTTGACAACATTGACCATGGTGTAATGATTTCCATTTTGGAAAAACGCATCTCGGACGAACGTTTCCTGCGACTAATCCGCAAGTTTCTGAATGCTGGGTATCTTGAAAACTGGACGTATCACAAGACATACAGCGGAACTCCGCAAGGTGGAATTATCAGCCCTATGCTGGCGAATATCTACCTTGACCAATTAGACCGCTATATGCGTGAATATATCCAACGCTTTGACAAGGGCAAAGAAAGGGCAGACAATCCCGAGCGTGTCAAATTTGAGTATGGGAAAAGGCTGGCTGTGCTGAAACTTAAAAAGGTAAAAGACAAGGAGAAACGCAAATCCATAGTCAGAGAAATCAAAGGCTATGACAAAGGAAGAGCGGCTATTCCTTGTGGTGTAGACATGGATGAGAACTTCAGACGGCTGAAATATGTACGTTATGCCGATGACTTTCTCTGTGCTGTGATAGGGACGAAAGCGGAAGCGGAGACTATCAAGCAGGACATCAAGATGTTCCTGCAAGAAAGACTTGCCCTCGAACTTTCGGAAGAGAAAACCCTCATCACGCATGGGAGAAAGTCGGCAAAGTTTCTCGGATATGAAATTTATGTCCGAAAATCTGCACAGACCAAGAGGAACAAGGCAGGCAAACTGACGAGACCTTACAACAATAAGATTTATCTGAGGATGCCCCTTGAAGCGGTGAGGAAGAAATTGTTTGACTATGACGCACTGCAAATCAAAGTGCATAATGGGAAAGAACAATACAAGCCCAAACACCGCACGTATCTCATCAACAATGATGATTTGGAAATCTTGGAAAGGTATAATTCGGAAATACGTGGATTTTACAACTTTTATTCACTTGCAAACAACTGTCATTCACTCCACACTTTCAAATACGTCATGGAGTACAGCATGTACAAGACTTTTGCTGCCAAATACAAAACCACGGTAGTGAAAATCTGCAAGAAGTATAAGAAAGACAAGGTGTTTACAGTGTACTACAAGAATAATAAAGGTAAAACCCTGATGCGCCAATTTTACCATGACGGTTTCAAACGCAAGAAACAGGATTATGCGCAATGTTACGACAGAATGCCTACACGCTATCAGAGTTCACCAACAAGTCTTGTGGCTCGCCTAAAGGCTTGCAAATGTGAACTATGTGGCAAGGAAAATGTCAAGCTGGACATGCACCATGTGAGAAAACTCAAAAATCTGCAAGGAAAAGAGGATTGGGAAAAGCACATGATTGCACGGAAACGCAAGACTATCGCACTTTGTCGTAGTTGCCATAAGAGAGTGGACGGCGGTTGGATGGACTGACAGAATTAATGGAGAGCCGGATACGCTGAAAGGTGTAAGTCCGGTTCGGGGGCGAGCATTTGAAAACCTACCATAGTAATATGGAAAGGCGTTGGGTGCTTAGCCTACACAATAAGGTCTTGTTCCCGATTGTGACCATCATCATCATGGAAACCTTCATCAACAAGATGAGAAAGTTGAAAGGCATCCGTAAGATGATATTGCTGGAAGAAGCTTGGAAAGCCATCAGCAAGGAGGGCATGGCGGAATACCTGAAGTATCTCTTTAAGACCGTCAGAAAGTTCTTCGGCGAGGCCGTTGTCGTCACGCAAGAGGTCGAGGACATCATTTCTTCACCGATTGTCAAGAGTACCATCATCAACAACAGCGACTGCAAGATTCTCCTTGACCAGCGTAAGTACATGAACAAGTTCGATGAGATACAGGCATTGCTTGGTCTGACCGACAAGGAACGTGCGCAGATCCTTTCCATCAACATGGCGAACAATCCTTCCCGAAAGTACAAGGAGGTCTGGATTGGTCTGGGCGGTACACAGTCGGCGGTATATGCCACCGAGGTGTCGCTTGAGGAATATGTGTGCTACACCACCGAGGAGACCGAAAAACTTGAACTCATGCGGCTTACGGAAAAACTGGGTGGTAATATCGAACTTGCCATCAAGCAGTTGGCGGAAAGCAAACGTGAGAAGAACATCTTATAAACCATCTAAAAATCACAAGTATGTATAGCGATTTGGAATCAGACCGGAGGAAACGCGAGGAAGTCATCTCGTCCCTTTATTGGTCATTGATGCAGAATTGGGACATTCCGAAATCCATTTGTGACCATTACGGATTTACAGAGGATTACCGGCTGTTCCATCAACTTGAAGAGTTGGAGCCTGCCGAATACAAGCGGAAAAGAGAAACCGGTGAAGTTCCCGACATCCTGGAAGTGGATACAAGGCTGACCCGCACAGTCGAAAAGGTCTTTGAGAGTTTGTGCGGTAAACCTCCTGCACCGTATCTCGACAAGATGAACGAGGAACTGGAGAAGTTGGGACAGATTGCCGCCTTGCCGGATTCCGTCCATGACATTATCCATATCAGTCCTGCCTTTCTCGTCAAGTACGGCATTGACAAGACCGCTTCAATTTCGGAACGCTCCTGTCAGGCAGAGAAAGCATATCGGGAACTGGATGCCCGGTTTGTGAAGATGACAGGACGCAGACCGTATGCCGATGAGCTTTTCGCTTCCATCAGACAAGGGAAGGAAAAGACGCAGGAGGCGAAACGTCCGAAGCAGGTGCACAAGCCCGTCCTCCGTAACCCGCCGTCCAAGGGGAAAAAGATGGGACTCTGACTTTCAACAGAATTTTATTCACCAATTAAAACAGAAACATCATGAAAAAGAAAATCCTCATGCTGTGTATGAGCTGCTTCTTCGTCAGCCTCACAGCGAAAGCGCAATGGGTCGTAAGCGACCCCGGCAATCTTGCCCAGGGCATCATCAATGCAGCCAAGAACATCGTCCACACGTCTTCCACCGCGAGCAATATGCTCAACAATTTTCAGGAGACCGTGAAGATTTACAAACAGGGCAAGGAGTATTATGACGGCCTGCGCAAGGTCAAGAACCTTGTCCGCGACGCTCGTAAGGTGCAGCAGACCATCCTCATGGTCGGCGACATCACGGACATCTACGTGAACAGTTTCGAGCGTATGCTCTGTGACCCTTATTTCACGCCGGAGGAGCTGAGTGCCATTGCAATCGGTTACACGAAACTGCTGGAAGAGAGCGCGCACCTGCTGAACGATCTGAAGACGGTGGTCAACGAGAACGGTCTCTCGATGAACGACAAGGAGCGGATGGATATCATCGACCGCTGCTACACCGACATGCTGCAATACCGCAGCCTGGTGCAGTATTATACCAACAAGAACATCGGTGTTTCCTACCTGCGTGCCAAGAAGCAGAATGACCTGGACCGTGTGATGGCCCTTTACGGCTCACCGAATGAACGTTACTGGTAATCCCTAATCCGATTCGCTTATGGTATTGTTGGCAATAAATTTCGACAACCTGCATCAGATCCTGCAAAACCTCTACACGGATATGATGCCGCTCTGCTCGCAGATGACGGGCGTGGCGAAAGGGCTCGCGGGACTTGGTGCCCTGTTCTATGTGGCTTACCGGGTATGGCAGTCTCTGGCAAGGGCGGAACCCGTGGATGTCTTTCCTCTCCTCCGTCCGTTCGCGCTGGGGCTATGTATCATGTTTTTCCCGACTATCGTGCTGGGCACGCTGAACAGTGTCATGTCACCCATCGTGAAAGGGACGCACTCGATACTGGAATCACAGACCTTCGACATGAACGAGTACCGGGCGCAGAAGGACAGGCTGGAGTTCGAGGCGATGAAGCGCAATCCCGAGACGGCTTACCTGGTCGACAAGGAATCCTTCGACAACAAGTTGGACGAACTTGGGGTGATGGATGCGATAGAGGCCTGCGGAATGTACGTGGACCGGGCAATGTACAATATGAAGAAAGCGGTGCAGAATTTCTTCCGCGAACTGCTGGAACTCATGTTCAATGCTGCCGCCCTTGTCATTGACACACTGCGGACATTCTTTCTGATCGTGCTTTCGATTCTTGGACCGATTTCGTTTGCCCTGTCCTGCTGGGACGGTTTCCAGGCCTCGCTCAGCCAGTGGTTCGTCCGCTATATCAGCATTTACCTGTGGCTTCCGGTGAGTGACCTCTTTAGCAGCGTACTGGCACGGATACAGGTACTGATGCTCCAGCAGGACATCGAGCAACTTTCCGACCCGAACTTCATACCGGATGGTTCCAACGGGGTCTACATCACTTTCTTAATTATCGGCATCATCGGGTATTTCACCATCCCGACAGTGGCAAACTGGATTATCCAGGCAGGAGGCGGTGCGGGCAATTACGGCAAGAACGTGACCCAGACGGCATCCAAGACCGGTTCCGTGGTGGCAGGCACGACCGGAGCAGCGGTAGGCAATATCGCCGGAAGGCTTATCAAGTAGTAATAATCATCTTAAAACGACATTGGAATGGAATTCAAATCATTAAAAAACATCGAGACCAGTTTCAGGCAGCTGCGCCTGTTCGGTATCGTCTATCTCTGCGCGTGTACCCTGCTTGTGGGGTATTCGGTATGGAAGGCATACGGTTTCGCCGAGGCGCAGAGGCAGAAAATCTATGTGCTGGACGAGGGGAAGTCGCTTATGCTCGCCCTCTCGCAGGACTTGGAACAGAACCGCCCCGTGGAGGCGAGGGAGCATGTCAGACGCTTTCATGAACTGTTCTTCTCGCTCGCTCCCGACAAGAGTGCGATTGAAGGTAATATCCAGCGTGCCATGTTCCTGTGTGACCGCTCCGCGTATGCCCATTACCGTGATCTGGCGGAACAGGGCTATTACAACCGCATCATTTCCGGCAACATGAGCCAGCGCATCGGGATCGACAGCGTGAAATGCGACTTCAACACCTACCCGTATGAGGTGGTGACGTATGCCCGCCTTTCCATCATCCGGGAGAAGAGCGTGACGGAGCGCAGCCTCGTCACGCGGGGCAGGCTGCTCAATTCCACCCGCAGCGACAACAATCCGCACGGCTTCATCCTCGAAGCCTTCCGTGTGGTGGAGAACAGGGACATCAGAGTATATGACCGTTAAATTTTGAATGTATGAAAAAGATGCTTGTAAAAATCAGGGACTTGGCCGAAGAAAAACTGCGCGGTATCTGCGCCGGGCTGAGTCCTGAAAAGAGAGTGATAACCATCGTCGTGCTGACAGTCCTGTTCGCGCTGGGGAATTTCTACATGATTTTCCGCGCCATTTATGACATCGGGCGTGAGGATGCCGGACGGGAAGTCATTGAGATAACACCGTTGGATATCCCGGACTTTGTTCCGGCGGACACCCTTACGGACAGTAAAATCCGCGAGATGGAAGAGTTTTTTAACCAATTCAACAAATGAGACAATGAGTAACGATGCGAACAAATTGAAACAGCGGCAGGAAATCAGGAAATACCTGGTCTTTGCCGGAATGTTCCTCCTGTTCATCGGCTGCATGTGGCTGATTTTCGCCCCGTCCAAGGAGGACAGGCTGAAGGAGGAAAGGAACGCCGGTTTCAACTCCGAACTGCCCGACCCGAGAGGGGCGGGCATTGAGGCGGACAAGATCGCCGCCTACGAGCAGGCGGACATGAAACGCAGGCAGGATGAGAAGATGCGCACGCTGGAGGATTTCTCCGCGCTTGCCGACGGGAACAGGCAGGATGAGACAATCAGCCCTGTCGTGGAAATACCGCAGGAACGGGAACCGGAAAGTGGCGGTACATCTTATCGCGGCAGGGGAAATAACAGGAACGGAGCCGTTTCCTCGTCCACGTCCGCCTACAACGACATCAACGCCACGCTCGGCAGTTTCTATGAGACACCGAGGGAAGACCCCGAAAAGGAGGCATTGAAAGCCGAGGTGGAACAGTTGCGGCAAGAGGCGGCACGGCAACAGCCCGCGCAGATGACATACGACGACCAGGTGGCGTTGTTGGAGAAATCATACGAGCTGGCTTCCAAATATATGCCCGGCGAGAGTAGCGTGAAGCAGGAAGAGGTTGAAACCGCTACCAATGGCCGGAAGGCGAAAGCCGTTCCCGTGGGACAGGTCTCCACGCCGGTAGTGTCGTCGCTCCCGCAACCTGTCAGTGACTCCGTACTGCTGGCAAGGCTGGCACAGAGCGGAAATGCGGGATTCCATACCGCTGTGGGAAAAACGGCTGACGGACATACGAGGAACACCATCCGGGCCTGCGTGCATGGCAACCAGACCATACGAAGCGGCCAAAGTGTGAGGCTACGGCTTTTGGAGCCGATGCGTGTCGGCAGGTATGTCCTTCCACGCAACTCCCTTGTCACGGGCGAGGGGCGCATACAGGGCGAAAGGCTCGGCATTGAAATCATACAGGTGGAATATGACGGCATCATCATTCCCGTTGAACTTTCCATTTATGACAATGACGGCCAGAAAGGGGTCTTCATTCCCGGCTCGATGGAGGCGAATGCTGCCAAGGAGGTGGCGGCCAACTTGGGACAGAACCTCGGTACGAGCATATCCATCACCAACCAGTCCGCCGGAGACCAGTTGCTCTCCGAACTCGGCAGGGGCGCCATACAGGGAGTGTCGCAATACATATCCCGGAAGATGCGGGAGGAAAAAGTACACCTCAAGTCCGGCTATACCCTGATGCTTTACCAAAATGACAATCAATAACCCATTAAATTTCAGAGAACATGAAAAAGATTTTTGTAATGTTTGCCCTTATGACGGGCGTAGTGAGTGCTTTTGCACAGAATGCAGCCGATTCTACATCGGCAGTAGCCAATGATGCCACGCTGACAGCGGACATTTACCCCGGTCAGGGGGATGGCGACCTCTATCACGGTCTGACCCGGAAACTCACCTTTGACAGGATGGTTCCCCCGTATGGGCTGGAAGTGACCTACGACAAGACCACACACATCATCTTCCCGTCTTCCGTCCGTTATGTGGATCTCGGCTCCCCGAACCTTGTGGCAGGAAAGGCCGATGGTGCGGAGAATGTCATCCGCGTAAAGGCGGTGGTCAGAAATTTCCGTGACGAGACGAATATGTCGGTCATCACCGAAAGCGGAAGCTTCTACACGTTCAATGTCAAGTATGCGGACGAGCCGTTGTTGCTGAACATCGAGATGAAGGACTTCATCCATGACGGAAGCAAGGTGAACCGTCCGAACAACGCGCTTGACATTTACCTGAAGGAACTGGGCAGTGAATCCCCCAAACTCGTGCAGCTGATCAACAAGAGCATCCACAAGGAGAACAAGCGCCATGTCAAACACATCGGCAGCAAGGCTTTCGGTATCCAGTATCTGCTTCGCGGGATTTACACCCATAACGGCTTGCTCTATTTCCATACGCAGATTCGTAACCAGTCGAATGTGCCTTTCGAGGTGGATTTTATCACTTTCAAGATTGTGGATAAGAAAGTGATGAAACGTACTGCCATCCAGGAGCAGATTATCTTTCCGCTTCGCGCCCATAACTATGCCACTGTGGTGGCTGGCAACAAGGATGAACGCACCGTGTTCACCTTTGACAAGTTCACCATTCCTGCCGACAAGGTATTGGTCGTGGAGCTGAACGAGAAAAGCGGCGGGCGACACCAGTCGTTCACCGTGGAGAGCGAGGACATCGTGAGAGCCAAAGTCATCAACGAACTTAAAGTGAAATAGCCATGCGTAAGGTCATCTGTATGTTAATAGCGGTTGTGTCGCTTGCCCTGTTTTCAGGGCAGGCACACGCCCAACGCTGTCTCCCCGGCATGAAAGGCGTGGAGCTGCGGGGTGGGTTTGCGGAAGGCTCCAAGTCTCCCTTGAACCATTATGTGGGATTCGCAGTATCGGGATATACCAAGAAAGCCAACCGCTGGGTTGTCGGTGCGGAATACCTGCTGAAGAATTACGAGTATCGGAACGTGTCCGTTCCCCGTGCGCAGTTCACTGCCGAGGGCGGTTACTATTTGAAATTCCTGTCTGACCCATCCAAGACACTATTCCTTTCCATCGGCGGATCGGCTCTGGCGGGTTACGAGACCATGAATTGGGGCAATAAAATGCTGTACGATGGTTCCAGGCTGCTTGCCAAGGACGCCTTCGTCTATGGCGGTGCGCTAACATTGGAACTTGAAACCTATGTCACAGACCGTATCGTGCTGCTTGCCAGCATCCGGGAGCGTGCCCTGTGGGGAGGCTCATTGTCTGTGTTCACTACACAGTTTGGGCTGGGCGTGAAATTCATTATCAATTAAAACATCAAGGCTTATGAACGTAGAGGAAATAAGAAAGATTCCCATCACAGATTTTCTGGCACGGATGGGATATGAGCCGACAGCCCGGAAAGGGAACGAGTGGTGGTATTCCGCCCCTTACCGGGAAGACCGGACACCATCGTTCAGGGTGAACATCCTGAAGAATGTGTGGCAGGACTTCGGCATCGGGCGTGGCGGTGATATATTCTCCCTTGCAGGAGAATTTACAGGCAGCGGTGATTTCAAGTCACAAGCCAAATTCATTTCGGAGGTATTTGGGGATATTATGCCTGAGATTATTTTTCATCCGAAAGAGAAGCGAACAGAATCCGCACCCGATGAGGAAAACTGCTTCGTGAATGTACGCATTGTGCCCTTGAATAACAAAGTCCTGCTGAACTATCTGAAGGAGCGTGGCATTTGCAGCGATGTGGCGTTGCCGAACTGCGAGGAAGTCAGATATACCTTGCACGGCAAGCGGTACTTTTCCATCGGTTTCAGGAACATCAGCGGTGGATATGAGTTGCGCAACCGCCTGTTCAAAGGCAGCATGTCACCGAAGGACATATCGCTTATCGACAACGGTTCGGACACCTGCAACCTTTTCGAGGGGTTCATCGACTATCTCTCGTGGATGGTGCTCGGCTTGGGATGCGGCGATGACTACCTCGTGCTGAACTCGGTGACGTTATTGGAACGCTCGTATGGATTTCTTGACAAGTACGACCAAGTCAATTGCTATCTGGACCGTGACGAGGCGGGTCGGAGGACGCTGGAGGCACTCCGCAAACGCTACGGCAACAAGATAGAGGACTGTTCCTCCCTGTACAAAGGGTTCAAGGATATGAACGAATACCTGCAACACCGGGACGGGATGATGTAACAATAGAACTAACAACCATTAAAATGACAATGAACATGAAAAAGAGAAATAAACAAAATGCGTTTGCCGCTATCTTTTCGGCAATGCTCGTGGCATTGGTGGCGGTAGCCCTGGTGTCCTGTGACAATGATCTGGATGTGCAGCAGGGATATCCCTTCACGGTGGAGACGATGCCCGTGCCCAAACGTATCGTGAAAGGAGAGACCGTGGAAATCCGGTGCGAACTCAAACGCGAAGGTCGGTTCTCCGATGCTCGCTACACCATCCGCTATTTCCAGCCTGACGGCAAGGGCTCGCTCCGTATGGACGACGGGATGGTGTTGCTGCCCAATGACCGCTATCCGCTTGACAGGGAGGTGTTCCGTCTGTACTACACTTCCGAATGCGAGGATCAGCAGAGTATTGACATCTACTTCGAGGACAACGGAGAGCCTGCCCAATTGTTCCTGCTCAGCTTTGATTTCAACAACGAGAGAACAGATGATGCGGAAGATGCAAAGGATGATACGGGAGGAACCGGCAGAATACCCCGAATCGGCGGAGAACTTGTGAAAAATCCGTTGGTAAACATTGAAACGGTTACGGTATGCGAGTGATTGTAGCGGCTATATGCCTGATTTTAACCTGTAACTGTCTGGTGGCTCATCCACGTGGAGGCGGCGGTTCGCCTCTCTCCGCTATGGAAATCCCGGATTCTCTTTTTGAGCAGGCGGTCGCCTGCATCAAGCGGTTCGAGGGGTGGCACGGAAACCATCTGCCATACGTGGGATACGGTCACAAACTGTTGCCGGGAGAGACGTTCAGGCCGGATATGAGCAAGGCTCAGGCGGATTCTTTGCTGAGGGCTGATTTGAGGAAACTGTGCAGGATGTGCAGCCGTTTTGGAAAAGACGCCCTTTTGGTCGCTACCTTATCTTATAATGTAGGGTATTACCGTTTGGTGGGCTATGGCAAGATACCCAAGAGCAGGCTTATTCAAAAGCTGGAAGCCGGGGACAGGGATATTTACAACGAGTATGTCTCATTCCGATGCTACAAGGGGAAAGTAATTCCGAGCATTGAACGGAGAAGAAAAGTGGAATATATGCTGCTGTTTAAGGAGTAAAAAAAGAAGAGGGAGAATCTTTCGGCATCAGACCGTCAGGTTCTCCCTCTTTTGTGGTTTCAATGGTCTCCATCCGTTCAGTCTACCGGTATGGTTTCCATGATTTCCGCCTCTTCGGGCAGGCGTGACAGCAATAGTTCCGCCATCGCCCCGTTCTGTGGAATCAGAGCCGGAAAATCCGTCTTCCCGGGTTTGTATATCTCCGTAGCGACATTGTAAAGATCCCAGGCGGTAATCTGTCCCTTTGTCATTACCAGCTTCAGCACCTCTTCCGTGAATACCGATATCTGCCCCTGATTCAGGGGATAGGTTTCCACGGAGGAAGAAAGGTTCTTGTCCGCACTGTCGTGGGAAACACGCAATGCCGTCAACAATCCTATATACATATATATTTCTTCCAAAGAGATAACTCTGCGTTTCAATCTCTGTATCCGTTCGATGTCCTCGTTCATGTTCACCTCGAAATTCGCCATCCAGCCGTCCACGGTGTCGAACAACTCTTCGGTAGTCACCTTTTTCTTTCCATAATTGCACACGCTCCTTTCCGGGGAAAGGATGCACTGGTTATGGCAGATTTTCACACAAGGGCCTATGGCCGCCTGCACCCCGTCCTGATGATAGGCCACGACAAGCGTGGTCGTCAGCTCATCGGTTTCCCAGTCCTTGATGCGGATGGTGGTGAAGATGCGGCGGAGTATATGCGCTTCCACCGCCTTTTCCCCGTGGATTTGTTCCACTTGCGGGAGTATGCTCACGCCAGGTTGTGTCTTGTTCCGGTTTTGGGCGGCGAAGATTTCCTCCACCTCATAGTCCAGGTTGTGCTTCTCGCAGATATCCATCATGCGTTGGATGACCTGGTAATGGTAGATGCCCTGTACCGGGTTGTTGTAGATGTCGTTTTCCTTGTAGGTACGCTGTAATGTCTCGAAGTCCATCACTTCGATTCCGTTCTGCTGGAAGTCAAACTGCTGTTGTCTTTCCAATACTGCCAAATTAGCCATAATCTTGAAATTTATGAGGTTAATACTATATTGTTGTTGCTTTTCCTTTTGTCCCGCTCAGGTATGTATCTGCCATCCGTGGAAAGGTTCCAGTGTGACCGCGAAAGATCTGTCCGGTATCCCATGATAGAGCAGACCGCCCACAATGCCGGTTCTTCCGTCGGGATAGCGTTGTGTGAAGCCGAACGAATACGGCGCATGGTCGTAGTAGAGCGATATTTCATTAGGATGCTCGGGATTCTTCTCCCAGCTTTTTAGTCTGTCCAGGCACTTCTGGAACGAGGTGTCGCTGATGGATTCTGCATAGCGTTTTACATTCTCGAAATGTTCTTCATTCAGGATTTTCATGACTCTTGCATTTTATCTGTTAAACACGTCCGGCTCCGAGAGCCGGTATTTTTATTTCTCGCCTGCCTGACTGTCCCGTGTCCGTATCCGGCAAGGTTTGGCGAAAGAAAATACCGCAGCCGCGGCGAGGATGATTTTCTTTCAGCCAACCCCACAGGGGCCTGACCTTGCAGGATACACAGGGCACGGGGCTACCTTTGCAGGGTGGGAAATAAAATAATAGCCCCGTGTGTTGCCTGTTTTGTCAGTATCGATTCAATTTTTGCATGGATTCCACCTCAGAACGGATTTCATGTTCCAATGCCGTGTATTTTTCCTTTTTCATACGCAGTTTTTCACGGAATCCTACCAGCTGTTCATCTGTATTTTCATCAAAGAACAGGTTGTTTGTATGCTGGTATTGGATATACTCACGTTCTTTACGCTCTGCGATGGAGATTTGGGCTTTGGCGGCTGACAGCCTTGACAGTGAGGAGTTGAAATCGGTACGGAGTCCGGTACGTCTGTCATAATAACTATAATAGGTGTTGATTTGCCTTTTGGGGTATAAGCATTGCAACCGGGCTTCACGCCAGCGGACTACCCAACGGTAACGCTCATGCAGTTCCCTCGGGAGGTCATACGAATGAAGCCGGACAGGGTTGCCGGCTTCATCCTTGCACTCGATGGAAATGAATACCCAGCGTTCAATCCGCAGTTCACGCTCGGCACGTGCCAGTTCCCTGGCATATTCCATCCAGTCATCCATTCGTTCCTGTGCCATGTCGGGGATGATTAGTTTTCATGTGATTCCAGAAAGGTCAGGTAAGCGGCTATAGCCTTGTGACTGCCGGAAAAATCGGGTGTGCGGCAACCGCGTTTTTTAAAGAAACGAATGTTCCCGGATTTGTTCAACACACACATATAACGGTTCAATGTCCCTTTGGTTCGTATATGAATTTCAAAGCCGTCCCGTTTGGTTATTTCAAGGAACATATTTGCCGGGATATATTCTCCGTTCAGAAACTTTTGTTTCTCCTCGTCAAGTTCCTGTTGCCACTTCGCTTCCTCCAGCCTGCGCTTCTCTTCTTCCTGTTCTTTTTGTTCCAGCCGTCTTTGTTCCTGCTTCTTTTGGTACGCTTCACGGGCTTGCAGCAAAGGAACCGTGTCAAGTCTGAGTTCTTCAAAAACACGGATCGACAAAAGGGAGACATGGTTCCCGTTTCCCGCATCCTGAATCGTGTTCGCGATCCAGTTTTTGCAATACTTGACAAGTTTTTCTTTTTGTTCCTCCCTGCCAAGCATTTCCCGGGAATACTGCCCGCAGGAGAAATAGACGTTTTCAACTTTGCAGACCACATGGAAATAGTCATAGTTTTCATTCCCGTATTCGTTCTTGTCCGATAATGAGATATAGACATTTTCAGCATACGTTTCCAGCTCCATATAAGGAGCCACGACGGTATTCCCGTCAAACTTGTATTTCAATACTTTGGTTTTCATGATTCATTCATTTTTTACCTGTTCGTACATATAGTCTGATATATTCCTTTCGATATTGTCATACACACGGTTGAACTGCTCCTGATATTCTTCCAGAAAAGCTCCATCCGTATCACACATGTCTTCGAGTGTCTTTCCGTTCATACGGCACAGTTCAGTATCAGCCAGTTCGCATACTATCTCGCCGAGCATTGTCCGCTCTTTGTCTTCAGTAAGCAGCCTGTCTTTTTTCAGGTAACAATAGTTACGGATATTGATTTTTAGGAAAAGATCTGACTCTTTCCATCGTTTGTCAGGATAGAGCGAGAATGCCTGTTTCAATCCGTCGGGTTGCTTGTCCCACCATTCGTTTAATATTTTTGGTTCCATATCTGTGATTTTAGTTGGTTGTTACTTGCCTTGCCTGCCAAGCCTGATGCGCGATAACGACCTCTTTCCGTTCCTTTTCCAGCAAGGCTTCCGTTTCCGGAGTATAGCCGAGGAACCGGATGTAGCCGCCATTATACCCCGTGTGTTTACACCGCACTCCGGCCTGTTCCAATTTGTCAATCCGTTTTTGCGCAGTTTTGGCACTCGAATACTCTTTCGGCCAAAAATAGTGCTCGCCTTGTGAGCCGTAATGGTCTTCCCCGAGTATCATCTCGCCGATATGCCTCCTGTGTTCGATGAAGCCGAACCGTGCCGTACCCAATGCCTGCCGCAGTGCCTTGTGAGCCGTACCTTCGGGATGCTTGAACACGTCCGGCTTGTCCTTTCCCTTGCAGGCGAGTTTTGGCAGTTCCACCTTGTAAGGCTTACGGTAGCTACCTATCCCCAATGTCAGGTAGAAATTGGTATGGAAATAGTCCGTCATGGCATCGCTGTCGTCGAAGTTGTAGGACATAACAAAGTCGCAGACATTCATCATCACCTCCTTTGCACGGTCTGTAAGGTCGGGATTCCGCTCTATGTTGTAGTGGTTGATGGAATCCTGCACCTTGCCGGATTCTTTGGTGAACGCCTCGAAGTCCGCGCTCATCAGCTTAATGTAGATGGAATTGTAGTTCTCCCGCCTGACGGAGAACTTGTATCTGGGATAGGTTTCTTTGAGCCAGGCCCGTACCAGTTCCACAATTTCGGGGGTGTGCTGCCCCTTGTAATTGCGGCCTTTCCAACGGTACTCGTTATACACATACTCGGTGTATTCCTTTGCCGTGGCCCCGGAATAGTCATATTCGTAGCCGGTGGAGCTGGCGGACACAACCGTAGAGTCTTTCCATATCTCGAAGAGTTTTTCAAACTCGACGTTCACCTGTTGCATGACGGCAGTGTCACCACCCTTGTCCGGGTGGTGCTGCAATGCCAGTCGGCGGTATTCCTTCTTCAAATCCGCCAGACAGTGTACGTTCTGAAAATAAGTCATAACCGTAAGTTTTTTATGCCCCTACGAGGCGATTGATAAAATATTCCTGATAGTCGAGGTCAAGGCCGAGGTTACTGCAAGCGAGTTCTATGTCGCCTTCCCTCAAATCGTCCATATCCTGCAATTCGTGCAGGTATTGAAGTTCGGAATCCAGATACTCCTGCGCTTCTGTCTTGTCGCAACCGCATGAGTTGCAGATCAAGGTGATGATGTTTTCTCCCATGCTATTCATTGCCAAAGTTATATTCGTTATAGAGTTTCCGTTTTCGCTCATAGTTCTGACTGTTCCACCATTGGGCTGCGGCATCAACAAATGCCTGCGAACCGTTATCGGAAGGATAGTTCGTTTCTTTCAATCCTGTGATTTGTTCCATTATCTTGAAATCACATGAATCCCACCAGGATTGCATCTTCTCTTTAAAATCTTTCATTGTATAAGAACTGAGGAACTCATCGCACTCAGTACACCACTCCTCAATATCAGCATTATCATTGTTGAATTCGCATATGGACTCACCAGTATCAATATTAACCCATCTGATGATTTCATACAGTACAGAACCGCATACATCGCAGACATAAATGTCTTCATCTTGCGTTTTTTCTCGCTTAGCTCTTCCATCATAGAGCGAAACGGCACGTTCCACCAACAATGTCCGGTTGCATTCCGATAATTCGGCATAGAACCGTTCTGCCGCACCATGGATGGAATTTTCCGCCTGCGCGTTCCATTTCTCCCAAAAGTGCAGGTAGTCACCACCGAACACGACCTTACACTCCTCTTTGCTCCATGCGTTCCACATATAGTAGAAGAAGCTGGAGACTGCATTTTCCGCATGGTATTTCATGATTCTTCTGTTTCAGGTTCGACATCCTCTTTGCCTTCCAATTGTTGCCATACGGCATCATATATCCCGTGGAGCCAGTCAATGTTCCTCGTCCCAAGTTCAAACGGGCTGTAACACTCCACTTCATAACCGCCTTCCTTTTCTTCGGCAATGATCGTCATGCTGTTTTCCGTTACCCTAAGTCCTGTTACCATACATTCATACGGGTCACCGTTTTTATTGAACCATATCACCCAGACCGGATCGTATCCATCATCTTCAGGGAACCGAATCTCGTTCATGCAGTGGTCATGGAGCAACTGTTGTATCGCTTCAATGATATCCGCTCGTAATTCCTCGATTCTGCCACTGAAATCAATGAATGCCGGAACATCCCTTTTGTTTCTTTGAGCCACGGAAAGGATTTGCGTGTGCGGGTGAACCCCGAAATTCCAGTCCACCTCTTCATCATCGAGAATCGTGTGGATATTACCGCCCAGAACCAGCCCGCACTCCTCAGACACCATTTGTACTGCTTCTTCGTGGTCTTCAGCCACTACTGTGTAAGTGCCCTCGAAGGCATACCTTACTCTTACATCATACTTTGTCATAATTCTTATGATTTGATTGTTTGTAATTGATTTACCATTAAGAGACTATGCTGACCGCATTGTTGAAAAACGAATCGTCCACTCCATACACATGCTGTATGGAATAGTCATACTTGGTACGCTCGTCATCCAGACGAAACCGGAAGCCATTGCAGCCTTTGACCTCCAGTTTGAGCTTCACATCCTGTTTCAGTTCCATTTCAAGAAGGCTTCCGCCGCCATACGTGGAACTGAACAGCCCGCAACAGTTCCCTTTGGGAATAATGACTTCTTTCAGCGAGAAGTCTGCATCGTACAAGTCTTTCAGGCTTACCCTGCCGATATAGGTCAGCAGGTTCGCGCCGCAACAGGAATTGATAAGTTCCTCGTAGAATTGCTCGTATGTGACCTGTTCCTTTCCGTTCCTGCCTTTACGGTTCGGAAAACGTCCATAAACCTTGTAGCCGTGGCTCGTCAGCAGTTTCTTCACTTTCGCCGGATTGAGGTTCAGGCTGTCTACCATATCCCCGAAGTAGGATTCCTCGTAGCTGTAACCGCCCTGCGATTCAAACCAGTTGGAATTGATGCAGTCATAGTTGGAAAGCATCTCCACACGGATGGGAATGTCATCCGTGTGCATTATCAGGTCTTTCACTACGTCCGAATCGTTCCTGCTGTAAATCTCGTCCCGGATTGCATCCTCGTGTTCATCGAAAAAGGCATCGACCTCCTTTTCGTCAAAGTCATTGAACACAAAGCATTCTTCTTTCAGTTTTTCTATAATCCCATGAACTGCTTCACATTCCGCATCACTATACCATTCATCCACTTTTTCCCACAGGGACTCGCAATTCCGCTTGTCCAGGCATTTCCGGATGACATCAAGGTGGTTGTCAAGGTTATCGTTATAATCCGTCCATAGCAGCGTATAGGACTGTTCCATGAGGGATTTCACGAAATCCAACGTAAGCGTTTTCTGTTCTTCCATTTGTCTACACCTGTGTACGGCAGGGTTCTTTTTCCCGTACATACCGTTATAGAATGACAGAAGCGACCTTTCCGGCCGCCTCCATGTTGTTTTTATCCATACAGTTCTTTCACAATACTGTCGTATTTTTCCTTCTCCATCTCCGTCTTCCGGTTGAAGTAAAAATATGCGGTGTACCTGTAACCGGTCCTTGGCTCTCCGCCGCATTGTCGTATCGCTGTGTCAATGTCCCAGTCAATATCACCAATGCCGAGCGATATGCTTGTACCGTGCAACAGACAACGGGCAAGCCGGAGCGCGGAATCCTTCTTGTTTTCCTTGCGAAGCCTGTCGAAAGCCATCATCGCTATTTGCCGGTTTGAAATTTTCAACTCTTCCATATATTCATCTGTTTGGGTCAGACAATCCCGGCCAGTTGTTTGAACCGCGCAACGATCTCACTGTACTTGCTTTCGGCAAGCTCTTTATATTTCTGGCGAATGGCACAATATTCCTCCCAGGGTTTGCCTTCAAGTTCGTGTATGTATGATGACATGACCAGTTCAGGATATTCTTCAAAAAGGGTGTTGAACTCTTTTCTCCATTTGCGTCCCTGCCATGAACCGTCTGCCACCAATTTTATGAATTCAAACATCTGTTTGTCCGTTTTTACATCCATTGCATAAAAATGGTCTGTTTTCGGCCATACGTTGTTGGAATGCTGCCAAGTCTCGATCTGCTTGGTTTGGGCATTGTATGCCATTTTTGTAATTATCTGGTAACTCATGTTGATATGTATGTTTTCAGTTCATTACCATATTGTCCCTTTTTCTGTCACGGCTGGCAAGCATACCGAAATGGATGCTGAATATGCGCTGTCCGAAACAGACGGGCGAATTGTACTCCATGCGCTGCCACAGCGTGAAATGGTCGTTTGCGTATGACCAGCGGAAATGTCCCGATAACGAGCCGAAGACGGGATTGACGTTTCTTCCGATAAGCATCCTGTTCACGTCCACGATATTGTTGGAGGTCAGGATGATGTTCAGGATTTCCACGAAAGCCATCTGCGTGAGGCTGTCTGTCGGGAAGACCGGTCCGAGAAAATTGATGTTCATAAGCGTTTGTCTTTTAATCGTAATTGTCATCGAATACCTCAAAACGGGGAATGCCCGTATCGAAATAGTTGCCTGATATGCCCGGATAATACAGCAGGCTGTCATCCCCGCTGTCCGGGCAGGGGTCATCGTCGATATAGGTCGCGTTCCCGAACAGTTCCAGGTAATGCGCTACCAGCAGGTGCGGGTCTTCCGTACTGATATCGTGACCGTAACGGTCGCACCAGTCGAAGAAACAATCCTTGTCGGGTTCTTCCAACTGTTCCATCGCCTCCCTTATCTCGAAGAAGTTGGGACAGATCCATTCCCGGTTGATAAGCGGGGCCGGGATTTCCTCCCATCTCGTATACCTGTATTCCGGTGATTCCTCCTCCGGGAAGAGGTCGGAGCAGGTACATAGGAATTCCCCCATGTCGCCGAAATCGGACATGTGCAGCAGGCTGTCCCTTTCCTGCCGGATGTCGATGAGATGCTGCGTGGTCACTGCCACTTCTGCCTGATTCAAGTCCATAATATTTTTCATTACAGTTATTGATGCGGAACCGGGGATTTCATTCCACAGGCTCCAAAAGGTCCGCACCCCGGCTGTGCAGGGTTTTTCGGGAAAATACCGGAGCCTCCGGCGAGGATGATTTTCCCGAAAACCGCTTGCGGCATGACCTTGCTCAGTCGGTAAGGGTGTGGAGTTACCTTTGCCTGTGGAATGGAATCTACGGTTACTCATGTTTTTTTCATTTTTAGCCGGTTATGCGCTGGCTTCCCCAGCTGATATGTATCTTGCCTTCCCTGTCTCGTTCCCGGACCAGCAGGCTCTCGATTACGGACATGGTGACATCGAACTCCTCAAAAATGTCCGACTGTTCCTTCACCTCTCCGGTCTTGATGAACTCGTTCAGCCGTTCCTTGGTAAGTACAAGCGCCATCAGGTTCTGCTCTACGGAATCCTTATAAGTGACATAATGCACGTCCTTCAGCTCCTTAGAGTCAAGTCGTATGAAACGGAAATAGAACTGTTCCATCTTCGGGATGTTCCATTGGAGCGATTCCAGGATTACATCGTTGCAGGTCGGGATGTTCACCGAGCTGCTCAGGCTTTGCTGGGTACAGACCAGTATGCCGTTGACGGTGGAGTCGAACTCCGTCACGATGCTTTGCCTTTTCTTGAATGCCACGTCTCCTTTGACCACGAACAGCGGACGGTCCGGGAAACATTCGCGTAGATGGTTTTCGTAAAGGTCGAATGCCGCTATGGAGGTACAGCCGACAGCCACCTTGCCGGGAATCTTCCGTATCAGTTTTTCGATGTACCTTGTCTTGTTCGGAATCCCGTCACCGAAATAACCTTCTATCAGGTGTGGGACGGAACACGCCTTGATGAGCAGCTTTATCTGCCGCATCAGCCTGAGACCGGCATCCTTCTTCGTATCACCCGTGCTGTTGTAATACAGTTCGCAGATGCGGCAGAACTCCTCGATGATGACGCGGTAAACTTCATGCTCGCCTTCGGCCGGACTGACGGTGTGGGTGCGTATCTTGTATTTCTCGCCTGCAAAGTCCCTGAACTTGCGGGTGATGATGGTCTTTCCGATAAGTTCAGCCAGTTCCTCCTTGTTATACACGTCCTGGTTCTGCTTTTCTATGCCAAACACGGTGGATTTCCCCGGGCAATGGCAGGCTCGGAACAACACATGACCCCTGAGTGCCGGGAACGGCTCGCCATAATGCGGATTCCGTTCTTCTTCTATTTCCTTGTCCCGGTTCTCATGGTATATCCGGTCGCACCAGCAAACCATATTGACGGAATTGTTGTACAGCAACTCGAATTGGCTATATAGTTCCGCGATATTATTGCGCGTGGTGGTTCCCGTATCAAGTATCTTGTATTTGAGACGGCGGAAAATGCTCAGGATATGCCTTGTCCGTTGCGATGACGGATTGGTTATTTCGTCCGATTCGTCAAAAACAAGACAGAGTTTCCTTGATGTGCGTCTTACAAACTTTGCAAGCCCCCATTTCAGTTTGGAGAGCATAGAGGTGGAGAGGATGAGGAATACACCTTCTGGGACTGTTTCCAAATCGACATTACTTCTGACTATACGGAATTTCTCCCGATTGATTGTCAGAAACGGTATCCATGTCATATTGGTGGCTATCGCTGGAGCCAGAATGACGGCATTGCGTACCTTATGGAACTTGAGCAGGTATTTGGCGCGGTGATAGACGGCTGCGGTCTTTCCGGAACCTTGTTGCCAGTTCAGCAAAGCGTAGCGTTTCTGCAAGACAAGGTTCAGGTCGTGTTTTTGAAGTGATGTAAACTCGCATATCTCACCGTCCTTGTTTCTGAAAGTGGTGCGGTCGAGGTATTCTTGCAGAAAAGGGTCTGGTTGCATATCTGTAAACTGCCGGTTCTGGTTTTCGTATTGCCTGCGCTTTCTTCTGATCAGCTTTTCCGCTGCACGAATCTGACGCATATTCTTTTCTGTCCGCATTTCCGGCACGGGAAGTTCTGCACGACCCAGTATGATGTCATTGATGCTTGCCGCCTTGTGCGACACCTTATCCAACAGACGCGGCGCGTATTGTTTCAGTTTGAAGCCGTATGAGGTTTTGACCAAAGCGACCTCTTTACGCGGTATAATGTTCTGCGAGGTGATATACCTGCGGATGATACCGAGTACCTTGTTTGTGGTCAGTTTGTTCTTCTCCCATTGGTTTACCTGTTCCCGGGTGGCATTTTCCGGCGGCTTCTGGTTGCGGAATTTCGTGACCAATGCTTCCGCCTTGGCGATATGTTTGTTCAGTTTGGCGTGGGCTTTCAACTCGTACATATACTTGGCGAGTTTGTATTCGAACACCTCCAGTTCCTCCTTGTCAATCCTGTTGGTCTCGCGCATCAGGTCGAAGCGTATTTTGCGCTTCATCTGCCTTGCCTCACGGATGCGCGCTTTCAACTCGGACATGGAAATGAATTCCTCCGCATTGTAGGTCCGCATCTCAATATGCAGCGACTTACGCAGAAACACCATTACTTTCGTATTGAAATTATGGACTCCTGTGGAAGCGAATGTGTTAGGATTTAATCTCACTTGTCCGACGAAGGAAAAATTATCGTTTACTCTTGCCACACGGCTTTTCTCCCAAAATTCGCTCTGCATGAACGAACAGGGAACAATGACCATCAGGATGCCTGCCGGGTTGAGCACATCGTAGGCTTTATCCATATAGTATTCCTGTGACAGCCTGTAATCAAATTTCAGGTTGAAAGGCGGATTGCCGATGATAACGTCGAAGCGTTGTTCCGGGCAGTATTGCCGGATGTCGCATTTCTCGATATGGGCATCCGGGTAGAGGTATCTGGCAACTGCCACTGCCTTGCCGTCTATGTCGAAACCGTAGGTATTATGAAGGTTCGGCAGGTGGTTGAAGAAGTTGCCCATACCGCAGCACATGTCGAGAATCATTTCTGATGAAACCGGGCACAGCATATCCACCATGTCCCGACACACTTCATGCGGAGTGAAGAACTGTCCCATCTCAAATTCTTTCTTGGCCTCCGCATACTCGTTGTAGTTGGCAAAGTCGGACTGCTTCAGATTGTGCAGCCCGCCGATGCCGGTATAGCAGTTGTAGATGCTTTCCGCCGGAATAAGGTCTTTGCCGGAGTCTATGGCGAAAAGTATCTTTTCGTTGACCTCGGCCCGCTTGTCTTGCGGTATCTGTTGGGGTATGATGGCGTACATATCTTGAATTGCTTATAGTTAAATATGAAAACACCCCGCAAGGGTTGCCTTACGGGGTGCTGTGGATTTTGTCTCATGGTCAGTTCTCCGGTAATGTGATTTCATCAAGCCGGAGACGTTTGAAGCAACTTTCGGCTGTCGCGCTGTCCTTGAACTTGACATCGATACGTCCGTTCTTGTAGAATCGGATTTGCTCGGCGTTGGTGGTCGTGAGGTCGTACCAGTCATTGACAGACACATCATTGTCATCGAAACGGATAATCATTTTTGTGTTACCGCACAGTACGTCATCCGCACCGTAGGCGATACCAGCACATAAGGTTTCCAATCCTCCATCGTAATTGTAGCTGATTTTGCATCGTTGGTGGTATTGCATATAATAATCATCGAAGCGGAGAATTTCAGGAAAGACAATCTTGTCCTTTTTCAGCTCCGTCTTGACCTTGCTCCAGCAGGAAGGCTTGACAACTTTGGCAACTCTGGCAAGCAGTTCTTCCACCGCCGTTTCCCTGAAGCTCTTGCCGCCTAAATGCTCGATGACCGCATCCACGTATGTACCATAGACCGGACGGAAGCCCATGCGGAGTGTCTTCCCATCTACACTTTGTTCGGGTACGGATACATTATATGTCCTGTTGAAATAGGCGATGATGCGGTTGGCGAAATTCGAGTTGGCGTTGTGGTTCTTGTCTACCAAATCGTTCAGCACATCGAACGGCTTGAACTCGTTGTGCGAATAGTCGTCCTTCCCGTTTCTTAACGAGTAGAGGTCGCGCATGGATATTTTCCCGTTGTCATCGTATGAGAAGTCCCGTTCCGTTCGGTATTGTTCCGCCTCTTCCTTGAAGATGGCATACCAGCGGTCTATCCGGTCAAGCGTCTTGTAGAGCATGTCCTGCTGGTTCTGACAAAACAGGCGGTCTTGCTCGGTAATCTTGTCCTCGTTTCTCACTTCCACGCTCAATATGCCTGAAAGCAGGTCGGGAGCGTTGCCGGGTTTGAATGATGTTGTCGTTTGCATATCTGTTTGATTTTAAGTGTTAGAAATCCTGTGATTTGATGCGGTGGAAATAAGTGATGTGCTTCTCCATGTCCTTGACAATCTTCACCTGTTCAGGATGGAAATTGAGTCTTCGCTCCATCGCCGGGGCATCAATCTTTTCCCATTCCGACAGTGGCAGGAAGACATATTCCCTACGGAAGCACCATACTACGATTTGGTCTTTCCAGTTTCCTTTGAATACTGTTCCTTCGTAGTCTTGCAGGAATTGCTGGAACTCGGATTCATCACGGAAAGCAATCCCATCGCCATGATAACGGTAGCCATCCTCCGGCTCATTCCTTTTATTCAGGTAAAATTTCCGATAGGTTTCAGTCGTGAAGTCCCCGTACTTGGGATTGGGTTCGGCATAGAACCACAACGGCACTTTTGCCATAAATGCCACCGACCCGTTGGCGCACGCTCCGCAATGTCCCCAGTCCTTGAAGGCTCCTTCCGTCCATTTCAGGAATTTCAAGTCCTTCGGATTTACAGAGTGAAATGATCCTCCGCTGACACTCAGACGGATGTTTCCGTTTTCTTCCCAGACGAAAGGAACATAGGGCTGTTCGCATACGGAAAGATGCCCATCCTTCACGTACTTGTCATCAATAAGGGCGTTTCCGTAATAATCCCCGTGTTCGGTTACATACACCAGTCTGTCTCCGATTTGCGGTGTGATTTCCGAGCGTGTCCGCTCGATGAGTTCCACATAATTGTTGACCATATCCACATCTTCCTGTGTCAGAGAATGTTGATGGTCGTATGAAATGTTCAGTCTTTTGAGCGTTTCGATACCGTACTTGTTCTTGGTTGCCTGTAACATGACATTGTTTTTTTGTTAGTCCGGCTTTTCGGGGCCGGAGTTCCCGTAACTACAGGCTTTAAAAGGTCGTGTTCCGTACATGCAAGGTTGGCGGGAAAAATACCGAAGCCCTCCGGGGCGAGGATGATTTTTCCACGCCACCCGGAGGGCTTGACCTTGCTTGTACGAAAGAACACGAGTTACCTTTGCCTGTGAGTTACGTGAACTCGGCTACGGTACAGATGTCATTCTTGATTTGGATGATTTTTGAAATCACCGTGAAGATTATGCCCGGAAAATTCCAATATTCAGAAGAAAAGCTCTATCTTTGCAAATGGATAGAGAGTTATTTGACAGCATGAGGAATATAGTGATTCTAAACAGTTTGCATTTTTCTTATCCGTTGCCCATTCTCATGCGAGTTTCATATAATACACTGATAGTCAAATAAAATACTCCTGACTATTACAAATATACTAATTTGAAAGCAAATCACAACAGAACCAAAGGAAATGTGCATAAAACCATTGTTGTTTCCAATGGTATCAAAGATACTAATTTGAAAGCAAATCACAACCGTATCGTACATTCAAAGTTCGTCCTCAGCGTTGTTTCCAATGGTATCAAAGATACTAATTTGAAAGCAAATCACAACTCTTTTCGAAAGCGGTATGTACCCTTCACAGTTGTTTCCAATGGTATCAAAGATACTAATTTGAAAGCAAATCACAACTAGTAATGGCAGCCTTACCTGCATTAGAAGGTTGTTTCCAATGGTATCAAAGATACTAATTTGAAAGCAAATCACAACCGGAACAGTACGAGTAAACCAATCAGAAGGTTGTTTCCAATGGTATCAAAGATACTAATTTGAAAGCAAATCACAACCAAGACATTCGCCCCACTGGAAATGGGGAGTTGTTTCCAATGGTTCAAAGATACTAATTTGAAAGCAAATCACAACCTGACATTGGTCGTTCTCTTGCATCTATGGGTTGTTTCCAATGGTTCAAAGATACTAATTTGAAAGCAAATCACAACAGGTGTTGGTAATATTATTGGTACTCGTAGTTGTTTCCAATGGTTCAAAGATACTAATTTGAAAGCAAATCACAACTCATTAAGAAAGGTATAGAATATGAGAAGAGTTGTTTCCAATGGTTCAAAGATACTAATTTGAAAGCAAATCACAACGGTACAAACTTGAATTTATAAAAGAATGGAGTTGTTTCCAATGGTTCAAAGATACTAATTTGAAAGCAAATCACAACTACTTCATTCTCGTAATTGTAAACTCTATTGTTGTTTCCAATGGTTCAAAGATACTAATTTGAAAGCAAATCACAACTATTAAAGTAAACTCCCCACAATGAAGCGGTTGTTTCCAATGGTTCAAAGATACTAATTTGAAAGCAAATCACAACTACCCAAGAATCCCCCAGATCGGGTTCATAGTTGTTTCCAATGGTTCAAAGATACTAATTTGAAAGCAAATCACAACTTATAACTACCGCCATTGTACTAATAGATGGTTGTTTCCAATGGTTCAAAGATACTAATTTGAAAGCAAATCACAACTATGATTGGTGGTGTTAAGGTTTTAAATCGTTGTTTCCAATGGTTCAAAGATACTAATTTGAAAGCAAATCATAACATATTAGCTGAGAATCCCTAGTCGAGTAAGAAATCAAAAATTTCATCTGGGTTCTCATCTAGGTTTTCTGGGTCATCATAATAAGAATCTAGGTTATCAAGATAGAAATCATATTCTGATGATTGATTACCAAATCTCTGATCATACTGTTGTTGTGATAGTTTAGTAACTTTATCAGGATTCCTATCGGCATAAGCAGATGCCTCTTCTATTGACATTTGTTTGGTAGAAGTAAATACCAAGTAATATAATTGTGGCTTGGTATAATGAGTATCTAAAGTTACTTGTTGATAACCAGATTTCCTTGCAGTAACTATTACGTTTTCTGGTGTGATAGTAGTTTTCAAGATATAGGTATAGATTCTTTGATTTCTAAGTGAATCCCTTAGTAATTTAATTGAATCTACTTTAGCAAAGAATATAGAATCTCTTCTAAGTTCTTCTTTATATCGTTTTACCCTTTTGATAGAATCCTCTCTGCTCTCCTTTATATAAGGAGGAGTTACCCTCCTAGGTTCATTGTTTAATAGAACAAGACCCAGAAGAGAAACTCCAAATATAGAAAATGGAAGTAAAAGATGATTCGTTTTTGAGTTCATACCCACTAGTTTTGTATTGATCTTTAATATGAGAATTTAAGTACCTACCTCTTAGATTCACTTTTTAATAATCTTTTGAGTTGCTCTTTAGAACTTTATCATATCGGTATACTTTGTTATTTTTAAAAGATACCCATAGATGATGTTTCTTTACGTTGTAACCAATACCTTCTATATTAGAAGATTCTACTGATGTTATTTCTATTCCAGTATTCATTTTAACTAATTCAAGATATTCTTCTCTGTCCATTCTATTAAAATTTTAGAAGTCTTAACTCCGGATGTAATGCGTTGGTATATTTTTGAATAATTGCCCATGCTCTCAGATGTTATCCATTCTTCTTTCATTTTTCATAGGATATGAGAGCAAACATATAACTGATACTTTGTAAGAGTTTTATTATGTTATCTAATACCCCTCTTATTTCTCCCTCTTCAATCTGAAGAAGTTTTTTAAAAAGATAGTGATCTGTATCCTCTCAATTATGTTGTTTTCATTGATTCAAATATACCAATTTAGATATGAATTATCTTTAATTATTAATTCTTATTATATCAAAGAGTTTAAAGTGGGTTGGAGGTAAAATTTTGCAGCATATAATGTGTATATAGAAAAATTATACGAACCGTTGGTCAGTATGGCAAATATCTATTAAATTTG